>ENA-OPUE01000214-OPUE01000214.1-human-gut-metagenome-genome-assembly--contig:-NODE-214-length-53248-cov-29.715733_pt1 | contig 53248 bp, 40 predicted proteins | sample MGYA00241466_ERZ501924 | MGnify/ENA primary metagenome ERZ501924 (study PRJEB25962, sample SAMEA2042223) | human gut metagenome | biome: human gut; feature: human-associated habitat; material: faeces...
ACGCAAGTGGTATCATTTGAGTGCTACAGGTGGTATCATTTGAGTGATATTATCAATAAAACAAATTGTCACTAAAATAATAATATTTTTAATGAGATTTTCTTTTCTCAAAATCGTATTTTCGTTTTCTTTAATCTTATAGTTATATAAAGATTCTACTTTTTTGATAGATTCTGTATCTCTTAGTTTGGAGATCGAGTCTGAAAATATCTTATATTGCTTAAAATCTATATCTAATTGGCTATCTTTTGCTGTTGCAAGTTGTGAAGTGATTTTGTTTTCAAGGGCATACTGTTTTGCAAAGATATGTCCATTCTTTAAAATGAGCATTCTGTATTTTCTTGCAAGTAACATATTGTTTGTTTTGGTGTAAATACGCAGGGCTGTGACAAATAAGCCACTTTTATCATAGTTAATCTTGCGTATGTTATTTAAGCATATTTCAATATGGTATTTAGCGACTGCCAAATTGTTTGTTCTGTAATAAAGTATGGACAGTTCATGATGAAAAAACTGAATGAATAAGGTGTCCTTATTCATTTCTGCAAGTTTTAGACCTTTACAGAATAAAGTCTTTGCTTTTGAAAAATCATTGTTTTCTTGATAAATTTCTCCCATGTCCCTGATATCATACAAAACATTTCTGATATTTCCGCTGAGCGAGTCTGCCTGATAGGCAAGGCGCAGTGCCGCTAATGCTTCTTTATTCAAGTCTGTATAGCGATACACGTTTGCCATTTGGCAATAGATGTCTCCTTGCAGGGCATAGTTGTCCTTAGCAACCTTCTCACTCGCCTTCTGATAGAACTTGAGAGCTTCGGGTTTGTCACCAATTTCGTAATAGACTCTTCCTGCATAGAAATATGCTTCAGCAAGCAGATTATCTTCACCTGCATGCTCAAAATATGAAACCAATGAGTCGATAAGAAGTTTCTGATTCGTAATGGGACAATATGCTTTGTCGCTAGCCTTTAATCTCAAAAGTTGACAATACTTTTGGTTGGCTACCGACATGTTCGGCTCTGCTTGGCAGATACTGTCAAGCATTTCACTTCCCTTCTCTGTATCTGCAGAAAGCACTTGGTCTGCTTTCCTGAGTGCAGGAGAAAAACTCTGTTTACATCCTGCAAAAAGTGCAAGAAGTAATGTGATAATTGCTGATATAAAGAATTGTTTTCTTTTCATCTGTAGTTTCGTTTAATATTGTGCAAAAGTACAACTTTTATTTTCAACTACCAAATATTATGCACAAAACTTATTTTGTTGGCAGTAAATAAAGAAGGAGTGTTCAGTATATTATCCACACACTTTTACAGGTGAGAAAAAATCCACCATAAATACACAAAGAGTGATTTATGGTGGATATAGCTAAATTTCAATACAATTTATCTTTTCACTAGAACTCTAAAATCATCGCCTGACGAGGACGGAGCTTGATGTTCTTATTCAGAAGAACGGTTCTTCCATTAGTAACATCAGTTGCTTTCTCTGCTTTTCCAATGATTTCAGCATAACGGGAAACATTCAGTTCGTTGGCTTCCTTCTTGCCGTTGATGATGGTCATCACGCTCTTTCCCTTATACTGGCGGGCGATGACATACACACCCTTCTGCGGACAGAACTGAGTTTGCTTGCCCTTGGTGACAACCTCATTGCCCTGGCGCCAATGCAATAATCGGCTGAGCCAATCAAACATCTGGTTTTCAGCCTGTGTTCTTCCTTCGGCAGTAAAGGCATTGTGCTTGTCACCTGCCCAACCGCCAGGGAAATCCTTGCGCACGTTGCCATCGGTTACGCTCTTGGTACCATTCATCAGCACCTCGGTTCCGTAATAGAGCTGTGGGGTGCGGTTGACGGTAAGGAGAAGAGCCAGCGCCTGCTTCAATGCCAGGGTATCCTTGCCTTCACCCAGAAAGCGGTCGGTATCGTGATTCTCTACGAATGCCATCACGCTCTTTGGGTTCGGATAGAGATAGTCGTAGCAGAACACGTTGTAGATGCGGTTCATGCCGTTCCACCAATCATCAGTCTCCTCGTTCTTCGCACTGTTGATGCGGTCGAAGAAGGCGAAATCCATCACGGTAGGCAGATAGCTGTTCTTTTCTGAGAGTTTGCTGTCCTTCTGCCATGCGGCAGTATAGGCAGGCTCGGTTACCCAAGTCTCGCCCACAGTATTGAAGTGAGGATATTCCTCGCCCAGCACTTTCATCCAGTGTGCCATCGCATCACGGTCGGCGTATGGATAGGTATCCATGCGGATGCCATCGATGCCAACGGTCTCTATCCACCACTCGCTGTTCTGAATCAGATACTTGATGACGTGCGGATTGCGCTGGTTCAAATCTGGCATACTTGGTACAAACCAGCCATCCACAGTTTCTGCGAGATCTACCTTGCTGGCGTATGGATCGAGCACAGGAGTCAACTTATAACTTGTCTGCAGATACTTGTCGTTTACCTTGGCAGCACCATCCACGGTACCTATCTTCTTCTGATGCTCTGGAGTCTGATTTTCCGGAGCAAGCCATTCTGGAGCATTGAACCAATCCTTTGATGGCATATCGGCTACCCAAGGATGATCGAAACCGCAGTGGTTGAAAATCATATCCATCACCACCTTCAATCCCTTCTTGTGAGCCTCTGCAGTAAGCTGCTTGTACTCCTCGTTGGTTCCGAAGCGTGGATCTACACGATAATAATTGGTGGTAGCATAACCATGATAGGTACTGTTCTTGCCATCATTAGGACTGTCGTTCTCCAAAACCGGAGTAAACCACAGGGCAGTTACGCCCAACTGGTTGAAATAATCCAGATGCTGGCGGATTCCTTCCAGGTCGCCACCATGACGAAGACTAGGCGCCGTGCGGTCGCAGGTCTTGTCACGCATATTCTTAAAGGCATCGTTCTTCAGATTGCCATTGGCAAAACGGTCGGGCATCAGCATGTAGAGCACATCCTCGTTAGAGAAACCGATGCGCTTGTCACCCGCCATCTCGCGGTTTTTCAACACATACTTCACCTTCTTCGACTGCTTGCCCTGCTTGAAGTTGAGTGTCATCTCTCCAGCCTTGGCACCATCGAGATTGAGATACACCAGCAGGTAGTTAGGAGAATCTAGGCGGGCGATGCAATCCACCTTCACACCCGGATAATCCACCGTAACATCGGCATTCTTGATATCCTTGCCATACACCATCAGCTGGAGCGAAGCATCCTTCATGCCCACATACCAGTCGGTAGGTTCAATGCGGCTTACGTTGACTGCCGCATTCATACTTATTGCGCTACCCATAAGCACTAATGAAGCTATTATCTTTTTCATATTTTACACCTTAATTATATATATAGACTATTTCTGATAAAGAATCAAGGCAGACTGAGGAGCAACCTCTACTTCCTTTCCTGAGATGAAGCCCAGACCTTCCTCGTTGATAACACCATTGCAGCAAGCCACGGTGTAATTGCCCTCAGGAATCAGCATCTTCCTTGCCTGCTTGTTGAAATTATAAATGACGATGATCTGCTTCCAGGCATCGATGCCCTCCAGGTTCTTGAGCTGGAAACCAACGAGGCAAGTCTGCTTGTTGCCCTTGGCATCCTGACTAGGCAGGAACTCCAGATGCTGACGCACCTTATCGCCTGTAGAAAGACGGAAGGCTGGATGGTTCTTGCGGAGCTGAATCAGATTCTTATAGAAGGTGAATGCCTGCGGATACTTCTGCAGATTGGTCCAGGTAAACTGGTTGATGCTGTCTGGAGAATTGAAACTGTTGTGCACTCCCTTCTTGTCGCGAAGCATCTCTTCGCCGGCAAGGATGAAAGGCACACCCTGCGAAGTGAACACACAGGTCTGGGCAAGCTGGTCGATGCGGAGCAACTCGGCAGTACGCATCTCTTCCGGGATATTCTTATCTATCAGGGATGGGATGCTCGCCTTCAATCTATCAACCAAGCACATGTCGTCGTGGCAGCTTACATAGCTGATCTGCTCGGTTGGGTTGTTGGTCCAAGGCTTCTTGTCATAATTCACCTTGTTCATATCTACCTGCGGATGAGCGATGCCACCCACGATACCGAACTTCAGACTCTCCTCCTCGCCAGGAAGACCAGCCAGGAGCGCACCCTTATGGTCATCAGAGAAAGGACCACGGAGTGCATCACGCATATCATCGCTGAAGGCACCGATACCATTCAATTGATGGGTATTCGCCTTTATGGCGAGCTTTTCGGTAGGATAAGCACAGCTGCCTGCACTCCAGCCCTCACCATAGATATAGATGCTAGGATCGATGCGGTTTACCATCTCACGGATTGCCTGCATGGTCTCGATATCGTGAACACCCATCAGGTCGAAGCGGAAGCCGTCGATATGGAATTCATCAATCCAATACTTCACGCTCTCCAGCATAAACTGACGCATCAAAGGCCTTTCTGATGCGGTCTCGTTGCCGCAGCCGGAACCATTGCTATACTTTCCATCTTTATTCTTGCGATAATAATAATCAGGGTAAGTACGCTGGAAGTTGCTGCCGTTGATATCGAAGGTATGATTATACACGGCATCGAAAATCACCCGGATGCCAGCCTTGTGAAGCGCCATCACCATCTCCTTGAACTCCTTGATGCGGGTTTCTGGCGAATAAGGGTCGGTGCTGTAACTGCCTTCCGGCACATTATAGTTCTTCGGATCGTAGCCCCAATTGAACTGAGGCTTGTTAAGCTGGGTTTCATCTACGGATGCGTAATCGAATACCGGCTGGAAATGGATGGCATTGATGCCGAGGTTCTTGAGATATTCGATAGCCTTAGGCTCAGTGAGGGCGAGATACTTGCCCTGATATTTCAAACCCGATGTAGGAGAAACGGAGAAATCACGCACGTGAAGCTCGTAGATAACGAGGTCGGCTGGCGACTGGATGGCAGGGCGCACATCCTTGTCCCATCCCACAGGGTCGGTATCATACAAATCAACGATAGCACCACGGTTTCCGTTGACGCCTACTGCTTTAGCAAATGTACCCGGAGTTTCACCCTTACCGATATCAAAGGTATAGAACTTACCCTTCAGGTCGCCCTTCACGGTAGCCTCCCATCGCTCATCGCCCATCTTCTTCATCTTCAGCGTCTTGTAAGCCTTACCTTTTTGTCCATCCTTATAAAGGCGGATGGTAACAGAAGACTTGCCGGCTGTTGGGGCATTGAGAACGAACATGGTTTTCTCCTTGGAATACACCATCTCATTGAATGTCTGCTGGGCACTCAATGAAGTAGGTAATATCGATGCTGTCAATGCTGCAATTATTAGTTTTTGGATTTTCATTCTTATTATAAAATTGGTAGTTGTCATAATTGAACCGAAAAGGAGTTTAGGAAAGAAATATGCATCTTCCCTAAACTTCTACTTCTCTATGTTCCTAATCATTATTTAGCAAGCAATGAGATGGCGAAACCACCACCACGTGCTTCTTTAATCTTCAATACATCACCCTTCTTCACAGTCTTGTGAATGATCTGGTAAGATTTAGGATTCTTCTCGTAATCGGCAGTCTTGCCGTCCTGATAGATGGCGCAAGCATACTTCTTTCCCTTATCGAGGAAGTCGAGCTTTACTACAGATGTGCGGGCTGCATCGGTCTTGCCACCAACAAACCAGTTGTCAGTGCCCTTTGCCTTGCGGGCTACGGTGATATACTTAGCTGGCTCTGCCTCCAGATACTTAGAGTCATCCCAGTCGCAAGCTACGTCGCGGATAAACTGGAAGGCATCGTCGTACTTCTCATAATGCTCTGGAAGATCGGCTGCCATCTGCAAAGGACTGTACATCACGAGATAGAGCGAAAGCTGACCGCAGAGAGTGGTATGAACATAGCTTGGGTTGTTGCTCCACTCAGAAAGCTTGGTCTCGAAGATGCCAGGGGTATAATCCATCGGACCACCCTGCAGACGGGTGAATGGCAACATCACGGTGTGATAAGGCTTGCTGCCTCCAAATGCCTCGTACTCAGTACCACGGGCACTCTCATTACCCACCAGGTTAGGCCAGGTGCGACAGATACCTGTAGGACGGGTTGCCTCGTGGGCATTTACCATGATATGATGCTTGGCTGCTGTCTCGATGACACGCTGGTAGTGATTGTTCATCAACTGACTGTAGTGATACTCACCTCTTGGGATGATATCGCCCACATAACCTGTCTTCACGGCATCATAGCCATATTTGTTCATCAGGTTGAAGGCATCCTCCATGTGACGCTCGTAGTTGAGAGCTGCAGAAGAGGTCTCGTGATGCATCATCAGCTTCACGCCCTTGGAATGAGCATAGTCGTTGAGCATCTTGATATCGAAGTCAGGATATGGAGTCACGAAATCGAAAACGTCGAGCTTCTGATGACCGAACCAGTCTTCCCAACCTTCGTTCCAGCCTTCTACCAGCACCTCCTGCAAACCGTTCTTAGCTGCAAAGTCGATGTAGCGCTTTACCTCCTCGTTGGTAGCACCATGGGTGCCATTAGGCTTGCACTTGCTGTAATCGGTTACACCGAGGCGAACAGATGGCAGGTCGTTGGTATAGCTCCAGGTCTTGGTGCCAACAATCATATTCCACCATACACCGCAGTACTTGGTAGGATGAATCCATGAAGTATCCTTAATCTTGCAAGGCTCGTTGAGATTCAACGTCAACTTGCATGAAAGCATATCACGGGCATCATCACTCACCATTACGGTACGCCAAGGAGTATTGAACGGAGTCTGGATGAATCCCTTTCTGCCCACGGCATCAGGAGTCAACCAAGACTCGAAGGTCAATGTCTTCTCGTCCAGGTTGAGGTGCATGGTTGGATAATCCAGACAGGCAGCCTCGTGGATATTGATATAGAGACCATCCTTGGTCTTCATCTGGAGCGATGTCTGAACGCCGGTATCCGAGAAGACGGTGGTAGATGAATTGCTCTTGTAAGATTCACGGTTCTTGGCGATGATAGGACGGATGCCGGTCAATGGAGTAATGTTGTAGTCATACTCCTGGGTGTCGTAATCGCCCGGAATCCAATAGGCAGTATGATCGCCTGCCATGGCAAACTGGGTATGCTCTTCCTGAATCACAAAGTAGTTCAGGCTTTCTTGCTGAGGGAACTCATAGCGCAAGCCCATACCATAATCATATACACGGAAACGGATGGTGATGTTACGCTTGGAGGAAGCCTGGTTCAGGTTTACCTCCATCTCGTTGTAATGGTTACGGATGGTAGCAGTCTCGCCCCATACTGGCTTCCAGGTTTCATCGAAGGTCAATGTCTTGCTGCCGGTTTCTGTGAAACCGTCCATCAGGCTGGTTTCCTCCATACCCTTAGAGGCGTGCTTATCCTTCGCCAGCTCCAGTCCGAGATGAGATGGCTTACATACAGTCTTTCCCTTATAACTCATCTCGTAGGTAGGCTGTCCCTTTTCGGTCAAAGAGAAAGTTACCGAGACATTGCCGTTAGGCGACTTTACGGTCTGGGCTGCTGCCAACATCGGAAGCAAGAGGCCCATCACTAATACATTCAGTTTCTTCATACTGTTCAGTTATTGCTTATTCTTGTTCTTTTGAATCCTTGTTAGTTAACCTTAATCATAATCTGTTTATTCTTAAGACAGTGCAAAGATACAAAAAACAAAAATACCCTCCGCTAAATGGGAGGGTATTTTTCCGTATATCAAGGTGCAAACGTTTGCACGATTTTGCATTTGCTATTGCAATATCTTAGTTGCGTCCACCCTGAGCTATCAGTTCGGTGATGTTCTCCATGAACTCCTTGCTGGCAGCCAATTCTTCCAAACTCAGGTGCATGCGATAGCGCCAGTAGTGCTTTGGATTGGCTGGGATGTTGATGCGTTCGGCATCGGCATCTGGCAGACGGAGTTTTTCATCGATGGCCAACCAATCCTGAACGCTCAATATGCAGAGCATGGATGGAGAGGTGAGATGGCGGGAGATGATGTCTCTTGCCAACCAACCTGGGAGCGGATGAGGAGCTGGTCCTTCACGATAGAGCATCGTGTTGTAATACTCCTGGGTACGGGAGATATTCTCGTCCCACCACATACGCAAGGTAGGCATATCATGACTTGAGATGGTGCAGACAGAGCGGTATGGGTTGCGGCTCAGATGACCAAACTTAACCGATGGATCCTTTGGCATACTCTGGAGCTCCAAGCTCAATATCTTCAATTCGTTCATCACCCATGGCACACAATCAGGTACCATACCCAGATCTTCGGCACAAACCAGCATACGGGTAGCCTGAACAAGCTTAGGCAACTTCTTCATCGCCTCGCCATACCAGAACTGGTTGTTGCGGCGATAGAAGTAGTCGTTGTAAAGACGATTGAACGCAGCCTTGTCAACATCATAGAGCGACTCGTAGATAAAGTCGAGCTGTGCAGAGATACGTGGGTGGAAGAGCTCAGGGTTCTTGCGGTCACGAACGAAAAGCACGTCGCTGATCAGGGCATACAAGCCATCACGCAACCAGATATCCTTCTCATCAGTTACATTCTGGAAGAGAGCCTCCACCTTGCGCTGGGTATCTACCTCAGGCTTCATCTGATAGCGCTCCTCATCCAGACGGTCGAGATACTTTTCCTTCACTTCGTCGGCACGCTCATGGAACATACGGTCCAATATCCAGTCGGTGATGAACGGACGGAGGAAGCGGTCTTCCTGGAAGTTCAAGCCGTAGCTCTGAATCTCCTCGCGGGTCATGCCGAGGGCTGGGGCAAACTGTCCGAGCAAACCATGCACGCTATCCACAGGAATTTCCCAGATGCGGAAGAAGCCGAGCACATGGTCGATGCGATAGGCATCAAAGAACTTCGACATGTTCTGGAAGCGGCGGGTCCACCACTGGCAACCGTCCTTCAGCATCTCATCCCAGTTGTAGGTAGGGAATCCCCAATTCTGACCATTCACAGAGAAATCATCAGGTGGAGCACCCGCCTGACCGTTCAGATTGAAGTACTTAGGCTCCATCCAAACATCGCAGCTGTGGCGATGTACACCGATAGGAATATCACCCTTCAGGATAACGCCCTTCGCCTTGGCATGTTCGTGCGCCTCCTGCATCTGCTTGTTCAGAATGAACTGCACAAAGTAGAAGAACTCCACATTCTGGTACGCCTCGGTTTCAGGGTTGGTCAAATCCTTGCGCTCAGCCTCATCCCAAACATGATGGTCTGGCCACTGAGTGAAGTCAGCTGTTCCATACTTATCGCGCAGGTAAGAATACTGTGCGTATGGCACGAGCCACTGTTGTGTATCCTGAATGAAAGCCTTGAAATCGGCTCCCGACATCATCTTTTTACCTTCCTGTGCAAATATCTGTTGCAGATAATCCTGCTTGTAATCATTCACCTTCTCATAATCAATCTGCTGCAAGGCGTTGAGTTCCTTACGGGTCTTCTCAGCCTCCTCGCGAGCCTTCTTGTCCTTCAACGCTGGCAACGCATTCAGATTGGCATACATCGGATGGATGGCAAAGACGCTGATGCAGCTATATGGATAACTGTCCGTCCAGGTATGGGTGATGGTGGTATCATTGATTGGCAGAAGCTGAAGAACTTTCTGACCGGTAGAAGCCACGAGGTCTATCATGGTCTTCAGGTCGCCGAAATCGCCCACTCCGGCACTCTTCTCGCTGCGCAAGGAGAATACTGGCACCTGCGTTCCGGCAACCTTGCGGTTGTAGAGGGCGAAGAAAGCCTGGTCCAGTTCATAGGCGATGGCATCACCTGCCTTCATCTCCGGCAGGTCGATGGTACGGTTCATGCCTGTTTCCCAGAAAAGCAGGTCCTTCTTCTCGTTATAAGCCACAAACTTAAACTCCATGTGAGCGGTCTGCAGATGAACAGCATCCACATCTGCCACCCATTCGTTATAGGTGTGCTGTGTCATCTTCAGCATTTTTTCTGCATTCCATGCCCCCAATACATTGTCGGCGCCCACCACTCCGAGTCTTTCTCCATCACGAAGCTGAGGGGCACGCACGATGAGGCGTACGGTCTTGGCACAGTTCTGCATCGCCAGTTCTTCAGGAGCCTGGTGATTGATGCAATCGGTGAAGGCACTGCTGTAAAGATAAGCATCCTCAGGTATCACCTTCCAATTGTCATAGAGGGTGAACTCATCCGCCTTGGTGGCGTTCAGTTCCAGACGATGCTTCACGAGAAGCCACTCGGTCTTGAGCACCCTGCCATCGCGCTCTACACTATAATAATAGGTGTAAACCTTTACTGGCTGTTCTACACACCAGTCAAACGACCATCTCTCGCCATTGAGAGTGGTCATCGGGAACTTGAGTTCCTCATCCTCCTTCTGAATGTTCAAGACGAGCTGCTCGCCGAATATGGTTTTGTATTCTATGTTAAAATGAATTGTCATAAGACTCCATTTAGAAGTTAGTTATTTATTATTTTTATTTCCGATGCGAAATTAGCAAAAATATCCGTAACAAGTACGGTTCTTTTGCACAAATCGAGGAAAAATAAATGCAAACGTTTGCATTAGTTTTCCTTGACTGGCATTATTCATGGTTCTTGATAAGCTTTATTTCTTTTCCTTGATGATGCTGACAGATAAAGCACCGGCGATGAGCAATACACCAGCCACAATCATCATGTCGCTCTGATGAGAACCGATCAAGCTCAGGATAGTGCCGCCGCAGATGGCAGCCACAATCTGAGGAATACAGATGGTTCCGTTAAACAGGCCCAGATAAGCACCCATGTGACCATAGCCCTGCAAGGCGTTGGTAACAAAGGTGAATGGCATTGCCAGCATGGCTGCCCAACCCGCACCAATCATCAGGAATGAGATAAACTGCAAGTACTGGTCGTGCAGGAATGGGATAAGAGCGAAGCCCACGCCACCAATCAGCAAGCTCACGCTATAAGCCATTTTGGTGTTCTTGAACTGAGGAAGCACCACAGCCCAAAGCACGCTGCCCACAGCCTGTACGGCAAAGAGGATGCCCACCCAGTTGCCTGCTTCCTGGAATTCAGCCGACTTAGGGTCGGTGGTATTCCAAACAGTTTCGGCGATGGCACCGGTAGAATAGTTCCAGAGATAGAGGAAGCCAGCCCAGCAGAAGAACTGAACCAATCCCACCTTCCAGAAGGTAGAAGGCGCATTCTTCAAGAGCGTAATCCAATCGGCCTTACCCTCTTCTTCCTTTTCCACATCACCAGCTACGCCATTATATTCCGCATACTGCTGCGGATTCCACTCCTTCACCTTCATCGTGGTGTAGATAACACAGAGAATCAGGATGGCAGCACCCACATAGAACGACCAGATAACGGAATCAGGCACCACGCCCTGTTCTGCCACATTCTTGATACCCAAGAAGGTAAAGAGGAACGGGAAGATGTAACCAGCCACAGAACCGGCATTGCAGAGGAAACTCTGGATAGAGTAAGCCTTTGCCTTCTGCTTCTCGTTCACCATATCGCCTACCAGCATCTTGAAAGGCTGCATCGCCATATTGATGCTCGTATCGAGGAACATCAGGGCAATCAAGCCGAAGAGCATCGCACCGCTTACCGTCAGACCGAGAGAACCGGAATTCGGCAGCAGGCACATCACGAGTACGGCTATCGTGGCTCCCACAAAGAGATAAGGGATGCGGCGACCAAAACGGCACCAGGTCTTGTCACTCAATGTGCCGACAATAGGCTGTACAAGGATTCCCATCAATGGAGGGAGAATCCAGAAATAACTCAAGTTGTGTGGATCAGCACCCAACGTTGCAAAGATTCGGGAGATGTTGGCGCTCTGAAGGGCATAAGCAATCTGTACCCCGAAGAAACCGAAGCTCAGGTTCCAGAGCTTCCAGAAACTCAAATCAGGTTTTTGTGTCATATTGTTGTTATTTTAAATTTCAAAGTTCGGTGTTCAAAGTTCAAGCTTATCTCGTAGTTCCTCTTACCACGAGTCGGGTTCTCACCACTCTTTTCTCCACATCATCCTTCTGGATGGATCCCTCCACCTGTCCGATGAGGATATTTGCCGCTTCCTCGCCCACTGCTACGCCTCGCTGTTCCACGGTGGTAAGCATAGGGTCGCTCGCCTTGGCACGGTCGCCATTGGTAAAACCGCAGATACTGATGTCATCAGGCACAGCGTATCCCATGCGCTTGGCGGTATAGAGGATGCCGATGGCGGTATCGTCGTTGATGGCGAAGAAAGCATCCGGCACTTCATCCTGCTCAAGGATTTCAGGCGTGATAGCCTCAGCCTGCGCACGGTTGTCGCAGATTCTCACCCAGTCAGGGTTCTCGGTCAGCCCATGCTTCACGATGGCATCATGATAACCGTTGTATCTGTTTTTGGAAATCTCCAGGTTCATTGGCGAACCATAGAAGGCTATCTTCTTGCAGCCCGTATCAATGAGATGGGTCACGGCGGTGAAGGCACCCATGTAGTCATCCACCACCACTCTGGAGCAGTTCACCCCCGTACAGATTCGGTCGATGAAGACGAGCGGCACACCATTGTCCATCAACTTCTCGAAATGGTCATACTGTTTGGTATCCTTCGCCTGCGAAACGATGATGCCACACATCTTATTCTTATAGAAGTCTTCACAGATAGCCACCTCTCGGTCGTATCGCTCCTTGCTCTGCGCCACCATCACACGATATCCCCTGGCTCTCGCCTCCTCCTCAATTCCCGAGAGGATAGACATAAAATAATAGTGAACCATCTCGGGGATGATAACTCCGATTACCTTCATCGGCTGCACCCTGCTGTGGCGAAGAGCCTCGCCGATGACGTTCGGATAGAAGTTATGTTCACGTGCGTATGCTTGAATACGCTCCTTCTGGGCAGCACTGATTCTCGGACTGTCCTTCAATGCTCGGCTCACCGTGGCGATGCTTACCCCCAGGTCGCGAGCAATATCCTTCATTGTTATATTGTTATTTTCGTTCATGTTGTTTCTAAGTTACGCTGCAAAATTAGACAAATATCCGTTATCTTGTACCTTTTTTCTTGATTAATATCAAGCAAATCAAGTGCAAACGTTTGCGCATAAGAAATAACGGAATTAACTAAAAAATAGTGCATTGTATCGAAAAACACCGTAAATTTGCACCCAGAAAGAATAAGCAACGCAAAACCTCGACCTATTTTTGATAAAACAAGGCCAGAGACTAACAATGATATTCAACTACGAATTAAATATAATTATAAACATAAACTTAAAAATCAAGCAAAATGATGAAGCAGGTAAAATTTAAATTGCCTCTCAGAGCATTGACCCTCGCAGGTGGTCTGCTTCTGACAGCAAGTTCCTTTGCGCAGACAGCTGCGATTAAGGGACACGTGAAGGATGCTTCCGGTGAGCCTGTCATGGGTGCTACCATTACAGTGAACGGTAAGCCAGTAGGTATTACCGACATGGATGGTAACTTCTCTGTTGACGCAGCTCCAGGTACTGATATTACTTTCACCTATCTGGGATTGACTCCACAGACCGTGAAGGCTTCTAAAGAGATGAACATTACTATGAGTGATGACTCAAAGTCTTTGAACGAAGTCGTTGTCATCGGTTATGGTGCTGTTAAGAAGTCAGACTTAACCGGTTCTGTTACAGCTATCAAGCCAGACTCTAAGAACAAGGGTGTGGTTGTCAACGCACAGGATATGCTTGCAGGTAAGGTTGCCGGTGTAAACATTACCAGCAACGATGGTACCCCTGGTGGTGGTGCCAAGATCCGTGTTCGTGGTGGTTCTTCTTTGAACGCATCTAACGACCCATTGATCGTTATCGATGGTCTGGCAATGGACAACGATGGTGTTAAGGGTCTTTCTAACCTCCTTTCTGTAATTAACCCACAGGATATTGAGTCTTTCAGTGTCTTGAAGGATGCTTCTGCAACTGCTATCTACGGTTCCCGTGGTTCTAACGGTGTCATCATCATTACAACCAAGAAGGGTCGCAAGGGTCAGAAACCTACCGTTTCTTACTCTGGTAGCGTAACCATCAGCGAGAAGAAGAACACAATTGATGTTCTTAACGCTGACGAGTTCCGTGCAAATGTGGAAAGACTGTATGGCAAAGACAGTGAAGCTTATAGCGCACTGGGTACAGCCAACACCAACTGGCAGGACTTGATTTACCGTACAGCTATCAGCCACGACCACAACATTACAGTTTCTGGCGCAGCCAAGTCACTCCCATACCGTGTTTCTGTAGGTTATACAGACCAGCAGGGTATCGTGAAGACATCTGACTTCAAGCGTGCAACAGCATCTTTGAACTTGAACCCATCATTCTTCCAGGATCACTTGACATTGAACCTGAATGCCAAGGGTATGTATGCCAGAACCTTATATACAGATGGTTCTGTAGTTTCATCTGCTGTAAGAATGGACCCAACCCAGGATCCATACAAGTTTACATCTGAATATCACAAGAATCAGTTGGGCAGCTACATGAAAGAGACTCTCTACAACTATGGATGCTATTTCCAGTGGTCAAAGAAAGCAGAGTATGGTGACAATACATGGCCTTTCACTTATGACAGCACCACACAGATGCCTAACCCTCTGTCATTGCTGGATCAGAGCAGTCAGATTGCTCACAGCCGTTCGTTCATCGGTAGTGCAGACATCGACTATAAGGTACACGGTTTCGAGGACCTGAGATTGCATGCTACCTTGGGTGCAGATATCTCAAAAGGTCGCCAGAGCCAGTCATTTGCTCCATCATGTTCTAACGCATTGTACTATGGTAGCTATGGTGGTGAGGAAATTCTGAAGCGCAACCTCTCTTTGAGTACTTACGCTCAGTACTACAAGGATTTCAATAGGATTCATCATTTCGACATCATGGCTGGTTATGAGTGGCAGCACTTCTGGCGCAGCAAGAACAATGACTATGTAGGTTATTATCCAGATACAAATAACGATGCAAGTCTTAGAAATACAGAGCGTCCTCATACTCCATATAGCGAGAAGAGCGAAAGCTACCTGGTATCTTTCTTCGGACGTGCCAACTACACCTTGCTCGACCGTTACTTCCTGACAGCAACCGTCCGTGATGATGGTTCTTCACGTTTCAAGGAACACTGGGCTTGGTTCCCATCATTCGCCTTTGCATGGAAGGCTAATGAAGAGGCATTCCTGAAGAACGCTAACTGGTTGTCTGACTTGAAACTCCGTCTGGGTTATGGTAAGACTGGTCAGCAGGCTGGTTCTATCGGCGATTATGAGTGGATTCCTTCTTATTCTATCAGCACAGGTACAAATGGTTTCTATCCAGTTACTGGTGAGGGTGAACTTTACAGACCAAATAACTACCGTCCTGACCTGAAGTGGGAAACAACCTCTACCTACAACGTAGGTTTGGACTGGGGCATCATGGATCAGAGATTGTCTGGTAGCGTAGATTGGTACTACAGAAAGACTACCGATCTGTTGAACTATGCTCCACTTTCTTCTATGGCAGGTTACAAGAACCAGGCATGGCAGAACATCGGTTCCTTGAAGAATACCGGTGTTGAAGCAGCTATTACCTGGCGTGCTATCCAGACCAAGGACTGGTTCTGGACCATGACATACAACTTCACTTACAACAAGAACGAGATTACCGACTTGAATGGTGTATCTGAGAATGGTGCTCCTGTTGTTAATACAAACATCAAGGTAGGTGATGGTTCTGGTGCTTATCTGCAGGCTAACCAGGTGGGTTATGCAATGAACTCATTCTATGTTTACCAGCAGGTTTACGACAAGAACGGCAAGCCAATTGAGAACTGCGTAGTTGACCGTAACGGTGACGGTAAGATCAATGAAAGCGATAAGTATCTCTACAAGAGCCCAGCAGCTCCTGTAACCATGGGCTTCTCTTCTCGCCTGGAATACAAGAACTGGGACTTCGGTTTCTCTTTGCGTGCAAGCATCGGCAACTATGTATATAACAATGTTGAGCAGAGCATGAGTAACATGAATACAGGTGAGTGGTTCTCTAACTCTTTGAAGTACTTCTCTAACCGTATGAAGAGTACTGTTGAGAGAAACTGGCAAACCTACGAGATCACTTCTAAGTTGTCTGACTATTATGTGAAGAACGCTTCATTCCTGAAGTGCGACAACATCACATTGGGTTACAGCTTCAACAACCTGTTTAAGTCAAGCGGCGGGCATGGACTTTCAGGTCGTGCATACGCTACTGCATCAAATGTATTCACAATAACCAATTATGACGGTTTGGATCCAGAAGTAGGCGATGGTAACGACAACAACCTCTACCCACGTCCATTCTCTGTAGTAGTTGGTCTTAGCTTGAATTTCTAATAAGAAAGGATATCAATTATGAAAAAATATATTAAAAATATTGTTCCTGTAGCAGCACTCCTGCTTACAATGGGAACAGCAACATCATGTGTCGGTGATTTGGATGTTACTCCGATTAATCCAAACATCCAGACAGGCCTTAACATCGATGGCCTTTTCAACAAGTGCTACGCTAACTTTGCCATGGCTGGTAATGGTGGTGCTAATGGTGACTGCGACATTGATGGTATTGACGGTGGTACATCTGGTTTTGTACGCCAGACATTCAATGCAAACGAATTACCAACCGATGAGGCTATCTGCGGTTGGGGTGATGATGGTATAGCCGGCTTCTGCTATAATAGCTACAATGCCACAAACCCAATGTTGACCGGTTTGTATGCCCGTATTACAACAGGTATTGCTTATTGCAACCAGTATCTTGCTGAAGCAGGAGATCAGGATGCAACCAAGCTTGCAGAGATTCGCTTTCTGAGAGCATACGAATATTTTAGCTTGATGGACGGATGGGGCAACATCCCATTTACACTTCAGCCATTGACCAAGCCTGAAAGATATACCAGACCACAGGTTTACGAATGGCTCGAGAAGGAGCTTCTTGAAATAGAGCCAAACCTTTCTGAAGCAAAGGCTAAGAAGTCAACAGATGCCGGTTACGGTCGTGTAGATAAGGCTGCATGCTGGTTGCTTCTCTCCCGCCTCTACCTCAATGCAGAGGTTTATACAGGCACACCTCAGTGGGAGAAGGCTAAGTCATACGCCAAGAAGGTGATGGATTTAGGCGAACAGCCAGGAGGCTATAAGCTGAACACCAAAAGCGTAAAGGGCTGGAGTGCTTACCAGATGCTCTTCATGGGCGATAACGGTGAGACAGATGCTGCTTACGAGGGTATCTTCCCTCTCTTGCAGGATGGTTTGAAGACCACAAGCTGGGGTACTACACTCTTCCTGTTGGCTTCTACCTACGATCAAGATATGCACGCAAATCCAAACAACCCTAAAGCTACCAATGGTACTGACCAGGCTTGGGGTGGTAACCGCGCTCGTCCTGACTTGGTAAAGAAGTTCTTCCCTAATGGTAACGTTCCAAATCTTGAAAGCTACGCTACAGCAGAAGCTGCCGGTGACGACCGTGCTCTCTTCAATGGTGTAAACCGTACATTGGATAATGATGACGTTGCTACTTTCAAGAGCGGTTTCGGTGTTGCTAAGTTCACCAACTTCAAGACAGATGGAAGCGCAGGTCATGATGCTATATTCCCTGATGCAGACTTCTTCCTGATGCGTGTAGCAGAGGCATACCTGAACTTTGCAGAAGCTGATGCCCGCCTGAATGGTGATCAGACTACAGAGGAAGGTACCGCAGCTATCAATGCTATCCGCAAGCGCGCACATGCCTCTACTCGTGAAGACAGAGGCTATTCTCTGAGCGATATCTGTGATGAATGGAGCCGTGAGTTCTACTTCGAGGGTCGCCGTCGTATGGATCTGATTCGTTTCAACCGTTATGGTGGCAATGTCAACTACAACTGGCAGTGGAAGGGCGGCACCAAGGAAGGTCGTAACTTCTCTGAAAATTTGAACATCTTTGCTATCCCAACCAATGAGTTGACATCTAACAAGAATCTGACTCAGAATCCTGGATATTAATTTGCAAACATAAAAAGGAATTCATTATGAAAAATATAATTAAATCAGCTCTACTCGTTGTCATGAGTTTATTTCTCATGACAGCTTGTAGCGACGACAATGACTCTAATCCGACTATTCAGTCACCTACAGAGTTCAAGTTGAATACTCCAGCATTGGAGAATACACCAATCGACCTGGCAAATTCGTCTAAGATTATGTTGACCTGCTCACAGCCAAACTATGGCTATACAGCAAGCGTTCAATATACAGTCCAGGTTGCTACCAAGGAAGATATGTCTGATGCTGTAGAGCTTTCAGAAACCAGCACAAGTGCCAAGGTTGCAATCAATGCAGCTTCATTGGCAAGTGCCTTGACCAACATCTATGTAGAAAAAGGCAAGACAGAGGCTGATTTCCCAATGGACGTAAAAGCTTACTTCCGTTTGAAGGCAAACATTGTGACCAGTAATGGTAATGTTGTAGAAGGAACAGAGATTCTTTCTAATGTAGTTTCACTCAACAAGATTCACCTCTTGTTCTCATTGCCACCTGTCAACTTGCCTAGCCATATATATGTAGTAGGAAACTTCTGCGACTGGAAATTCGACAACTGCTTCGACATGGTTCAAGTTTATGGTACAGACAATACATTCTGGCGTCTTGTCTATATTGACGAAAGTGGTATCAAGTTGAATTCTGCTCAGGAATTTAATGGTAACGAAAAGGGTTATGCTGGCATTACAGTTTCCGGCGACTGCAAGGACGATATCATCGACAAGGATGGCAATATCGCTTCTAGCAAACCAGGCTGGTATCTCGTAATCGTAACAACATCTGTTGTAAACCGTGAAATCCACTATGACGTTCAGTTCAACAAGCCAACAATCTGGCTCATTGGTCCTGCAGCTGGTAGCGACGATTTCGCAGAGGAAGCTGAAGGCTGGTCATTCACCGTACCTACAACCAAGGACGGAGAATTCGTATCTCCTGCATTCGTAGGTTCAGTTCCTGCTGGTACTGATAAGGGTGTACGTATGTACGTTAAGATTCCTGGACACGACTGGTGGCATTCTGAGTTCGTCACATTAGACGGTAAGATCCAGTACCGTGCTACTGGCGGTGACCAGACTAGAGCTACAGGTTCTGTAGGTCAGCAGGTTCATCTCAACTTCGCTAAGGGAACTGGTGAAATCAAGTAAATAACGATTTAAAATCGAAGTAAAATGAAAAAGTTATCATTATATATCTCTATCGCACTTGCAGGCCTCTTCATGGGGTCCTGCAGCGAAGATTTCAAAGACTGGGCAGATCCTCAGACTAACCCACAGGAAGATGCCATCACAATTCCTGGCTTTACTGCAACAGCAGCTCAGGCCATCGACTTTGCCAGTGTGACAACAGATAGTGTCAACACCTTCTCTTTAAGCAGCGCAGCTCTTCCTGAAGGTTTTACCTTGGGAAATGCTCGCATTGAGCTTACTCCTCAGGGGGTAGAGAATGCAACCAAGACTACAGTTAATACAAGTCTTGATGGTAAGGGTGCAGTAGCTGACCTCGCATCTGTTGTAGAATCAGCTTATGGCAAGCGTCCTACAGCCCGCACTTTTGATGCTCAGGTTTATGTAAATGCTATAAAAGAGGGTCAGGCTGTTCTCATCGACGCAGGCAAGATTAACCTCGTAATGACTCCAAAAGCTCCATTCATTGACTCTAACTACTATATTGTTGGTGATATGACTGATTGGAAACTGGATACTAAGTTAAAGTTTGCTCACTCTGATGCTGACGTTTATGAGGATCCAGTGTTTACCGTTATGTTTACTACAACAAAAGATAACCAGTGCTGGAAGATTATTCCACAGGGTAATGTGGATGCTGGTAATATCTGGGAAGTAGAAAATGCACCTAAGGGTGTTGTCGGTGTAGAAACAGATGGTGATGAAGCTATGAGCGGTACTCTTCTTACTACTACATCAAAAGGTGAAAAGGCTAACGCTGGTAAGCTTGCAAAGGCTGGTACCTATCAAATGACTATCAATATGATGGACTATACCTATACCATCAAACAGATTGCTCCTGAATACTACCTTGTAGGTAAATTGCAAGGTTGGTCTGATAAAAACAAGACTTGTCTCTTGTATGCAGAGACTGCTATGGTTCAGAGCTATACTACTCAGTGGAACGACGATGCTAATTTGAAGATTTGGTTGGGTAGCGACTTCGGCAACTGGGATAATGCTTATGGCACAGCTAACGATGGTGACAATTCTGCAAACGGAAAGCTTACAGGAAGCGGTGCTATCGTATGTCCAGAACCAGGTGCACTCTATACCTTCAAGGTTGATTTCTCTACCATGACATACTCATGGATCAAGCTTGCAAACCAGAATCCTACCAAGTTCGAAAAGGTTGGTCTTATCGGCGTTGGCGGTGATTGGGAGAACGATGTTGACATGACTGAGGTTACTCCTCACAACTGGTTTATTGAAACCACTCTCCCTGCTGGTAGCTTCAAGATCCGCGCCAACCACAAGTGGAATGGCGGAGGCAACTGGGGCTTCGTTGAGAATCAGGAATACAAGTCAACAGGTAAGTTGACTAACGATGGTAACAGCAAGGATATCAAAGTCGCTGCTGGCAAATATCGCATTTTCTTCAATGATATTACTTGCGAGTATGCATTCATTGCTGAATAAGCACTTACTAGGTTTTTGAATAATTAATATTAAATAGGCGGCTCTCCCATTCCGGGAGCCGCCTATTTTCTTTTTGCGCTAACCCACAACATTTCCACCTAAACATTTGGAGGTTACGAGGAAAAGTCGTAACTTTGCAGCGAATAAGTACAACATTTATATTTTTGTGAATATGAGAACAGGCGACAAAGTATTAATATCTCCAGACTTAACACATGCCAAAGACTGGACACAGGGCGAAGTGATTGAAGTTGAGAACAATCCTTTCGTAGGAATTGTCATCTCCGCAAAAACCGCAGATGGGAACATATTCTTTGGATATAAGGACTTATTTGAGCCAGCAAAGGACGATGAATGATGATTTTGCATTTTCTTTGCGGATTGGAACAAACAATCTTCTATATGAAACAAGAAATTGAACATAAAGAATTAGGCATGGAGTAGAAACCAGAGAAATCAACCAAGCACTAAGGAACAACCCTAAAAAGTTTCCTCCAGGTTATGTTATTGAGTTGAATGGCAGCGAGAAAGATGAACTGATCAAAAATTTTGATCGGTTCAATAAACTCAAGCATTCCACTGTTGCTCCACATGCTTTTACCGAGCAAGGACTTTATATGCTTGCCACTATTCTGAAAGGTGATTTAGCCATCAGTACAACCATTGCCATCATTGATACTTTCACTCAACTTCGCAAATTGGCAAGAACTATAGATAAGGTGAATGAAGATGCAAAGGAGCATGGTATTTTACCAGACAAAGCAACAGAAGGTAAGATACAAGCTGCCATGAACGAAGTCTTCGCAGATAAGCTGCCATTAAAAATGCGCAGATTGACTTTTGGGGTAAATTTAGGAGTGCTGAAATTTTCTATAGAAACCACAAGAGAATCCAAAGAATAAAACAATATAAAAAGGAGGAAAGAATATGAACATGTTTGAACAGATGCCATTCAGCGAGAAGTATCCAGTCTTCCGCAAGTTGGCAGAGATAGGCGACCTCCGAAAGCTCTCCCGCGAGGAACTTGAGCTTTATGACGAGGACATTAAGAATATGCGTGATATATATGCTACCAGAAAGTTTGATGAGAAGAGAGGTATGGAAATAGGTATGGCGAAAGGTATGGAAAAAGGCATAGCGAAAGGTATGGAAAAAGAAAAGCTAGCCACAGCTCACCGCCTTCTATCAATGGGCCTTTCAGATGAGCAAGTATCAACTGTCACTGAGCTTCCGCTGAAGGAAATCCAGAAATTGAAGGAACAAAATCGCTTTACAAGTTAAATACAGTGAAAATATCTCTTAAGGAAAGATTTTATTTCCCTTAAGGAAAAAATATTTTCCCTTAAGGAAAAGAATAAATATCCTTAAGGGAAAATATTCAATCTCTACTTTCCCCATTTTACGGGAGTTTCTTCTTGATTGTCTTTTACCGGAATATTATTTACATAGCATAATATATGCCGGCAGAATGATGGAAGGTCTATGATGAGATTCCCCCTCTCACCAGCCACTTCGCAAAGAAGCGGTCACTTACAAAATAGCCCTTTGGGGTCTTGCTAACTAACTGCTTATCCACCAATGCCTTTAATGCCGTCTTCACGCTGCTTGTGGCTGGAAGATGGTGGGTGCAGATAAACTGCTGACTCAAAGGCGAAGATACCAGGCTCTCACTAGCTATCGCCAGCAACAGCATCTGCTGGTTCTCCGTAAGCCAGGCACAATAGTTCTGATAAGCCATCGCCTGCTCCTCTATCAATTCCTGAATCACCTCGTCCACCAACAACTTCGTTATCCCGGAAGAACCATGCTCGTAAATGCCATGCAATATCGCCTGCACATACCAGGTTACACTGTCCGACTGCTGATAGATATAAGAAAAGACGGATTCGTCTATCACCCTATGCTGGGATGACAACAGGCGATTGGCAAACTCCCGATACACCGGCTCTTCGATGCAAGGCAAAGACAACACCAGCGAACTCTGGAAGAATGGACGATTTGCTGAAAGGAACATCTCCTGCATCATGTGCTGCTGACTGCCCGAAAACACGAAATATACATTCGGCAAGAACTGGATATAAGAACGAATCATCGCCTCTACCCCATCCTCCGGATAACTTAATATCTGCTGAAACTCATCAATAGCGATATAGCATCGCTTTCCCGACTGCTTCAAATACTCGAAGATTCGCTTCAAACTCTCCCTTCCCTCGCTCGGCTTCAAATCCAAAGAAAAGGTTGGAATACCGGTTAATTCATCTATCGTCAAGGTAGGTCGCCAACTGCTGAAGAACTCCTGTACCTTTCGGAGAGCAGATTGTGAAACCGTATCCAGTTTTCCGATGATTTCAGAAGCCATCAGTTGCACCATCTGCTCCAGGTTCTTGGTGGCAAAGATGTCGAGATAAAAACACTTCACCCCTTCATATTGTTCCTCCATCTGATGGAAGACATGATGTATCAATCCCGTCTTGCCCATACGGCGAGGAGCGACAAGCGTGATATTACGCTCGTTATGCAGCGTAGAAATCATCTTCTCGGTTTCTTTCTGGCGGTCGCAGAAATATTCGGCGCCCTTATAACCATATACTACAAAAGGATTGTTCAATGTTGCCATATTATTGATTTTATCTTATTATTTTCGTTACACTTACAGCCATTGCGCTTTTTACGCAACGCAAATTACGCAATAAAAAACGAGATAGCCAAATGTTTTCTAGTTTTTTAATAATAATTATCTCCTAAAGCTGCATCTGATGCGCAGACAATGAAAGCAAAAATGCAAACGATTGCGCAAATCATTTGATTGATTTACTGCTTATTTACGCATACCTATTAGATTAAATCGTAACTTTGCAACGGGCAAAGGTAAGCCGAACGAATGGCTAAACTACTACCCCATGAACAAAATAAAAGAAACAACTAACTCTTGAATTATGAAGAAAATATTCACTACTCTTGCTGCCGTATTGGCAAGCGTAAATATGTTCGCACAGGGTTGGCCAGCCAACTATAGCGGCGTGATGCTCCAGGGATTCTACTGGGATTCCTACTTCGACTCAAAATGGACCAACCTCGAAGCACAGGCTCCTGAACTGAGTAAGTATTTCAACCTCGTATGGATTCCGCAGAGCGCCAACTGTGGCGGAGATAAATCAATGGGGTACGACGACTTCTACTGGTTTACCAACTACAACAGCTCTTTCGGAAACGAAAAGGAACTCCGCAGCCTCATCCAAACTTTTAAATCCAACGGCATCGGAACCATCGCCGATGTGGTTATCAACCATCGCAAAAATGTATCCAACTGGGTGGATTTCCCTGTGGAAACCTACAAGGGTGTAACTTACGAGATGAAATCCACCGACATCTGCGCCAACGATGACGGAGGCAAAACCAAGGAATGGGCTGACGAAAACGGCTATAAGCTCAGCAGCATTTACGATACCGGCGAAGACTGGGGCGGCATGCGCGACCTTGACCACAGCAGCCAGAACGTGCAGACCATCGTAAAGGCTTATCTCGACATGCTCCTCAATGACTTCGGCTACGCCGGATTCCGTTACGACATGGTGAAGGGATACAGCGGCAAATACACGGGCATCTACAACGATGCTACCAAACCTACTTATTCCGTAGGAGAATATTGGGATGGAAATGTATCAGTAGTCAAGAACTGGCTCAACGCCACCAAGGTGAATGACAAGATAACAAGTGCTGCCTTCGACTTCCCTATCCGCTACGTGGTGCGCGATGCCATCAAAGCCAACTGGTCAACCGTAAAGACCGATGGCTTGGCTAACGACCCAGCTTACAAGCAGTATGCCGTAACCTTCGTGGAGAATCACGATACGGAATATCGCTCAGCCGGCGAACAGCAGGACCCTATCCGCAAGGATACCCTGGCTGCCAATGCCTACATTCTGGCTTCGTGCGGAACCCCATGCGTATTCTACAAGCACTGGATTGACTGCAAGCAGGATATCAAGGCAATGATCAACGCACGCCAGCTGGCTGGCATCACCAACACCAGCAATACCACCTTCAATGCCTACAAAGGCAATGGCTACAACGGCATCATGACCGTAGGCACGAAGGCTTCGCTCATCGCCATCGTGGGGCCTAACGCCAACAAGTTTGCTGCGCCTAATTCATACGCCGAACTTCTGAACGGCTACCACTACCGCTACTTCATGCCTAAGAAGGCAAACGTGGCTTGGGTTGATTTGGCTTCGGGTGATTACGAAGGCGTGATGAAGGCAAAGCTCGTGGCAGTAAGCAACGAGGATAATGCGCAGCTGGTTTACACCACCGACGGCACCGAACCTACAGCCAGCAGCAAGAAGGCAAAAAGCGGCGAAGAACTGGAGATTCCTTTCGGCGAGACAACCCTGAAAGTGGGCTTGCTGATAGATGGCGTTGTGAGCGGCGTGCTGACCCGTACTTACAAGGTAGAAAAGCCTGCAGCCTTCGAGCCATACGATATTACCGTTTATGCCAATGCCGACCAGGTGGGCTGGACCAGCGGTTTCAACTTCTGGGCATGGTGCGACAGTCCTAACGAGAACCTGACCGCTTCGGGTAAATGGCCTGGCGACAAGGTTACCCAGAGCAAGGAGATTGAGGGAAAGAAGTGGTTCTACCAGACTTACAAGATCAAGAGCAAGAGCTACATGGTTTCCTTCGTATTCAGCACAGGCACAGGTTCTCCACAGACCGTAGATTTTGCAAATATAAATAAGGATACTTACCTGGAGATTCAGAACGAGAAGAATGGTGCGAAGTATAAGATTAAGGATGTTACAGCCGACATGCCATCTACCGGCATCAGCCATCCTATCATCGACAACAACGCCCAGAACGACCCATCCTGGTACACCCTGAGCGGTATGAAGATGACAAAGAAGCCATCACAGGCTGGCATCTACATTCATCAGGGCAAGAAGCAGGTGATCAAATAAGATAAAAGAAATAAAATCAGATAGATACAAAATAGGTGTATTCCGAGAAGAATCGGAATACACCTATTTTTATTTTATCATATCTTTATCCACAGACTTAATCCACATTTCTCTTAATCTTCAGCGTCTGGTCGCAATATTCTATCACGGCGGGACGATGGGTGATGAAGATGATGGTCTTATCATGCGATGAAAGGATATTCTGGAGAAGCTGACGCTCGGTTTCCGGATCAAGCGCACTGGTAGCCTCATCGAAGAGCATGATGCTGCGATTGCGCAGAAGACTCCGGGCTATGGCGATGCGCTGCGCCTGTCCCTCGCTCAATCCACCACCCTGTTCGCTACACAGGGTATCGAGTCCATCTGGCAAATCAAAAACGAAGTCGGCACAACTCTGATGCAACGCTGCCCGCATCTCCTCGTCGGTGGCACCAATCTTGCCCAAACGCAGATTATCACGGATGGTACCGCTCATCAGCGTGTTGCCCTGCGGCACATACACGAAGTTGCAACGATGCAAAGGCGAAAGCTCTGTCTGATTCCTGATTTCATCTCCTACCTTATTATATATAGTCACCTTTCCTTCCTGCGGATGGAGCAAGGCAAGAATCAGACGAATCAGCGTGGTCTTTCCCGAACCCGTTTCTCCCAATATCGCCGTACACGAACCCGGACGGAAATCGAAACTGAGATGATGGATGATGTTGCGCACCTGCCGGTGCTGACTATCCGAAAGTTCATCCTTATCGTAGGCATAGGAAATATCATCGAGACGGATGCCGCAAGGCGCCGGCATCTGGAGAGGTTCACCCTGCTCTTCCAGCGGATTCTCTTCCAATTCCATCAATCGCTCGGCAGCAGTAAACACGCCCACGAAGGCAGGTGCCAGTTTAGTAAGATTACGTGCCGGCGTCTGTATCTTGTTTACCAATTGCAGAAAGGCGGTCATGCCACCAAAGGTAAGGGTGCCTGCTCCCATGCGCAAGGCTGCCCAGAGGAAGGCTACAAGATAGCCCAGGGCAAAGCCGAAGTTCAAGAAGAAATTACTCAACACATTGAACTTGGTACGCACCATCACGTTGCCCCGCAACCGACGCTGGGTTTCTTCCAGTTTCTCCACCATCGGCTCCTCCGCCTGCAAGGTCTTCACGAGCATGCGATGCTGGATGGTTTCCTGCAAGACGCTCTGCACCTGACTGTCGGAATCGCGCACCAAGCGGGTGAGGTATCGCATCTTGTTCATATAGATTTTGCTGAATGCCAGGAAGATAGGAATCATGATGACGATGACGACGGACAGCATCTTATCCATGGAGAAGAGATAGAAGAAGGCACCGAGGAACATCGCCAGCACACCCAGGGTGTTGGGCAATGTTTCCGTAAGGAAATCAACCACCTTGTTCACATCGTTCTCCAGGCGGTTGAGCACATCGCCCGAATGCATCTTCTCCCTGCCGTGCCACTCGGAACGCAGGATGCGATTGAGCATGCGCTGCTGCATGCGGTTTTGCGCCCTGATGCCCAACACGTTGCGAATCCAGATGCTTCCTACGCTCAAGGCGAAGTCGCAGAGAATCAGCAATCCCATCAAGCCCACCGCCCAATAGACATTGCCCTCTACGGAATGGGAGGCAACATCGATGGCACGCTTCACCGCCCATACCTGCGCCAGGCTCACGCCCACCGAAAGTAAGCCCATAGCAGCATTGAGGACAGCCTGCAGGCGGTTGCCCTTCCATACCACCCAGAGCCACACCAGCAGCATCTTGGCAGAATACTTGAATTTCGGAAGCTTGATTACTTTGAACATTGTCTTTATCTTTGTCTTTGATCAGCACCCCACATTAACTTTTCGCGAAGTGTGGAGAAGTAACGCTGGTTGCGCTGCTTTACTATCTTGATGGTATGCGGTGCCTTGCGGATGATGAGGCGGGTCTGCTCCGTCATACGCTCGCTGCGGCCATCGATGGCTACGAGATAGTTGTGGCTGCGGCTTTCCACATCGAGCACAATCTCTGCCGTATCGTTGATAACGATAGGACGGATGTTCAAGCTATGGGGTGCCACAGGAGTTAAACAGAAACTGCCGCTCTGCGGAATGATGATAGGTCCGCCATTAGAGAGGTTGTAGGCGGTGGAACCAGTTGGCGTGGAAACTATCAAGCCGTCCGCCTGATAGGTAACCAGAAACTCGCCATCCACCTGCGTGCGGATGGAAATCATGGAAGCATCATCACGCTTCAACACGGCGATATCGTTCAGGGCAAAAGGATAACCTGCCAGGATGCCGCCCTCAGGCTGCACCTGCAGCACGGCATGTTCCTCTATCTTGCATTCGCCCGCATAAAGACTGTCGAGTGCCGACTCTATCTCGCTAGGAAGTACGTCGGCAAGAAAACCCAGCCGGCCCATGTTCACACCAATGATAGGCGTACCCTTGGCGCCCACCCGGCTAGCCGCTTTGAGGAAGGTACCATCGCCACCCATCGAGATGACGTAATCCACATCGAAGTTGTAATCTTCAAAGACACCTGCCGCCCTTACCTCCTGGTGCTCCACCTTGGTGAGGAAGTCGTAGAAGAGACTTTCGATATACACTTCTGCATCCTTTTTGTTGAGGTAAGAAAGGATTCTCATGATGGAAGCCGACTTCTTAGCCTGGTATTCATTGCCAAATATTGCGAATTTTAAATGTTGTTGTGCCATTTATTTTGTTATTTCAATTATTATTCTTACTTTTGCAAAGGTAATAATATTAATCGAATAATACGACAAAAAAAATAAAAATTATGGCAAAGGTATATGAATTTCTTGCTAATGGCTTCGAGGAAATCGAAGGATTGGCTCCTGTTGACATCCTCCGCAGAGGTGATGTTGAGGTAAAAACCGTGAGCATTACGGGTAGTGAATGGGTGGAAACCGCACATGGCATCACCCTGAAGGCTGACCTGAAGTTTGAGGATGTAGCCAGCTTTGAGGATGCCGACATGCTGCTTCTCCCTGGCGGAATGCCAGGCAGCACCCACCTGAACGAGCACGAGGGTGTGCGCCAGGCGCTCATCGCACAGCACAAGGCAGGCAAACGAATTGGTGCCATCTGCGCTGCTCCTATGGTTCTGGCAAGCACAGGCATCCTGGAGGGTAAGAAGGCTACCTGCTATCCAGGTTTCGAGCAGTATTTCGGCGAGAACACCGAATACACCGCTACCCTCTTCCAGGAAGATGGCAACGTGATTACGGGCGAAGGTCCTGCCGCTACCCTTCCATACGCCTACAAGATATTGAGCTATTTCGTAAGCAAGGAAACAGTTGCAGCCTTGCAGGATGGCATGATGTATGATCATCTCATGGAGAGCAAGTAAGCCCTATAAACTATAAATTATAAACTATTAATTAGTATCACCGTGGATTACGTAATCATAGTAGCCGGAGGCAAGGGCCTCCGCATGGGAAGCGAGATTCCCAAGCAATTTCTGCCAGTGGCAGGCAAACCTATCCTGATGCGCACCATCGAGCGTTTTCATGAGTACGACCCAGAGCTGAGCATCATCCTGGTTCTGCCAGAAAGCCAGCAGGCATACTGGCACCAGCTCTGCGAGGAGTATCACTTCAGCATCAAGCACCAGATAGCCAATGGCGGCGAAACCCGCTTCCACTCTTCCAAGAACGGATTGGCACTCATCCCAGACAACGAGGATGGCGTAGTGGGCATCCACGACGGCGTTCGCCCATTCGTATCTAAAGAGGTTATCGAGGAATGCTTCGAGACGGCACGCGAGGAATACGCAGCCATCCCTGTGTATGCCGTGACTGATACCCTGCGCTACATCGACCAGCACGGAGGCGGCAAGAACGTGCTCCGCAGCGACTACCGTGTGGTGCAGACACCTCAGACCTTCGATATAGGACTGGCGAAACAGGCATTCAACCAGGAGTACAAGGAGCAGTTCACCGACGATGCATCGGTGGTAGAAAGCCTCGGCTGTCAGGTGGCAATGGTAGAGGGAAATAGAGAGAACATCAAGATTACCACCCCATTCGACATCAAGATTGCCGAAGCATTGCTCAACGAGAAATAAAACTATAAATTGTAAATTACAAATCGTAAGCTATAAATTATAAACTATAAATTGTAAATTATATGAGTAGTATTCTAGATCAAGACATCAAGTTCCTGCCCAACGTGGGACCCAAGACGAAAGAGATACTGAGCAAAGAGCTTGGTATCAACTCTTATGGTGACTTGCTGGAATACTTCCCATATAAATACGTAGATCGTTCGAAGATATTCCACATCAGCGAGCTCACCCCCGACATGCCATACGTGCAGATTAAGGGAAAGATTCTGAGTTATGAGGAGAGAGACACGGGTAAGCGCAACAGCATGTTGGTGGCTCACTTCTCGGATGGCTACGGCGTGGCAGACCTCATCTGGTTCCGGGGCACCCAATACATTCTGAAGAACTTCAAGGTGGGCACCGAATACATCGTCTTCGGAAAGCCATCGGTCTATGGAGGCCGCTTCCAGTTTACGCATCCCGACATGGATGATGCCAGCAAACTGCAGATTACGGAGATGGGCATGCAACCCTTCTACGGAATGACCGAGATCATGAAAAAGCGTGGCTACTCTTCACGAAGCATCGAGAAGATAACCAAGAGTCTGGTGCGCATCCTCCCTCCCCTGCCCGAGACGCTGCCCGATTTTCTCATCAACCGTCTGCATCTCGTATCCCGTGATGCCGCCTTGCGCATGATTCATTATCCGCACTCGCATCAGGAGATGCAGAAGGCGCAGGTAAGACTGAAATTCGAGGAACTCTTCTATGTGCAGCTTAATATATTAAGGTATGCGAGCGACCAGCGCCGCAAATACCGCGGCTATGTATTCAATCGCATCGGCGACATCTTCAACGGATTCTATAACCACAACCTGCCCTTTGAACTGACGGGCGCCCAGAAAAGGGTAATGCACGAGATACGCGCCGACATGTGCAGCGGCAAGCAGATGAACCGTCTGCTGCAAGGCGACGTGGGCTCGGGCAAGACGCTCGTGGCACTGATGACCATGCTCATAGCCCTGGACAACGGTTACCAGGCATGCCTCATGGCACCTACCGAGATTCTTGCCGAACAGCATCTGCAAACCATCCGTGAATTTCTGAAAGGGATGGACATCAGGGTGGAACTGCTGACGGGCATCGTGAAGGGCAAGAAACGCAAGGAGATTCTGGATGGTCTCGCCACCGGTGCCGTACAGATACTGATAGGTACGCATGCCGTGCTCGAAGACCCTGTGTCATTCTGCCGCCTGGGCATTGCCGTGATTGACGAACAGCATCGCTTCGGCGTGGAGCAGCGTGCCCGATTATGGGCCAAGAGCGCCAATCCGCCTCATGTGCTGGTAATGACAGCCACCCCTATCCCGCGTACCCTCGCCATGACCATTTATGGAGACCTGGATGTGAGCGTGATAGACCAGTTGCCGCCAGGCAGAAAGCCCGTAAGAACCCTGCATAAGTTCGACAACCAGTTGACGAGTCTCTACCAGAGCATCCGTCGCCAGATAGAGTTGGGCAGACAGGTTTACATCGTCTTCCCGCTCATCAAGGAGAGTGAGAAGATGGACCTGAAGAACCTGGAGGAAGGTTATGAGACGCTGAAGCAAGCCTTTCCGGAATTCAGCCTCAGCAAAATTCATGGCAAGATGAAATCTGCCGAGAAGGAAGAGGAGATGGAGCGTTTCGTGAAGGGTGAGACCCAGATACTCGTTGCCACCACCGTGATAGAAGTGGGCGTGAATGTGCCTAATGCTTCGGTGATGGTAATCCTCGACGCACAGCGCTTCGGTCTCTCGCAGCTTCACCAGCTCAGGGGACGAGTGGGACGTGGCAGCGACCAGAGCTACTGCATTCTGGTTACGAACTACAAGCTATCGGAAGAAACCCGCAAACGCATTGACATCATGTGTGATACGAATGACGGTTTCCAGATTGCCGAAGCCGACCTGAAGCTCCGTGGTCCTGGCGACCTTGAGGGAACGCAGCAGAGCGGCATGGCATTCGACCTGAAAATAGCGAATATAGCCAAGGATGGTCAGCTGGTTCAACTGGCGCGCACAGAAGCCCAGGCCATCATCGACAACGACCCTCTCTGCGAGAAGCCTCAGAACTCCATCTTATGGAATAGACTCAGAGAACTCAAGAAAACGAATATCAACTGGGCGGCAATCAGCTAGGAGAGTTTAGAGTTAAGAGTTTATAGTTATGAGTAATCATAAAGTTCAATGTTCAAAATTCAAAGTTCAAAGTAATGGATAGAAGACGAAAGCCAGCCATCAGGGAGCCTCGCCCCGACCTCACCATGGACGAGATGCGAACCTATCTGATGGAGTTAAAAGAGATAGAAAGCGTTACGGGCATCAGATACATCAAGCTGCACGTAACGGCAAAAATGATTATCGGAATCAGGGAGACATCGGGTAAAGAATTCACTATCAATCTCGATGATCTCTACCGTGCTTATCAGGAATGTCTCCGCTTTACAAGCCCGGAAGTGAAGAAATACATCTTCATGGGGCACTCACCCGCTGTGGCATTGCTCAGACTACTAACAAAAGTTAAAAGTTAACCAATCACGTTAAATATAAGGCAGTTGGCGTTAACAGCCTTGGTTGATTGGAATATTTTTGTTATATTTGCAACGTCTATATAACAAAACTGCACCTTAGGGTATTTACCCACGCAGTTTTTGCAGAATTTCTATTAAGATTTTGCGCTTATTGACATCGACCTAAAAAGCAAATAGAAAAAGTAGTATGAGTTTAAAAAAGCAAATAAAGAAGATTTCGGTCGTGGCGTTGTTGGCGTTAACAACTGTTCCGGTTTGCGGACAAGATCTGTTGGCAAGACAAGCACCAGTTGACCACCGTATGAAATCATTGGATACTCTTGCAGTATCACATTATCGATTGATGGAAGATAGAGAAAATCCTTCTGCTGAGTTGTACGAAGATTTCTCTAACAAGTATGCCCACAAGGCAACCGCATTGCCTGAACGTTATCGCATAGATCTCCGTCATTTCTGCATGCCAACTTCTAGTCGTGTTGTCACAAGTAACTTCGGTTACCGTGCTAGCTTTGACCGCCAACATAAAGGTATGGACATCAAGGTTTATATTGGCGACTCAATCCACGCTGCCTTCTCAGGCAAGGTTCGCATCGTAAGATATGACAGAGGTGGTTACGGAAAGTTCATCGTAATTCGTCACAACAATGGTTTGGAGACCATCTACGGTCACCTCTCTGCGCAGCTCGTTTCCGAGAATCAGGAAGTAAGAGCTGGAGAAGTGATTGGCTTGGGTGGCAATACAGGTAAAAGCACTGGTTCGCACCTCCATTTCGAGACCCGTCTCTGTGGTGTGGCATTGAACCCAGCCCTGTTCTTCGATTTCCGCAACCAGGATGTCACTGGCGATTTCTACGATTTCAAGCGTGACAGTTATGAGAGCGAGTATGCTGAGGCTAACGCTGCCCGTGGCAAGGTTGGCAATGGTGGTTACACCAGAGAGCAGGTTAACGGTGGCGAAGTGGGCAGATATTCTGCCAGTCCTTCTGGCGAAAAGCTTTACCACAAGGTTAAGTCAGGCGAGACGCTCACGAGCATCGCAGAGAAACGTGGCGTAAGCGTAGAAAAGATTTGCCGCCTCAACGGTTACAGAAAGGACAAGAAGCTTCTTCCTGGTCAGATTATCCGCTACTCTTAATCTTAAGATAAGAGCTACATAAATATAAGACATAAAAAAGATGTGCTAGATTTTTCCAGCACATCTTTTTTTATGTCTTATCGATTTCTTATCGATTTAAAATCTGATTTCTTATCCGATTTTCTTTTCGTATTTCCTAGCTATCTCTTACATGATTCCGAAGAATCGCAATACATCATTCAAATTGGCTACAACCAGCAGCAAGACGAGAATAGCGAAACCTACATACTCGGCACGCTCCATGAACTTATCGCCAGGCTTGCGGCCAGTAATCATCTCGTAAAGGAGGAAGAACACATGACCACCATCCAATGCAGGAATAGGCAGGATGTTCATAAACGCCAGAATAATGCTCAGGAATGCGGTCATCATCCAGAAAGCGTGCCAATCCCACATAGAAGGGAACAAGCTGCCCAAGGCTCCGAAACCACCCAAGCTCTTGGCTCCTTCCTTGGAGAACACATACTTCATATCGCCTACGTAGCCAGCCAAGACATTCCAGCCATACTTGATACCGGCAGGGAAACTCTGGAAGAAACCATAACTGATATGAGTTACCTTGTAATCGAGCATCACAGGATGATTGTAGAAGCCAAACTTCACACTCTCCTTATCTGCCAACAACAGAACATTGTTCTTCAAGGTATCGCCAGAAGCCTTCAGGTACTCTACGCTGGCAGTCAAAGCCTTTACGCTATCCTGATGGGTTGAGGCTGATGCAAGCACATCGCTTATGCGTCCCAACTCCAACTGGAAGTCGTTGAACGACTCTACCTTCTTGCCATTAATCGCCAGAATTTTATCGCCCTTAGCCAAGCCCAGTTTGCTGGCAGGAGAATCCTTCATCACGCTGTCAATCTGAAGCGGAATATAAACCTCTACGAAGCGAGGACTCTCCTTAATCATGCTCAGCATGTCGAGGTCGCCTGGCAAATTCAGGCTCATCGGCTTGCCATTACGGATGATATCTACCCGAGAAGCGGTAGAAATATCGCGATACATATCGCCATCGAAGGTCTTGAACTCGCCCTTCTCGGTACCCACCAGGATATCATGATCCTGGAATCCAAGCGCCTTGGCCTCGGTATTGAACTTCATACCCTGGGTCATGTCCTTGGTAGAAACATAATCATCGCCCCAGTGGAAGAGTATCATAGAATAGATGAAGAGCGCCAACACGAAGTTGACCAGCACACCACCCACCATGATGAGCAGACGCTGCCAGGCTGGCTTGCTGCGGAACTCGTATGGCTGTTCAGGCTGTTTCATCTGCTCGGTATCGAAACTCTCGTCAATCATACCCGAAATCTTGCAATATCCTCCGAGAGGCAACCATCCCAAACCATAAGTGGTATCAGAGTTCTTTGGCTTGAACTCGAAAAGATGGAACCATGGGTCGAAGAACAGATAGAACTTCTCTACTCTTACACCGAAGAGCTTGGAGAAGAAGAAGTGTCCGCCCTCATGGAGCAGCACCAAGATGGAAAGCGACAGCATCAGCTGCAACGCTTTGATCAAAAATACTTCCATTTATTTACTTTGAACTTGGAACTTTGAACTTGGAACTTTATGATTGGTCCTACGTTCTGCGTTCATTTTTAACTATTAATTATTAATTCTACATTATTAATTATTACTTGTGCATCAACTCTGTGGCTATGCGGCGAGCCTCAGCATCTGTCTGCAGATAAACCTCGAGATCCGGGTTGCTATCGAAGGTGGCCTTTGCCATCGTTTCTTCGATGATATCCGCCATCTGGAGGAAACCACACTCGCCCTTGCGGAAACCGGCATTCACAATCTCGTTGGCTGCATTCACGATGCACGACATGTTACCACCTTTCTTAATGGCATCGAAGGCAAGCTGGAGACACTTGAACTTCTTGTAGTCTGGCTCGAAGAACTGCAAGTCCTGAGCCTTGAAGAGGTCGAGACGATCGCCATTGAGATGCAGACGCTGTGGGAAAGAGAAGGCATACTGGATAGGCAGGCGCATATCAGGCACGCCCAACTGAGCCTTTACCGCTCCATCGGCAAACTGCACGGCACTATGCACGATGCTCTGCGGATGAATCAGCACCTCTATCTTCTCGGCAGGAACGCCAAAGAGCCACTTTGCTTCTGTTACCTCAAAACCCTTGTTCATCAGAGAAGCAGAGTCGATGGTAATCTTGGCACCCATATCCCAGGTAGGATGCTTGAGGGCATCGGCAGCAGTTACCTTCTCCAGCTGCTCGTGGGTAAAGTTGCGGAACGGACCGCCCGAGCAGGTGAGGAGAAGTTTCTCTACCTCGTTGTCGCCCTCGCCTACCAGACTCTGGAAGATGGCACTATGCTCACTATCCACAGGAAGGATAGGCACATGATACTCCTGGGCAAGATTGCAGATCAGCTCACCCGCCACCACGAGGGTTTCCTTGTTGGCAAGACAGATTTTCTTGCGAGCCTTGATGGCATGGATGGTTGGCTCCAAGCCCGAGAATCCCACCATGGAGGCAAGCACCATATCGATAGGTTCTGCCTGCACGATATCGCAGAGAGCCTGTGCACCAGCATAAACCTTGATATCAGGTTCATCACTAAGCATATCCTTCAGCTCCTCGTAGCGAGCCTCATTGGCTATGACCACAGCAGCTGGGTGGAACTTGCGAGCCTGCTCGGCAAGTTCCTGCACTCGGTTGTTGGCGGTGAGGCAATACACCTCGTAAAGGTCACTATGCTGCTCGATGACATCAAGCGCCTGTGTTCCGATACTTCCCGTAGAACCGAGAATACATATCTGTTGTTTCTTCATCATTATAACATTTATAAGTCAAGCAATCCTTCGGGAATTGCCATTCTGATTTCCTTCTTTTCTGCACTCACTTCCTCGATGAGGTCGTTGCTGGCAGGAATGAGGATGTCATCGCCTTCCGGGGTTGTCACCTCGAAAAGGAGATTGAGGGTGGAATCATCTACACGGTCGAGTGTTCCAACCAACTTTCCACTTACGGAATCCACCAAGTTGAAACCGATGATTTCTGCCCAAGTCATGTTCTCTCCGTCGCTATCCGAAAGATGACGAGGGAAAAAGACCTCGCAACCCGTATAGTTGCGTGCCTGCTCCTGGGTGTCGATGTCCTCAAACTTCACGAGCACATTCTCATCGTTCTTGAAGCGATACTCCTCCAAATAGAAAGGCACGAGGATGCCATCGATGTCGAGCACCAGATACTCAGCATCCACTCTGTCGAAAACATCATCGGTGATGGCGAAAGTAATCTCGCCCTTCACACCATGAGGTTTGCCCAACTTACCTATCTTATATACTTCGTCTCGTCTTATCATACTTTACTTTGAACTTTGAATATTAGTCGCTGACACGGGTAATCTGGGCACCCAAAACATTGAGGCGCTGCTCGATATCCTCGTAACCACGGTCGATTTGGGCAATATTGGCGATACGGCTCGTACCATTGGCACTCATCGCTGCAATCAGCAAGGCTATACCCGCACGAATATCAGGACTGGTCATTCTGCCAGCACGCAACCTGATTTTGTGGTCGTGACCTACCACTACGGCACGGTGAGGGTCGCAGAGGATAATCTGGGCTCCCATGTCGATGAGCTTATCTACGAAGAAGAGGCGGCTCTCGAACATCTTCTGATGGAAAAGTACGCTGCCACGAGCCTGCGTTGCCACTACCAGGAGCACAGACAGGAGGTCGGGCGTAAGTCCTGGCCAAGGTGCATCTGCCAGCGTCATGATGGTTCCGTCGATAAAGGAATCTACCACATAGTGCTTCTGCTCAGGGATAACGAGGTCATCACCCTCTACCTTCACCTTCACGCCCAGACGGCGGAAAGCATCAGGAATGATACCCAGGTTCTTGACCGATACATCCTTGATGCGGATGCCTTCGCCACACATGGCAGCCATACCGATGAAGGAACCCACCTCGATCATATCAGGCAGGATGCGATGCTCGGCACCATGCAACTTCTTTACGCCCACGATGGTGAGCAGATTGCTGGCAATGCCGCTAATCTGGGCACCCATGGCATTGAGCAGATGACAGAGCTGCTGGATGTATGGCTCACATGCCGCATTGTAGATGGTGGTGGTACCTTCTGCCAGCACCGATGCCATGATGATATTGGCAGTACCCGTAACCGAAGCCTCATCGAGCAGCATATAGCAGCCCTTCAGCTTCTTGGCCTGAATCTGATACACATTGCGCTCCTCATCATGCACAAAACTGGCACCCAAGTACTTGAATCCCAAGAAATGGGTATCAAGACGGCGACGGCCTATCTTGTCGCCACCCGGCTTGGCGATAGTAGCCTTGCCGCATCTGCCAAGCAAGGGTCCAAACATGAGCACGCTGCCACGAAGCGAAGAACACTTCTTGACAAACTCCAGACTGTCGAGATAGTCCAAGTTCAGCTCATCACTTTGGAAAGTATAGTCATGACGGCTGTGCTGGGTAACCTTGACACCAATTTCCTGGAGCAACTTAATCAGATTGTTCACATCCAGAATATCCGGCACATTGGTGATGCGCACCGGCTCATCGGTAAGAATGGTGGTACAAATCACTTCCAGGGCCTCGTTCTTGGCTCCCTGAGGCGTGATGGTACCCTTGAGCGGATGACCGCCCTCTATGATGAAAGACTCCATAGGCTTCTCTATATCTATTTTATGATGATTACTTTTTCTTCTTGCCATTATTGGTATTGTTGCGGGCAGACGCATCCTTTACCTTCTCAAACGCGAATGTGTCGAGATCCAACTGAATCTTGCCATCGGTGAATCGGGCCAGATCAGAAGCCACCTTCTGCTCATCGCTGGAACCATGACTCCACTGCACCAGGTTGCGGTGCATCTGGTTAGCAGTTAATCTCACCAATTCATCACGCTCAGCACCCGGCTCCATGGTCTTCAATCTATCAAAGATTTCGAAAAGCATGGCTCCATAATGGCGCACAGGAATTCGCTGCATCGGATAGGCTATCGGTGCAGGCTTCTCAGTTATCTTTTCGGCACCCTGGATATCGTAAGGGTAGTCGATGTCAAGCTGAAAACCGCTCATGATAGCGAGATGGTCCCAAAGTTTCTGCGCATGGTTCTCCACGCCTCTGTTCTCTGGGAACATGCGATCCATGATGACAATGATTGATTCTGCGCAATGCTGGCGCTCCTCGCGATCTTCCAGTTTCACACAGTAATCTACCATTTGCTGAATCTCACGTCCATACTCCGGCATTGCGAGTTTCTCTCGCTGCGTATTATAATCTAATCCTTCTTTATTCATATTTCTTTTTTGTAAATTCCAGTCAAGGGCACCGAGCCTCTATGTACTAGATCAATTTCTTAGGCATCTTGGCCACAAAGTCCTTCAAATAGAAAGGAACGAAGTAAGCCACATCCTCAAACTTTCCTTCAACAAATCTCTTCTCGGCAAGCGGAGCCATGTTCTTGGCCAATGGCTCTATGCCTTCTACAAGGTGGGCATTAGGATGGTTGATGGTCTCCATGCACTTGGCAGCACCGTTTCCGAAGAAATATACTGGGTGCTGGTCAAGATACTCCTTATAGGTATCAGCATCCACGATATCCGCCTGGATAGGGCGCACCACCCTCAGGGCGCGGTCGAGCACTTCGGCATAAACCTCCATGCGGCGTGCGTCGAGCATAGGTACAATGAGAGCATCTTCCTGCTCTGGATGTTCGCCAAGCAATACTGGCACAGCCATCAGTTCGAGGGTAGGAACGGCGATAAGTTTCACGCCTCGTCCATAACAGATACCCTTCGCCATACTTACTCCGATACGCAATCCGGTGTAAGAACCAGGACCACAACTTACCGCCACTGCCTCCAGTGGAAGACCATGGGAATCGAGGAAATCAAGAGCCTCATCAACATACACACCCAACTTAACAGCATGGTTAGGACCCGAGTGATCTTCCTTGTTAAAAATCACCTGTCCACTATCACTAATTGCCACTGAGCACACGTCCGTACTCGTCTCAATATTCAAAATACACGACATAATTAAAAAATATATTCTTAAATAAGGTGCAAATATACTCATTTTCTCGCTTTTTTTTGTACTTTTGCAGAAATTTAACGCGAAAGATTATATGATACAGTCAATGACAGGCTTCGGAAAAGCTACCGCGGCCTTTAAAACAAAGAAGATTAATGTAGAGATAAAGTCATTAAATAGCAAGACTCTTGACCTCTCTACTCGTATTGCTCCGCTCTATAGAGAGAAGGAGATGGAAATCCGTCAGTATATCTCTAAAAATCTAGAAAGAGGCAAGGTTGACTTCGCCATCTGGATTGATAAGGATGCTACTACAGATGCCACTCCTATCAACGCGGCGCTTGTACAGAATTATTACCAGCAAATCAAGAAGATTTCGGCTGAAACAGGCATTCCTGAGCCAACCGACTGGTACAGCACTCTGTTGCGTCTTCCTGATGTAACAACGAAGACGGATGTGGAAGAATTGAGCGATGAGGAGTGGGAAGTGGCAAAAAATGCAATTTGCGAGGCTGTGAACCATCTCGTAGCCTTCCGCAAGCAGGAAGGAGCCGCTCTCCAGAAGAAATTCACAGAGAAGGTGGATAACATCCAGACTCTCCTGGCTAGCATCGAGCCATACGAGAAGGCTCGCGTGGAGAAGATCAGACAGAACATCGTTAACGGCCTGCAGCAGATTCCGAATGTGGATTACGACAAGAACCGCCTGGAGCAGGAACTCATCTACTACATCGAGAAGCTCGACATCAGCGAGGAGAAGCAGCGCCTTGCCAACCACCTGAAGTATTTCCGCGAGACCATGAATGAGGAAGGTCATGGTGTAGGAAAGAAACTCGGTTTCATCGCACAGGAAATGGGACGCGAAATCAACACCACCGGCTCTAAGAGCAACCAGGCTGAGATGCAGAACATCGTGGTGAAGATGAAGGACGAACTGGAGCAGATCAAGGAGCAGGTGCTGAATGCCCTCTAAACAAGAGACAGGCACCTTCTCCCCCCAAGAGCCCCCTCAAAAGCTCCCTCAAGTGGCGTTTTTGAAAGCCTCGCCCCGTTCCAGGCGATTCCATCGCCTGTCCAAAAAGCCCCCTATCAAACAGCAAATAAAGAAAAGAAGAATAAAAAAATGAAGAACGGATTGTTAATTTTCAGCGCCCCATCGGGCAGCGGTAAGAGCACCATCGTAAACTGGCTGATGAAAGAGCACCCGGAATTGAAGCTGGCTTTCTCTATCAGCTGCACCTCTCGTGCTCCGCGCGGTACAGAACAGAATGGTGTAGAGTATTTCTTCCTCTCTCCAGAGGAATTCAAGGCTAAGATTGAGGCTGACGAGTTTCTGGAGTATGAGGAGGTTTACCAGGACAGATTCTACGGCACCCTGAAGTCACAGGTAGAAAACCAGCTTGCCAAGGGCGAGTCGGTGATTTTCGATGTTGACGTGAAGGGTGGTGTAAACATCAAGAAGTTTTATGGCGAGCGTGCCTTGAGCATCTTTGTCCAGCCACCTTCGGTAGAGGAATTGCGCCGCCGTCTGGTTGGCCGCAATACTGATGCGCCTGAGGTGATTGAGCAGCGCCTTGCCAAGGCAAGCTATGAGTTGACCTTCGCCCCTCAGTTTGACCACGTGGTCGTAAACGATGACCTGGAGAAGGCTCAGCAGGAGGTTTATCAGCTCGTCAAGGCCTTCCTAGACGCAGAGTAAGAAATGAAGAAGGTAGGAATCTTTGGCGGTAGCTTCAACCCCATCCATACGGGCCATATCGCATTGGCGAAAAGCCTTTGCGAGAAGGCCTGCCTGGATGAGGTGTGGTTCATGGTTTCGCCCATGAACCCATTCAAGAAGACCGCTACCGACTTGCTCGACGACCAGCTGCGCCTGGAAATGGTAGAAAAAGCGCTGGAGCACGAGCCACAACTGAAGGCATGCGACTACGAGTTCCGCCTGCCTAAGCCATCTTATACCTGGCACACGCTGCAAGCCATCAGCAAGGATTACCCCGAAAACGAGTTCACCCTGCTGATCGGTGGCGACAACTGGGCTGCTTTCGACAAGTGGTACCACCACGACGACATCCTAGCCCACTATCCCATCGTGGTTTATCCGCGTCAGGGAGCCAGCATAGGCAATGTGCCAGAAGGCGTTACCATCGTAGAAACTCCACTGCTCAACATCAGCAGCACGGAAATCAGAAAGCGTATCAAAGAGGAGGAAAGCATCAGGGGAATGGTGCCGGAATGCATCGAGCAACTGGCTGTCAGAAACTACAGGCAGCTCTAGGCATCCCTCTCTCCGAAAACGCTTAAAATCATATTTAAACAACAAACAGCAAAAAATGAGTTGGAAAGAAATCATTAAGAAGTGTCTGAACGTGGCTTCTGCGCCGATTCGCAGAAATGCCAACTTCTTTGTGTTCATGTACCTGCTGGGCATGATCAGTTCTATCGTGACTACACCTGCCAAGGGGACTTTATACGACAACCTGTTCCTGGAACTCTTTGTCGACCTCTATGTTGTGTGTGCCGTTGTCGCCATCTTCCCCAAGAAGGTGCGTTGGGGGCTGCGTGCCGTACTATACCTTATATTATATAGTACAGCTGCCGCCGACACCTATTGCTACGTGAATTTCGGCTCTACGCTCAACCCTTCTATGCTGATGCTGGTGGGCGAGACCAACAGTTCGGAGGCTAGCAGTTTCCTCTCAGCCCTCATCTCTGCCGAGGTTCTCTTCAGTAGTGTGGGCTGGATCCTGCTTCTCGCTCTCATCCAGATTCTCATCGCCATCTTCCGCAAGCAACTCATCAAGCTATACGTTTTCATCATTACCGTTCTGGAGTTGGCTTCTGTCAAGAAACGGCTGATGGCTATCCCCCGCATGACTGCAGCCATGCCTGCCAGCTTCGGAATCCTATGCCTCATCATCTTCATCATAGGATGCTGCACCTCCTGGCACAACAAGATGGCTTACCATAAACTCATGAACGGTAGAACAATAGGCGAAGTAGAGCATATCCTGACAGAAAAGGATCATGCTGTTCTCTATCTGCCTGTCTACCGACTCCAATTCAGTATCTATGCCAACCAGCTGGCTGCGCATCAGATTACCCAACTCATTCATGCTGCCCACGAGGTAAAGGTTGACAGTTGCAGCTACCGCTCGCCAAACATCGTGCTGATTATCGGCGAAAGCTTCGGCCGCCATCATTCCCAGCAGTACGGCTATTTTATGGATACCACTCCACAGCAGGTAGCCTTGGAGAAATCGCGCAAACTCACCAAGTTTACCGATGTGGTAACCTGCTGGAACCTGACCAGTTTCGTTTTCAAGAACATGCTCTCTACCCATGTGGTAGGCGAGAAAGGCGAATGGTGCGACTATCCGCTCTTCCCTGAAGTGTTCCGAAAGGCAGGCTACAACGTAACCTTCATCACCAACGAATTCCTGCCACAGGCAAAGGAGGCGGTTTACGACTTCAGCGGCGGTTTCTTCCTGAACAACCCGGAACTGAGCAAACTCCAGTTCGACCATCGCAACACCCAGCTCCACGACCTGGACGACGGATTGCTGAAGGATTATGATGACAGTCTGAAGAACTTCCAGAAGGAGCACAACCTCACCATCTTCCACCTGATGGGCCAGCATGTAAACTATAAGCAGCGCTACCGCACAAAGCAAGCCCGGTTCTGGGCAAGCAGTTATGAAGACAAGCGCCCTGAACTGACCAATGCCCAGCGCAAGATGCTGAGTCATTACGATAACGCCACCCTCTACAACGACTCTATCGTAGCCCAGATTGTAAAGCGTTTCCAGAAGCAGGATGCCATCGTCATCTACGTGCCCGACCATGGCGAGGAATGCTACGAAGAGAACCGAGGCTTCATCTGCCGTAACCATTCTGCAGAAATCGACTGGCCGCTGGCTCACTATGAGTTTGAAATTCCGTTCTGGATATACTGTTCGCCAAAATATATCAGGAACCACCGCGATATCTACCGTCAGATACGCAAGGCTAAGGACAAGCGCTTCATGACCGATGCCCTGCCTCATCTTCTGTTATATCTGGCTGGCATTGAGACACCTACCTATAAGGAGGAATATAACATCCTGAGTCCGAAATATGACGAGATGCGACCACGTATCCTCAAAAACTCTGCCGATTACGACAAACTTCGTGATGCGCATCAGGAAAAGATAAAAAAGGAAGAAAGTAAAAAGGTAAAAAAGAAAGAAAGGAGAAACTGATTATGAATAGTGCTATTCTATCACGCCCGGCATGCAATGCCCTGAGAGGACTCGCCATCATCGGCATCTTCTTGCATAACTACTGCCATTGGCTGGGACCTATTGTCAAGGAGAACGAATATCAGTACTTCCAGCACAATGTTGACTGGCTGAACCAGGTAATGGTCAGCATGGACCTCAATCTGCCTGTGCACCTGCTCTCGTTCTTCGGCCATTACGGTGTGCCCGTATTCCTCTTTCTGAGTGCTTACGGACTGGTGATGAAATATGAGGCTAAACCTCATCTCTCTACCGAACAGCAGACCAGAATGTACAACATCTCGGGCAAGAAACTTACAGGAAGCATCAACTGGCGCGAACCGCTCCACTTTATCCGCTATCACTATCTGAAACTCTTCAAGATGATGATAGTAGGTTTCGTGGCATTCACGATGCTCGACCTTATCACGCCTGGCTCTCACCACTATGCAGCGCTCGACATCGTTGCGATGCTGGGCATGTTCAATAATGTATTGCCAAATCCGGATAACATCATCTGGCCGGGTCCGTACTGGTTCTTTGGTCTGATGCTGCAACTTTACATCGTCTATCGACTGCTGCTCTATCGCCGCCATTGGGGATGGACCGTAGGATTGATGGCCATCTGCATCGTCATTCAGCTCATCCTGGGCTTTGACAATCCGGAGAGTGAAGTGATGAACCGCTACCGCTACAACTTCATGGGCGGCATGCTGCCATTCGGTTTGGGCATACTCTATGCCAGATATGGCGAAAAGATACTCATGACCTTCCATTCGCCTATCACCAACTTCTTTGGCTGCATCTTCTGCATCTCGCTTATCTACAGTCTGAGCGGCAGCATGGTAGGCTGGACCTTCGTGCCTTTCTTCTTCTGTCTGCTGAGCGTATTGGTAGCCGACCTCCTACAAAATATCAGCTGGTTATCAGGTATTTATAAGGTATTAGAGTGGATGGGCAGCATCTCCGCCGCCCTCTTCGTATGCCACCCTATCACCCGCAAGATATTCATCCCTATCAGCCGTCAGGGCGACATCTATGCTGGCCTGCTCCTCTACATCATATCGAGCATCTGCCTGGCATGGCTCTTCACCCAACTGATGAAGAAGATTCCAAACCCGAAATATTAAAAGAAAATCATGAAGATAAAAGATATAGAACTGGCGAATATCAGCCGGTTTCGCGGCGAGTTGATGGGAGCAGCCATGCTGTTCATCATCCTCTTTCATGTGGCATTGCCTAGAGAAGATGCCTTTTTCGGGCTTCGCAGAATGGGCAATGTCGGTGTAGACATGTTCCTCTTTCTCAGCGGAATAGGTCTCTGGTTCTCGTGGATGAAGAATCCTTCTGCCAAGCATTTCTTCATCCGCCGTTATCTGCGCATCTACCCTACCTGGCTCATCATAGCCTGCCTCTTCTATATCCCTTCTTTCCAGGGCGGAAGCACCTGGAACTGGATCTATCTCTTTGGAGAGATAACCATCAACTGGGGGTTCTGGCTGCATGATGAACTCAACTTCTGGTACATCCCGGCTACGATGATGCTCTATCTCTTTGCCCCTGCCTACATGGAACTCATCAAGCGCCATCCTATCTACCGCTGGCTGCCGGTGGTGATGATCATGTGGTGCATCCTGGTACAATATGTTACCCCGATACATCAGGCTGTAGGACACCTGGAGATTTTCTGGAGCCGCGTGCCTATCTTCTTCATCGGCATCAACATGGGTGAGATGGTAAGACAGAAACAGACGCTCGACGGCGCTTCGATATGGATGATCTGGCTCATGTTCCTGATGACGCTGCTGGCGAGCATCTTCCTGGAACAGGAGAAGCACGGCATGTTTCCGCTCTTCCTGGAACGCATGCTCTATATCCCGCTCACCATCACGAGTATCCTGCTGCTGAACCGCATCTTCCGCCGCACCCCGAGCTGGTTTAACAAGGGGTTCATGTTTGTGGGAGCGCTGAGTCTGGAGTGTTATCTGCTCCATATCCACTTCGTGCTGAAATACCTAGAGCCGCATCACTTGGGCTATTGGCCTACCTTCTTCATCTGCATAGGCATCACCCTGCCTGCAGCATGGATTCTGAGCAAGATAACCGGATGGATTTCTAAAGAGTTAGCTAAGTTTATCAAGTAAAAAGGAGTTTATTTATTAAGAAAAATAGGAGTTTTATGAACGAGAATAAATTGGAAGACAGTAAAGGTTTTGCTGCGCTGCTGCGACTGGTTCGCCCGAAACAATGGATCAAGAATGGCTTTATCTTCTTACCGCTGTTCTTTGGCGGCGCCCTGTTGCATACAGATGCTCTGCTGGCGGGTCTGATTACTTTCTTCGCCTACAGTTTTGCCGCATCAAGCATCTATTGTTTCAACGATATCTATGATGTGGAGGCCGACCGCCGCCACCCGGTCAAGTGCCATCGTCCGATAGCATCGGGGGCGGTCAGCATCAAACAGGCATACGGACTGATGTTCCTGATGTTTGCCCTCTCTATGGGTATATGCAGCCTGCTCGGCTCATGGGAGACGATGGGAATCATCATCTTCTATTGGCTTCTGAATCTCGGCTACTGCGCCAAATTCAAGCAATATGCCATCATCGATGTATGTATCGTGGCTTTCGGTTTCGTACTCCGTCTGCTGGCAGGTGGTGTAGCTACGGGCATCGTACTCAGTAAGTGGATTGTGCTGATGACCTTCCTCATCACCCTCTTCATGAGTTTTGCCAAGCGCCGCGATGATGTGCTGCGCATGGAGAAGACGGGCGAGGCTCCCCGCAAGAATACCATCCGCTACAACCTCACTTTCATCAACCAGGCTATCACGATTACGGCTTCCGTAACCCTGGTATGTTACATCATGTATACGGTGAGTCCGGAGGTGATTGATAATTTCCATACTGATTATCTCTATCTTACGAGTGTCTTTGTGCTGGTAGGTTTGCTGAGATACATCCAGATAGCTGTGGTAGACCAGAAGAGTGGTGACCCTACGAAGATTATCCTGCGCGACCGCATCACCCAGTTTATCGTGCTCGCCTGGTTGCTCTCCTTCCTGATCCTTATTTATATCGTATAAGAAAATGAAGAAAAAATTATATTGTTTCGATTTCGACGGAACGCTGACAACAAGCGATACCCTGCTGGAATTCATCAGATATGCCAAGGGTACCGGTCGTTTTCTGATGGTTTTTCTGATGTACAGTCCGCTTCTGGTACTGATGAAGCTGCATCTCTTTCCCAACTGGAAGGCGAAGCAACTCATCTTTACCCATCTTTTTGCCGGCATGCGTATCGAGAAGTTTGATGCGCTCTGCCGCGATTTTGCCGAAGAATACCAGCATCTGTTGCGCCCCAAAGGTGTTACGCTGGTACACGAAGCCCTGGTTGCAGGTGCTCAGGTTTTCATCGTGAGTGCCAGTATCGACAATTGGGTCCGCCCGTTCTTTAAAGTTCGCGGCCTAGATGGAGTCAGGGTTTTAGGTACCCAGATAGAAGTGATTGACGGCAGACTTACCGGCAAGTTCAAGAGCAACAACTGTTATGGCGAGGAAAAGGTACATCGCATCTGCGAGGCACTGACCACCACAACCGCCAATGCCTACGGTACCCCCTCGTTATCTTTCGACCGCGCGCAATACGAGATAGAGGCATTTGGCGACAGCCGAGGCGACAAGGAGATGCTCGCCTATGCCGATAAAGGACATTACAAGCCCTTCAGAATTTAGAAACGCATAACGGAAGACAGGAAAGCCTAACGGAGTCGCAAACCATCTTGCCAAGTACCCATGTACGGCGAAACGCCGTATCAAGTATACCAACTTACTGACTTACAATACATTAACTTGTTATGAAACAAAGGAATACAGACATCGACTGGATAAGAGCCATACTCATTATTCTCATGATATTGATTCATATCGTGAGCTTCGGCAACGCATACCCCCAGCTCAAGGCAGGCATTCTCTCGTTCATGATGCCTACCTTCCTCATCATCACGGGCTATCTCGTGAATATTGAGAAAAGCCCAAAGGAGATGGGAAGGTACCTGATGTGTCTCGCTTTGCCTTACGTCATCATGGTAACCGGTTTCTCTGTTCTCTCCTATTTCATGCCGGTGAGAGATGGCATCACGGAACTGTCACTCTCTCAGATTTGTGAGAAGCTATTCGTTACTTCCATCGGTCCCTATTGGTTCATCCAGACCATGATTATCTGCGGCATTCTCTATTACGTCAGTTTCAAGGGAGCAACCTGGAGAACCCTCAGACAGGGAAAAACGACGATGAGCACCACCACAAGCCTCTTTATCTTCGCCACCCTACTCCTGCTCCTGTCCAAGACACCCGCTCTTTCGCCCAGTGCCGCCACCTATTATTTCATCGGAGCGGTACTCAGACAATGCCATATCGGCTTTGACAGAATTTTCCGTCCTTCACCGGTAGCCCTGCTGCTCTGGATCAACTTGCTGGGCTTAGAAGAATGGTACGACTGGGGTACGCTCGCCATCGTCTTCTCCTGCTGGTGCTGCATTTCATCCCTGATGTGGATACACAGCCTCATCAAACGCCTACAGGATAACGCCAGCGTTCGGAAGACAGAAGACACCTTATTATATATAGGCCGCAACACGCTGCCTATCTACCTCTTCCACCCCATCTTTACGATGGCAGCCAAGTTCTATCATCCCCTCTTTGGCTGGGACAGGAGCGAGATTATCTTCGCCCTCGTTACCATCTTCATCGCCATAGCCGGAAGCATCGGCATCGCAAAGATGATGGAGAAGACCCATCTGGCTTATCTCTTCGGAAAAGGAAAGATGCTGAGATAAATAATACCAGGATTATTTGGTAATTTGTAGATTTTGAAGTACTTTTGCAACATGAATATCAGGAACAAGATAAATAATATGGATGATGCCAGACGGGAGAAGCTGGGCGAAGTCATCAGATTCGGAATCGTAGGCGGACTGGCTACGGTACTGCAATATGTCATCTACCTGGCTATGATGCCGGCGCTGACCCATTTCATCCCCAACATGGGCGACCACAGTCTGGCTACCACCGCCAACACCATCGCCTATATCGTGAGTTTCATCTTCAATTTCATCGCCAGTACCCGCTATACATTTAAGGTAAAGGCGAATGCCAAGCGCGGAGCAGGATTCACCCTCTCCCACATCGTCAACTACTCGATGCAGACCCTCTGCCTCAACCTCTTCGTAGGCTTGGGTCTAGCCAAACAACTGGCTATGATACCCACCCTCTGCATCTGCATCCCGGTAAACTTCCTCCTGGTAAGGTTCTTCCTGAAGAAATAAGGGGATTCCCAAAACACGATAAAAGAAAGATATGAAAAAGATATTCGATATTTTTAAAATCAAGAAAGAGGAAAGAGTTTCAGCACTCGTCGCACTCATCATAGCATGTGCCCTCAATGCCCTGACTGTCATCAAATACCACAGCCAGTTCTCGCAGATTACAGATAATTATCACAAACTCTTTGTCAAGACCTTCCACGTGGCAGGTTTCGACCCGCTTACCTATAGCATCGTATCTCACTGGGACACAGAATATAACGTATACCGCCACCCGCTGCTGGCGTTCTTCATGTATATCCCGAATCAGATAAATCAAGGATTGATGATGCTTACCGGCATCAACTGCGTTCAGTTTGTTGTGGGAGCTATCCTGGTGTTCTGCGCCTTCTATTCCTTCATTTTTCTTTACCGTATATTCAGAGAAGTGATTGGTACAGAGCGCTTTGATGCCAATCTGCTCTCTGCCTTCTATTTCTCTTTCGCCTATGTGATGGTTTCAGCGATGGTACCCGACCATTTCATCATGTCGATGATCATACTCCTCTGTACCCTGTATATCACAGGCGTATGCATGAAGAAAGGCAGACAGCTTACCATCTGGCAGACTATCCTGCTCTTTGTATTTACAGCGGGCGTATCGCTCAACAATGGTCTGAAGACCTATCTTGCCGCCCTTTTCACCAATGGCAGAAAGTTCTTCAGTATCAAATACTTTCTGATAGGAGTCATCCTTCCTGCCGCACTCATGTGGGCTTTCGCCAGATGGGAATACCGCACCTTCGTATGGCCTAAGGAGATGGCAAGACACGAGGCTAAGATGAAGAAAAACAAGGAAGCCACAGCCAAGATTTACCAGAAATACCGCGACAGCACTGGCGTGAAAGATTCGGCAAAGGTAGAAGCTGCCGTCAAGAAAATCATCAAGGATAAAGCGCATGCCAAATATGTTCGTGACCATAAACAGATATGGAACAAGAACACGGGCAAGCCTATCGCCAAGGGCGAATTCATGAACTGGACCGACAAGACGACCTCCCGCTCGCAAACTCTGGTCGAGAATTTCTTTGGTGAAAGCATCATGCTGCACCAGCAGAACCTTCTGGGCGATGTATTGCGCAACCGTCCGGTTATCGTGAAATACCAGTCTGCGGTCAATTATGTGGTAGAGGCATGCATCGTTGTGCTTTTCTTACTTGGCATCCTTGCCGGAAGAAAATCAAAGTTTCTCTGGCTCACCCTGACATTCTTCCTGATGGATGCTGCCCTCCATATCGGTTTGGGCTTCGGTATCAACGAGGTATATATCATGACTGCCCACTATATGTATGCCCTTCCTATCGCCATCGCCTTCCTGGCGCTCAAGGCAAAAGGAAAGAACCTGAAATGGGCCTTCAGAGGATTGATGCTCGCCATCACCCTCTATCTGTGGATAAGCAACGGATATCTGCTGGCAGGCTACATGCTAGGATAAATATTAGCAAGAAGCCTTGATCCAGCGGATGATATCCTCATGCTCCATATCAAACTTACGGGCAAAGAGGCGGTTGCTTTGTTCCAGCTCCTCTTTGTCTGCCAAAGTCCAGACGTATGGATTGCCCCGTTTCCAGTCGATAAGTCGCATACAGCCCTCATATTCATCTTTTTCAGAATACAGGGCGGCCCGGAAATCGGGATGATTCCATACCAGGGTCTGCAGGAAGAACTCATCAGGGCAGAAGGTATAATTGAATCTTTTCAATACAAACGGCTTCTGGCTCACCACATACTCCACGCATGCCTGCGTGATGCTCACCCAGTTGGCACCCTTGGCAAAATCCATCTTCTGGCGATGCAGGAACGGCATGAGCAGCATCGAAAGATATTTATTCAGTCGCCTGGTAATGGCATTCAAAGCCCCATACTTCGAGCGGGTAAGACTGGTAAATAGCCAATAACGCATCATCTTCCGGCGGCAATCCCATTCAAATTCCTCACCATGATTGATGCCCACAAATTCCTTACCCTGATGCTCCTCAAAGAACTGATGGATGTAATCCTGCGATTTGATAGGTAAATCCTGACCACTCAGCAGATGGTAGTAGGCATAAGGTCCATGCTTCAAAGCCTCCTCGAAAAGCACATACTCCGCCTTAATCTGGCTCAGATTTCCCCAGCGCACATCCACCCTCTGTTCCAATAAAAAGAGGCGTGCCTTGGAAAGAACCAGCGGTTCAGCACCATCCAGCATATCCGATTTCCGGTCGATATGCAGAAATATATCATTGCGCTCATCATCGAGCATCGACAGCAATACCCTCAGAAGCGGTAAACTGCCATGAGCCATTATCAAAAAAGCATGTTTCATTGTCATTATTTATCTTTATTATCCAACTTTCCGTCCTGATGACTTTTTCATCATCATTGCGACAAAGATACACCAAATAAAAGAGAATACAAAATAAAACTCCGTTTTTATCAGAAAAAAGACACAAAATAGAGCCTTTCTTTTTGAATATTCAGAAAAAACAATTACTTTTGCAGCGCTAAGAAGGAGATGCGGCATGCATCAGCCCAGCAAAAAAAAATAATCAGAGAATGAACAATATATTTAGAATTAAAAAAGAAGAAAGGCTCTTTGCCTTGATTACACTCATCGTTATCATCGCCTTCAATGTGCTGATGATAACCTATCATTTTGATGATTTCGGCAAACCGAAAGCAGGATTCTGGACGCTCTTCACCAAGAACTTTCAGATTTCAGGTTTCGACCCCTACACCTACCTTACCCTCTCGAAGTGGAAGGTGTATTACACGGAGTATCGCCATCCCATGCTCCCTTTCTTCCTCTATCCTTTCTCGCTACTGAACGGCTGGCTGATAGAACTCACCTCCCGCAACTGGGCAACTACCATCGTGGCGGTGATGATGACATTCTTCTCCACCTACTCCACCCTCTTCTTCAGAAGAATCTTCAGAGAGGTGATGCAGCTGAAGGCTATAGACAGCAATGTGCTCACAGCGATGCTTTTTTCCTTTGCCTACGTGCTGCTCGTCACCTTTGTGGATGACCATTTCGGCATGTCGCTTTTCTTCCTGTCGATGACACTTTATCTGGCAGGCAAACAGCAGCAGGAACACCGCAGCATGCCTTGGTGGCAAACAGCCCTGCTCTTTTTCTTCACGGCAGGCATCACGCTGAGCAATGGCGCCAAGACCTTCCTTGCCGCCCTCTTTACCAATGGCAAAAAACTCTTCCGTCCGAAATATCTGGCATTGGGCATCATCTTGCCTACCCTTCTGATAGGTGCTGCAGGCATCTACCAGAACAAGGCATTCATTATTCCTAATCGCCTGGAAGGAGAACGGCTCGTTGCCCAAAAGGCTGCTAAAGACAGTACTTTTAGGGCAAAGATGGACCAGAAACAGAAGCACGATAAGGCCATCGCTGGCAAGAATATCCAGAAACGGGGCATGCTTTCATGGGCAGATATGTCTATCTCCCGTTCAGAATCACTGGTAGAAAACGTTTTTGGCGAATCGCTTATCCTGCACAGAGAACATCTTCTGGAAGATATCCACAGCCACCGCCCGATATTCGTGAAATACCAGACACCCGTTCCTTATATCATAGAGGGTATCATCGTGATTCTGCTGTGTATGGGCTTTTGGATGGGAAGAAGATCGGCCTTTCTCTGGCTCACAGCCTCATGGGTGGCATGCGATGCCTTCATTCATCTGGTCATGGGATTCGGACTGAACGAGGTTTATATCATGGCTGCCCATTGGGCGTTCATCATTCCGATCTGTATCGGATATATCATCAGAAACTGTAAGGAGAAATATCTGCCTTATCTTCGTGGAACACTCGCAGTTATCACCATCTTCCTGTTCTTCTATAACAGCACGCTGATATTCCAGTATCTCACAAGATAAAAAAAGAGAATCCGACAAGATAAAAAAGTATCTTAGATTAAAACCATCATGCTGAAAATAAGTATCTTAACCCCTATCTATGGAGTAGAAAAATATATCGAACAGTGCGCCCGTTCACTGTTCGAGCAGTCGTATGCGTCTATCGAATACATCTTTGTAGATGACTATACCCCCGATAAAAGTATCGGTATTCTGCAAGCGCTCCTGAAAGAATATCCTGAAAGAGCACAACAGGTACGCATCATCCACCACGACAGAAACCGGGGCGTGGGAGCTGCAAGACAGACGGCATTGATGGCAGCTACAGGCGATTATCTTTTATTTGCCGATA
>ENA-OPUE01000222-OPUE01000222.1-human-gut-metagenome-genome-assembly--contig:-NODE-222-length-52216-cov-4.617185_pt1 | contig 52216 bp, 37 predicted proteins | sample MGYA00241466_ERZ501924 | MGnify/ENA primary metagenome ERZ501924 (study PRJEB25962, sample SAMEA2042223) | human gut metagenome | biome: human gut; feature: human-associated habitat; material: faeces...
GCAAAAGTAGCGAGGATCTCTCCCCGCTACAATATGCATTTCGTCGGATGCTTACAATACAGCATGCACATATCACGAAGTTTTCGTCGGGCTTTCAAAAAAAAAGCATATAGAGAAGATGCACTCCAATTTGCGCTTACTGATTCACCCATTGCCACAATGTAAGGGTATAACATGACTCCGAAAAGAAAAATTGCGACTTTACAGACGGACCAATTCTCAATTTAGAATAAGTATCAGCGGTTCGTAGTCTAAAGCGTTCGCTTCCATCGCATATCGCAAAGCAAATTATCTCATCGTCAGCGGAACAAAGAATTTTATCCCCTAATGATCCTAAGCACACCGAAGGTAACGGACAAGGGACTTGTACGCTCTTAACTATGTCATTGCTTTCAAGGAAAGACATACATAACGTATGAGGTTGTTCTTCATAGCAAAACCAAATCTGATGATAATGGGCATCAAAATAGACCACCTTTATGCTCCCTTTCTCGATAGGCAAATGAAACTCAGACATTACGCCTGACTTTTCATCATAACAGACAACTTCACCCCTTGCTGAAAACACATAGACCTTCTTAGTATCCATATCAGTGTAGAGCCACTTAAACTCATCGCTTCCAATGGATATCAATACATCAACCCCGCTTACCACATCACGCCTATGCAAAGACCCATCACATAAAAGATAGTACAGCCCCGTTTCCCCACAAAAATCCATAGCAATAATATCAAGACCCTCTTTACTCAGGTAGTTTGACTCTGTGTTCCAAAGCCATAAGACACAACTACTATCATAAATTGCCGCAATTTTACCATCGGAGGAAAGAGTTGAACATTCCAAGTGGCTGGTAGAATAACTATTACGTCCTTGATAAACTTTTAATGGTATATCAATGTGACTATATAATACATTATCTTCCAAATTCCACAAAATACAAGTTGAATAGCTATCGTCACTATCGCCTTCAACACAACAACAAATCAAAGCAAACTTTTCCCCCAGCGAAGAAACACATTCATGTGTTATCGGAATAGACAATACTCTCTTTACTGATGTATCTAATATTAATCTCTCAATTTCAGCATAATGCTCCTTCAATTTACGACTCACATAATCTCCGTATCGAGCATATTTAATCAATTGGAGTTTGTGCTCAAGCAGAAAATTCCTTACACTTTCAAGTCGAGATCTTTGACTCTGGGTCATTGTACATTTCTTAAGTGTATCCTTAATTTCATTGCACAAATTCTCAGTCATTCCATGTGCACATTTTGCCTGCACATAAATTGGATTGCACAGCATGTCAGCCAACTCATCTATCTTGCCTAAATAAAAATACACATATGATAATTCTTCAAGAGTTCGAGCACTACTGTACGTACTATCCTGCTCATAATATCTCAACAACAAGTCATAAATATCACTTTTGATATTTATTCGAGACTTAAGATACAACTGTACATATCTAGCAATACTATGGCTCACAAAAGAATACGTAACACCACTTGTCGTCTTCCGCGGTGTTAAGAATGTTTTGAGATCGGAAAACAATTTTGACCAAAGAACATAAGGGGTTCTGCGGCCATATGAATTCCGATCTAATCTGTGATATGAAGAAGCTAATAACTCATTATAGAAGATATTATCCAATGCTGTGATGTCAAGTATTTCATCTTCTGTAATTCCGCATTGTGAATAACACAAAAGGCCAAGGACCAGAACCACAAAACGGCTATCATGCCTTTCTGGGTTACAAAGATAATCAATATATTCAGCGATAGACTCTTCAACAGATTTACCATTTAAAGAAATCTTATCATAAGAATGCCATTCAAGAGCCTGTTGGCAAAGGACAGGCAACAACAACATCTGTTGATCACTCCGTCGGTAACAAGCGATTACCTCATTACGTTGTTGCATTGACAAGCAGCGTCCATGTCTAACAAGATGTCGCCGGAAACCATGTTCGAACCATTTTTCTTCTATTGGCGATAACTTCAAAAATGACAAGTTAAATGATGCAAGGCAAGGAATATGACATTGAGGCGTTTTTGACACAATCACCTTGAGATTCTTGGGCAAAGGATTAGGCAACCATGACATATCCAACATTAAGTCATCTGTTCGCAAATAGTCAAAACCATCCAATACCACCAATTGTGGTGATTTGACGTTACGAAAATATTTCGCGCATCTGCGTGACAAAGAGATATAATCCTCTGATTCATTAAAATCAACATTCAAAATAGAAAGCAGAGAGCGTATAATCTGTATGCCGTCTGAAGACAACAAACTATTTCCGATGAAACGATAGATAGGATTTTCATAAGCATGTAAATGTACGAACTTAGCCAGCAGAGCGGTTTTACCCGAACCATGCTCCGCATTTAACACAAGTATCTCATTTTCGGTATCTTTTTTCAGGTATTCCTCTATGTCATCCAATTCCTTTTGTCTGCCAACAAATGATTCCGACGCTTCTTCCACTATCGCTTTTTGGCCAAGTTCCTCCAGATACTGATCATCAAGATAAAGGCTAGCATCAATTTCCGCACTGACAACTGACTTTAGATGTTCAATAAGCCTTTTCACGAAGCGACATCTAAAAGAATCCGACTTGTATTCTTCAAATGAAACGTCCTCATTGTATATATTTTCATTTGAAATCAATGAACTAACCCTATTCCGAAGTTCCTTCAGTTCTTGCTCATACTCATCTTCAACATAGACAGGTTTTAATTCATCAGGTAACTGGCTTAACGACCTATTATAGCATACGGTATTGTCATACAAATCCTTACAATGAAACAATCCATTAATTATCTCCTGTTCGGTCGCAGAAGCACAATACCGTTCACGCCATTCTTGGCCAAATATCATTCTCCCCCTATTGAATAACGGCATCAATACGCTTACGGTTTCTGAATATGTCAGAAAGTCGTCGCCTTTTCTTTTATCATATTCGGTTTCAGAGCGTAGTTCGTATGTATAAGGTAATGCATTGTAATCACATACATACCATTGGTCAAAGACATTACGCTCGTATTCTGTCGCAATGCTCAACAACTTCAAAGCATCTTCTTCTATTATAGTTTCAGGAAGAGGAATCCAACCGTAACGTTGACCTAATAATAGCAAGAAGTTTGGTTTTGGCGAAACTTCCTTGCAATGTTCCAACTCGTTCAAACATATTCGCATCGTTTTATGATGAGCGGCAGCTTCAGAACTGACACCCCATCGAAGATCAACTACCTCAAACTGCCACCCTCGTGATAAACAGTACTCTTTTATTTTTGGGACAACCTCTCGTTGAATAAGTTGTCGCTCGACATCCATATCAATGAATGTCGAACTAATGAAAAGACGAATTATGCGGCTATTTCTTTTCGGGAGCATAGGCTAAATATTGCTATATTCAATAAACTATTGATAATAAAGGACACCAGTATTACTGTATGCAATAACAGTTCCTTCGTTTGTTATACAAAAATCTTCAATTCTTTCCTTATAATCCTCAACTGCCAATACTGACAAATCCGGGCAAGCAAGACTAAAAATAGCATTATCGCTAGATGCAAATGCCGCTATTTTCCGCCCATCAGGCGACATATGTAATTTCGTTATCCTTGTTGCAAGAGGGACATAACTGTATGCATCAAAGCAATTACCCATAAGATCAATATTGAATACACCGGCATCATGACCAACGTAAAATAATCGTCTTCCATCATATAGTCCGCTACGAGGAGAGTCCTCCAAAGAAATCGTAGCAAGGACTTGATGTGAAAAGAGAGTAGATACAACAACCTTGTTGTCTCTTCCTCCGCTTATGACTATTGATTCATTATTTTCTCTTTTAACAATCCGTACAAAGTCCAGATATGTTCTTGGGTCATGCACCTTAAGTACAAGGGATGGATCCAGCAAACGGTTAAATCTCTCTTCGTTTCTTATATTTTCATCATCAAGATCGTCCAAACTAAAAATTCCTGCTGAACCACTATTCAAGAATTCATCGAAAGTTCCTCCATTTTGAACAGTTCTTTGAGCATCTTCGGCTTTTAGCTTTGAAAAATACGGTCCATTAAAGAGGAAAGTATCACATTCATCTATACTCTTTTTTGAGGCCAGATCAATCGTATATATAGTTGAGGATGCCATCGAACGATTAATAGCCAAACAATGCCCACCATCAAAGTCATACACGTTTGTTCCATAAAACCATTCAAGAGAGTAATAAGGTCTGAGTCCTGACAATTGAGGGAAATAAACCGAAAATAGTTGATTATCATATTGCATCACACAACGGGAAGACAATAGTTTTGAGACATGCAATCCCATTGACACCACAGTACCATTTGCGACAAGAAAAGCTTCCGTACTTTCCATATCGCCTCTTTCCGGATCATGAACAAGACCTCTGACAACAATAGCCACCTCACAGCCAGAAGCAGTATTTGTACAACAGATCTCAACAACATCACGTCTGAGTTTATCCACAAAAACGGTTGTTCGGTTATTCCAATCACCATTGTGAATAAGACAAACTTCACCATGAGTCGTGCCTAAAAATAAATCCACGCCTAAATAGCCGATTGCACTAACTAAATCATAAACATTACTTTGTGCCATATACTGTTAACTTAAATATTTCAACATAGTCGCTTGCCACATAACTAAAGCCATATCAGATGCCACCTTTCTTGATCCTATATCCTAACTTCCGGATCACCCGGAGGGTTTCCATCGCGGAGTTGCGGTCATAGACTTTTTCTGATTCCGGGAGGTCTTCATAAGGAACCAGGCAGGGGTGGTGCTTCTTCTTGTCATCACGGGTCGCACCGTAAGTCCAGCCTTGGGAGATGCGGGTCTGAGCCCAGACTTCGTGAACGTTCTTTGCAAGGGCCTCCGCAAGAGCGTTCAGTTCTTTCGGGAGGGTTACGTCCGATGTGTCCAGAGGATGTGGAACGTATGTACTATCCTTTTCGGAATTGCATACGTCCTCTTTTTCAACGTCATTCCACACTCCCTTTGAATATAACAGCAGAGTAACCTTGATTACAAGCCAATCGTAGAACTGCGTGGGAGCGTCAAGTTCGGAATAGGCGGATATGCACCTATGAGTTTTCTTCAGCTCATTAGTTTCATTTCCAGGCCTATACCCCATCGCCACGTGGGAAGCCTCCCACCGGATATGTTCCCCTATCGCCAGATATTCAAGTGTTTGGCGTTCACGTCCGCCATTTCCTTTATAAAATGTATCAATATATTGCCCTTTGGGAATATTCCCAGATATCTCAACAGCATTTGCCAGCATGCTATCAGGCATCAAAGCAATTTTCGTGTGAGAATGAAGACAATTCGCATAGTCCTGACTTCGCTGCCTTATTCTTTTCAAACGCTTAGCCTTATCGGTAAACGGAGATTTTATCTCATCTTCCCTTTGCTTCCAAACATTAATGACTGGGGTGCCATTACCATCTGATGTTGCTTGTGAATATTCATTAAAGAAACATTCCGCCTGTTTATCCAGCATCTTATCCGAGATGACATCCTGCCGCCAGATATTCTCAGACAATCCGAACGGAACCATACATTTTGAGACACTCTCACTAATCGCGTCGAGAGTCTCCATAAGGATCATGTCCCTTCCGGACAGCTTCACCAGTATCCTGAAATTCTTTGAGACATCCTTGTCGCCAAGATGACTGACAATGTCACCGGCCAACTCTAGGCTACGTCTATCATCACCAAGACAGACAACCATATAGTTCGTGTCAACCAAATATTCACCAAACTCAGTCCAAAAGTCATTTGTCCCGATTTCGACATTGTGGTAATACACCCCATTCGCCTCCGACATTCCGGGATATGAGGCCGAATACCTTTCATGGATTTTATCCATCTGATTGTCAAAGACATGACACATAAAAGGTGCTTTCTTCTTATCCCTTCCCACAAACGCTCCATATTCATACAAAAACGCCAAGGCATCCTGCCCGGTCTCACCGAAACCCAGAATCATTGACTTAAAGCCAGATTCAGATACATATCCCAATTTGTCATTACCCTCCTTGGCGACATCCACGAAATTAACCGGCAGGTTGCTGAAATCACCGTTCCGCGGCCTTAATATGCTGCGTACCGCCAAAAAGGAGGAGTCAATGAATATGACCTCTGGGATAATCTCATTGTCAGGCTGCGATTTGTGGCGATATGTCTCCTCAATTATGGCATTGATTCCCTCCCGTCTGGCATGACAGTAAATTTTTCCGCATGAGGCTTTACCTTTTTTCAAAACACCGAGACTTCTCAGATTATCTTCCTCATTATCAGAAAGGAGATAAATGACGCTTGAAGGTGTAAGCCATTTATTCAGGTTTTTCAGGCCGATGGAACGACACACATCAACACCCGCATCCTTTATAGACCGAGTGGACTTCAAATAGACAACCGCGTCATTTGAAGCCATGTCACCACATTGACCATAAGAAAAGACGTGGCGCAATCTTTCCGTAACCGGCACAGACTCTCCGTCACGGCACTCCACAGGATATTCAACCACAATGACGATATCCTGCGGGCAAGAGCATACGGTATCCTCAATCAGCGCCATGGCGTTGTCACTAAGACCGAAGAATACATGGATGGTCTGCCCGGAAGAAGGCTTGTGAAACTTAAGCCATAATTTGCTTTTGATCTGGCGGAAGAAATAATTGTAAACCACAAACCCCGTAGTGATCAAGGCCGCGACATAAGTCAGAGTCAGCAAGAACAGGCATATTGTCGAAGCGCAACCGTCATACAGGTCTCCTCCGGCAAACAAATAATCCTGAAACCCATTGTCAAACATCTTGCATCCTCCGACGAACATCTCAGCCGAAAAAAGGATGGACATCGCCAAGACTGTCAACAAATTCTCTATGCCGCTTATCTTGAATAGGATAAACAAGTAAACGGCACAACCTAAAGCGAAAACGGAAACACCTCCTACCAACAGCGGCCGTCCCCACGGTTCCTTCTTATTGTTATTCAAGAGCACATGCAGATAACAATACAATATTATGAGCCCCAGTACTGTGAACAGAATCGAAAGAATATATATAGCCATGCTTAAATTACGTGAATTTAACACATTTTTGTATAATTAACTATCAAGTTTGACGGTCTTTGCCTTTGCAGGGCGTCCGCGTCGTTTCGGGGAGACCTTTCTGGATTTGTATTCAGTTCCGCAACCTTCAGGGATGTCAAAGCCAAAGGCTTTGCAGATATCTTTTTGGGCACCGACGAACGGAGTGATGAACTTGGCCCGACCATTATGCTCTATGCAGCGGATCGACCGCATTTCGTCAAGGATATCCTGGGTTGAAGCGAACTGTTTCTTGAGCCCTGTCGTCTTCCAGATATGGCGCACGTATGAACTTATTATCAGGCCGACAAAGAGGATGAGGAGCCTGCCCGTCTTTCCTTCCTCCGACCAGTTGCGCTGACGGTCGAAGCCCATCTGGGTCTTCATCTGACAGAAATACTTCTCCTGTTCGTCCCTGAGACTATACGCATCAAGGGTCTGCAGGGCGGTATAGTCAAGGCCGAGGGTGATGTATCCGAAGAAGCCGGATGTCTTCTTCACGTTCTCTATCTTCTTCTCATCGAGGCTGAAGGAAAGCAGCTTGCGGTCCTTCTTGTCATATGAGACCTCGTACCAGTTGTAGTTCTTCTTTATGCTCTCATCGTCGTCCACGCTCCCGCCGGCATCGAGTATGGACTGGAGGCTTCTGCGCTGCATCTCGACCGCGACTTCGAGTTCAGTCTGCTCCGCGGCCCTGCGGAAGGGGTCGAAGAACAGGTCGAGTTTCATGCGGTCGGCCTTGTGGACGGAGTCGCCGTTGCCCCTCACGTCGTATTCCAGGTCATACTGCTTGTAGTACAGCCTGCTCTCCGTGTCGAAAAGCATGTCCCCCGGCTTTCCCCCGATGGTCCCGAACTCGGCAATCCTGTCAAGGACAATCTTCTGGCGCATCTTGACGCACATTATCATCGGCTGGCCGCGGAGGATGTACTTCTCGAGGTTCTGAACCGATTCGTAGCCCCTGTCCGTCACCAGGATAACCCTCGGGAAACCGGCGTGGCTGATGTCGGTGAGGATGGTCTCCACGCTTCTGGAGTCAGGGATGTTGCCCGGAAAGGTCCTGTAATACACGGGCATATGGCTGTCAAGCGAATATACGACGACTTCTGAAGTCTGCGGCAGAGGGACGCGCTCCTTGTTCCGGCCCCATTTGATGTCGGCGAGCGAACTGCCGTATGCGGATCTGGTCGTGGAGTCGACGGCGCACAGCTCGTCCTTGTCCAGCCTGTCGGCTCTGTACTTGAACAGGTTCATCCTTTCGGTCTCGGAGATGGAATGCGTAAGGCGGGTTATCGTCATCGGGGTAAGCTCCCTTGAGGACGGAGCCTTCTCCAGCTTCTGCCATCTGGCCGCTCTGCTCCAGCTGTTTCCGGTCGCGAATGAGTAATAGGCAAGGGTGAGGACATCATTCACGATTTCCGCGTTCTCATGGAACGTCGCCATCAGGTCCGTCCGGAGCCCCACCTTGTCCGCGACCCGCTCCATGAGCCAGACGTCGCCATAGAAACGATTGACGTCCGCACCCTCGTATGCAGGACGGCCTTGCCCGCGATTGCTCTGAAGCTTATCTATTTCGCTGAGGTCCCACCCTTCGGGAAAGATCAGCCTGGCCCGTTCCTCCGGAGAGGCGTACAGGTACTGCTTGCCCGGGATAAACTTGAGACCATCCGTCACAGTGCCCCAATGCAGGCAGGAGTACTTCCTCTTGCCGTCCCCGGTCACGGTATACGGATGAGTCGTCGCATACATGTAACCTCCGTTCTTGTGAAGCGACATCCGATAGACGCTGTCCGCTTTTGTGAGTCTTGCCATATCTATTGTATTACTTATACAAATGTATAAATAATAATTTGAATATACAAGAGTGAAAGTGTGGTTTACCTGATTGTTTTACAATTTCTTACAACAAGAACCGTGGATTAATTATACAATTTAATGTTAAATTCACGAAAGGGTAAAGGTTTACATTATTGGTTCTCGAAGATTGACAGCTACTATGAACGCTCACATATTAAGGATTTAAGAAATTGTGTAAATGCTATAGTGAATAATGTTGAGGTGGATAAGTTGTCATCCTCGACTTATGAAACTTCAGTGACTGATGTTGTTGATGGACTTCATAAAGCAATCTCTTGTACGGAAAAGCCAGTCTCTAAAGCTATTGTAAAGATGGAGAGAGATTGTGAGGAAATAGAGGAAGATGGTAAGCATTTGAAGTCAGAATTGACGTTGTCACGTAATGAACTTCGCAATGCTATCAATGAAGTTAAAAATGATGCTCTTAGAGAAATAAACGGTGCTTCTTTAGAAACAATTGATGATGTGATTTCCTGTCAGCTTGGTGTGCAGGATGGTAAGGCTACTTTTTATGTTTTCCAAGACAAACTTAGTGCTTTGATAGAGCAGTGTTGTGAAACTAACGCCAATAATGTAAATTTGGCAGCAGTCAAGGTACAAAATAGTTATTCTATGCAGGATGCTATGTTGAATGATGCTGTAAAGTTTGGCATTAAACAATTGAATAACTTAAATGTCTCTGGTGAACAAATTAAGGCCATAAGAGATGTTATAGCCAAAGGTTATAAATTTAAGCCTTGGGGAGCTGTCAATCTTGGAAAGAACATAACGAAATGGGCAGGCTGGATAGGTTCTGCACTGAGTGTTGGCTTAGAATTATATGGTTGGTACAAGCGGCATAGGGACGAACAGAAGTTGTCGAAACTCAAAGAGTCTTTGACTAATGCTGTTAACAATTGCATCGCAACTGTCTTTAAGACATTTGAATCTGACGATGAGTATTACAAGAATTATGCTCCTTCTTATGTTTTGCTTTGTCAAAAAATTAAAGAACGAAATGATGAAATTCTGGCTCTTAAGCAGAAGGTTTCAGATTTGGAGAAATACAAAAACGAGATAGATGAATGGCGAAACTCTGCTGAGTATGTTGATTTCGAGAAAGTATAACGATTAAAATATTTGAAATTATGAGTGACGAAAAGATTAAAACAAAGAAAAAGGATAAGAGCTTTTGGAAGGAGTTAGGCGAAGCCGCTCTGGCTGTGACATCCTTAGTGTTTGTGTTAAAAGGAAATAACAAAACTCCCAATTCTAAAAGTTGAGAGTCTGTTGAATGTTTGGTGAATTATCAATTTTTTTGAGAGTGATAAATAGTGTAGTTAAAATCGATTGACTATGAATGATATTCAGAAAAATGGCAGCGGCGGTTTGCTGGAGAAAGGAATTGATATAATGAAAGATCCTGCATCTAGCACGGCTGCAAAAGCAGGTGCTGTAGGAATAGTGGCCATAGGTGCGATTGCATTAGTGGCAAAAACCACATTGGATGTTATTGGAAAACACTGATTTGGTCGTCTCATAAATATACCGTTATGCCACAACTGGTAACCTGCGGAAGCGAGTTTCTGCGGATCAATGCGCAGAAGAATAGTATTGAATATTCATCTAACGGGGGGAGGACTTGGCACAACAGGTTCTGCATGAGTTCGGTGGGGACGTTCCGTGATCTGCTGGTGATGGGGGCGGACTTGTTCGCGGCGACTTCCAAGGGACTGTATTGGTCGCGGAACGGCGGGGCGACTTGGGTGACGCGGTACAATAATTCGGCGGTAGGGGAGTTCCAGACCCTGGCGACGGACGGGGCGGTGCTGCTGGCAGGTACGTCCAAGGGGCTTTTCGTCTCGCGGAACCAGGGGATGACCTGGGAGCGGCGGAGGTAGGAATATTCACGATTCACTGGAGACGGTTTGGAATATGTTGTCTTTTTCGGAGAAGTTGGCCATTCGGCTGAGGACCGGGTGGTCGGATAGGGTTTTGTCCAGCATTGGCTCTCGGGAGGAGGCTGGGATCTACATCCGGGCGGGGCTTAGGGAGGCGGTGGTCGGAGGGCGGCCGGCGCTCATCCGGTCGGACATCGACTGGTCGGCGTTCAATTGTAGGAAGGATTGGCTGAAAAGCAGATTGGCGGACTGGGACAGGTGGAAGGACTACAATAATGCCGATCTGATCGGGGAGGGTTATCCTCCGCGTGATTCGAATGGTGATCCGTACGAGCTGCATCACATCGGGCAGCGGCAGGATTCGCCGTTCGCGGAACTCACTTGGGCTGAGCACATGGGGGACGGCAATAATACAATCCTGCACCGGGCCGGCAAGGAGTCGGAGATCGACCGCGGTGAGTTCGATGATGAGAAATCCGCCTACTGGCAGGCGAGGTTTAGGCGCTTTTCGCAATTGGAGCTTGACAGAATATATTCAAAGAAATAAGTGCCGAGTGGCTCGCTCTGCACCCACTGGCGACAAATTCCTTCATATTCGTTGCCTCAGAGTGCGGCCCTGCGCCCTTTGGCGACATTCTCGCCCCTGTTCGTCGCCTAAGAGTGGAGTCCTGCGTCCTTGGACGACGTTCTCGCCCCTATTTGTCGCCTAAGAGTTCAGCCCTGCGCCCTTTGGCGACGTTTTCGCTCCTTTTCGTTGCCTGTGAGTGCCGGGCGACACCCTTGGGCAGCGTTTCAGGCTCTTTCTGTCGCCTGTGAGTGCCGGGCGGCACCCTTGGGCGACGTTTCAGGCCCTTTCCGTTGCCTGTGAGTGCTGGGCGACACCCTTGGGCGACGTTTATGCCCCTTTTCGTTGCCTAAGAGTGAAGCCCTACTCCCTTGGGCAACGTTCTCGCCCCTGTTCGTTGCTTAAGAGTGCCGCCCCTGCGTCCTTGGGCGACATTTTGCCCCTATTTGTCGCCTAAGAGTGGAGCCCTGCGCCCTTGGGCGACATTCTCGCCCCTATTCGTTGCCTGTGAGTGTCGGGCGGCACCCTTGGGCAGCGTTTTTGCCCCTTTTCGTTGCCTGTGAGTGCCGGGCGGCACCCTTGGGCGACATTTTGCCCGATTTCGGCCCGATTGCACTCACTGATAAATATTTTTGCGGATTAATGGATTTTGCGTAAATTTGCAGTCTGTTTGATGGCCGTGGAGCTCCAGAAGTCCCGTGAGGTTACGGGCGCTTGCGGCTGAAACTTAATAAAGTTTTGTTTTTTTATGTACGCAATTGTTGACATTGCAGGACAGCAGTTCAAGGTTGAGGCTGGAAAAGAGATCTTTGTTAACCGTCTCGCGGCGGCCAAGGATTCTTCAGTCGAGTTCGACAAGGTGCTGCTCGTTGACTCCGAAGGGCAGATCAAGCTCGGTAATCCTTATGTAAAGGGCGCAGTCGTAAAGGCCACCGTTCTCGATGACGAGGCAAAGGCTGACAAGGTGCTCGTGTTCAAGAAGATCCGTCGTAAGGGATTCCAGAAGCTCAATGGCCACCGCCAGAAGCTTTCCAAGATCCGTATCGATGAAATCGCTTAATTTCTAAAGAGTAACAGATTATGGCACACAAGAAAGGACAATCAAGTTCAAAGAACGGTCGTGAGTCTCATTCCAAAAGGCTTGGACTCAAGAAATTCGGCGGTGAGGTCGTAAAGGCCGGCAACATCATCGTAAGGCAGAGAGGTACTGTCCACAATCCTGACAAGAACGTCGGAATGGGCAAGGATCACACTCTCTACGCACTCGTTGACGGAACTGTTAAGTTCACAAGGAAGAGAGAGGACAAATCCTACGTCTCGGTTATCCCTTTTGAGAACTAAGACTCGGAGGATTGATAATGAAAGAGGGCTGGCTTCGAGTTATCGTGCCTGTCCTCTTTTTTGTTTTGAAGGAACCCGTTTCAGGCTTGCTAGCCTGGAAATGTGTCGGGGAACATTCCCGGCGGCAAGCGGGGACTTCCATTTTAATTGTAATTAAACTATTCGCAATATTATGCTTACACTCAAAACGCTTCGTGACGATCCGCAGCACGTGATCGAGAAGCTGGCAGTAAAGAATTTCGATGCGAGGGCCATCGTGGAAAAAGTCCTCGAACTGGACACCAACAGAAGGGCTCTTCAGACAGAGAGTGACGCTATTGTGGCCAAGCAGAATCAGCTCACCAAGCAGATCGGTGGACTTATGAAAGATGGCAAGAAGGCCGAGGCCGAAGAGGTCAAGAAGGAAGTGGCCGAACTCAAGGCCAAGTCTTCCGAACTTCTCGCCAAGGCCGATGAGAACAACAAGGAACTTGAGGCTCAGTTGGTTCTTCTTCCGAATATGCCTTGCGACCTCGTTATCCCTGGAAAGGGAGCCGAGGACAATCAGGTTGTGAAGATGGGCGGCCCTGAGGTCAACCTTCCTGAGCACGCTCTCCCTCACTGGGAACTTGCCAAGAAATATGACATCATAGATTTCGACCTTGGAGTGAAGCTCACCGGAGCCGGTTTTCCTGTCTATAAGGGCAAGGGCGCGAAACTCCAGAGGGCCCTCATCAACTTCTTCCTTGACATCAACACCGCCGCCGGCTACAAGGAGGTCGAGCCGCCTATCATGGTCAACGCCGCTTCCGGTTTCGGTACCGGCCAGCTGCCTGACAAGGAGGCCCAGATGTACTATGTAGGACTTGATGACTTCTATCTCATCCCTACAGCCGAGGTTCCTGTCACCAACATATTCAGAGATGTCATCCTTGGTAACAACGACTTCCCGCAGAAGATGACCGCCTACACTCCGTGCTTCCGTCGTGAGGCCGGTTCTTACGGCAAGGACGTGAGAGGTCTGAACCGTCTGCATCAGTTCGACAAGGTCGAGATCGTGCGCATCGAGAAGCCGGAGAACTCTTACGCCGCTCTGGATGAGATGGTTGCCCATGTTGAGGGCATCGTCAACAAGCTCGGTCTGAAGTACAGGATCCTCCGTCTGTGCGGTGGTGATCTGAGTTTCACATCTGCCATCACCTACGATTTCGAACTTTGGTCAGCCGCCCAGGGACGCTGGCTTGAGATCTCGTCAGTCTCCAACTTCGAGACCTATCAGGCGAACCGTCTGCACCTGCGTTACCGTGACGCGGAAGGCAGGATGCAGCTTTGCCACACCCTGAACGGAAGCTCGCTCGCTCTCCCTCGCGTGGTCGCCGCCCTGCTCGAAGACAACCAGAAGGAAGACAAGATCGTCATCCCTGAGGTTCTCCGTCCTTACACCGGATTCGACTGCATCGACTAACCGCATTGGACGGTAAGTCCTTGCTCGTAAATTCTTTATGGACAAGAAAACGATAATCGGAATAGACCCCGGAACCAATCTCCTTGGTTTCGGGGTTATTGATGTCATCAGCGGCAAGCCCGTTTTCGTGGATATGGGCGTGCTGGACCTGCGGAAGGAGACAGACGCATATTCAAAACTCCGTCAGATCTACGACACCGTCACCGAAGTCTGCAAGACCTACCACGGCACCGAAATGGCGCTGGAGTCACCATTCTACGGCAAGAACGCGCAGGTCATCCTGAAGCTTGGGCGCGCGCAGGGGGCCGCGATGCTCGCCGCTCTTGAATATGGCATCACCGATATTCATGAATATGCTCCCCGGGAGGCCAAGCAGGCGATCACCGGCAACGGAGCCGCGTCCAAGGAGCAGGTGAGCGTGATGCTTCGCAAGACGTTGAACGTGGATTTCCAGCCGGAACATCTGGATGCCACGGATGCGCTTGCCATCGCCCTTTGCCATTACTACTCGATTTCCAGTCCGCTGGCGAATGTGAAAGGCTCCGGAGGCTGGGAGAAGTTCATTAAGGACCATCCGGACCGGGTGAAGTGAAGTTTTTTCTTTGTAAGGATTAAACCATCGCCGCGCTTCTCTGTCAAAGGAAGCGTTAGGTTGATTAGTTGAGTATTCCTTATGAACTTAAAGAAATTCATCACTTTTGTCGCCGGCGTTATGTCGGCTTTTTCTTTGGCTTTCGCCCAGGGAGGCGGCACGGTCACATTGTCGCTTACGGATTCCTCCACCGGAGAGGCGGTCGGGTTCGCGACCGTTTCCATCACAAAACCAGGCAATACAAAACCCTACAAGTATGCCTTGAGTGACGACAAGGGAAAGACGGTTTTTGACAAGGTCGCCGCCGGGAAATATGTCCTGAAGGCGGAACTTCTTGGTTACAAGCCTCTGACCAAGGATATTGAGGTCAAGGGAAAGCTGGATCTGGGAGCTTTGAAGATGGATCCGGACAAGCAGGTGCTGGACGCCGCAAGCGTCTCCGCCGCCGGCAACCCGATCGTGATCAAGAAGGATACCATTGAATATAACGCCTCGTCTTTCAAGACGACCGAGAACGATGTCCTGGAGGACTTGTTGAAGAAGCTTCCGGGCGTTGAGGTCTCCGAGGATGGGACCGTCACTGCGAACGGTCAGACAATCAGCAAGATAACAATTGACGGCAAGACATTCTTCCTTGACGACCCACAGCTTGCGTCCAAGAATATTCCCGCGAAGATCATCGACAAGGTGAAGGTCGTGGAGAAGAAGTCCGAGCAGGCTGAGTTCACCGGCATCGATGACGGCAACGATGAGACGATAATCGACCTCTCCATTCAGAAGGGAATGATGAACGGCCTCTTCGGTAATGTTATGGCCGGAGCGGGGCACGATGTCCGCAAACAGGTCTCTGGCTCGGAACTCTCATCCGGAAACGGTGACTGGCGTTACCAAGGAGCCGGTTTCCTGGGACGTTTCACGGATAAGAACCAACTCAGCGTGGTGATCAACGGCAACAACACCAACAACCGTGGATTCAATGATCTGGCCGGAAGTATGATGCAGGGAATGCGCGGAGGTGGCGGTGGAATGGGCCGCGGCAGCCGTGGCTGGGGACCAGGCAACGGAATCACGACTTCCTGGATGGGAGGTCTGAACGGCAACACTTCCCTGTTCGACGGCAAGATGGATCTGGGCGGCAATTACCTCTACAATAACAACGAGACTTATGTGGAGGAAGAAAGCCGGAAGATCACCTATCTTGATGACCACAATCTTATCTACAACAACAAGGGATCCAACACGACCAACTCCGACGGTCATCGTTTCGGAGTCCGTCTTGAGCATAAGTTCTCGGAGAACACCTCGATTCTTTTCCAGCCGCAGGTCAGCTTCGGCAACGGAGATTTCAATGAAATCTCGGAGTTTTCCACTTTGACCGAGAGAAACGGTGTGGCATCGCGGACCAACGAAGGCTTCACGAGCAACACGGGCTCGAACCAGAACTGGAGGACCAACGGCTTCTTCCTCTTCCGGCAGAAACTCGGCAAGGCTGGCAGAACCCTCTCTTTCAACGCGCGTTACAACTTCAGCGGGAATGACATGGATGGATTCAACCAGTCTCTTACAAGGACTTTCGATGAGTTCGAGACCGCTTCGGATTCCATCATCAACCAGCGTTACAACCAAGAGCAGAACTCTCAGTCATTGAGTGGACGATTGACCTATACCGAACCTCTCGGCAAGGGATTCTTCGTAGAGGCCAACTATGAGGCATCGTGGAACCGGAGCACTTCCACAAAGAACACTTACGACAGCGGGGTGGTTTCGGACTTCGGGGCCTCAAATCTCGTCTATAATCCTAATGGGGAAGTACTTAATGATGTGTATTCCAGTGAGATTGTCAACCGCTATGTCAATCAGAGAATCGGTGCCAACTTCGTCTATCAGAAAGACAAACTTCGCGCGCAGGCGGGTGTGAGCGCCAATCCTACCGACACCCACAACGAGACCAGCGGCTATGACACTTACGACAGCCACGTCCTGAACTGGGCTCCTCAGGCCATGCTGTGGTACGACATAGATGACAACACCAATGTGCGTGGGTTCTATTTCGGCCGCTCGCAGCAACCGTCGGTAAGCCAACTCATGAGGATTCCTGACAACACAAATCCGTTGAGTGTCTCTTTCGGTAACATGTACCTTGAACCGTATTTCAACCATAGTTTCAGGAGTGATTTCCGTCATACCAACAAGAAAAATTTCCTTTCTGTTAACGCTGGTCTCGACGGTGGAATAGTTAAGAATCCGATTGTGAACGCGCAGTGGTACGGGACAAACGGAGCGCAATATTCCATTCCTGTCAATGGAAAGGACTCCTACAACGGCAGCTTCCGAATCATGTTGAACTCGCCTATAGCGAAGTCCAACTTCAGTGTGTTCCTGATGTCCAGGGCAAGTTATTCCAAGTCATCGTCTTATGTGGGTTCTTCCTCATTCGACATGGGCAAATACTACGAAGGTGATAATTTTGATGCGGAGAATTTCCTCGCCGACAAGTTCCTTGAGGATTTCCACTCGCTTGACTTCACTTTGAACAAGCTTCAGACAGTCGGTCTCATGGAGAGACTTCGTCTTACTTACCGCAATGACATCGTGGAACTTACCGCCGGTGGCCGCACCAGGATGTCAAAGTCCTGGTACACGATCGCCAACCAGTCCACGAATATGACGTGGAGCAATCAGGTTTCCGCCTCGATGAACTGGACAGTCCCTGGCGGCCTCGGAATCGTGGCTGATGGCAACTACAACTGGTACAACGGCTACACCACCGATCAGGGCACCCAGCTGATCCTGAACGCCAAGATCACGAAGATGCTCTTCAAGGATAAATTCACGTTGGCCCTGAACGCCTATGACATTCTTGATCAGGCCAAGAATCTCTCGGTGTCAGATTCTTCGAACTACCACACCGAGACCCTGAACAACACCCTCGGCCGCTACATCGTGGTCTCCCTGACCTACCGCTTCGGCAACTTCGGTGGCAAAGGCGGCCGTCGTATGGGCCCAGGAATGGGCCGCGGCCCGATGGGTCCACCTCCAAGAATGTAGCCCTATGAATATAATTGAATGTTCAAAATTTTCAATCATAACTGAAATTTTTTCATAGTTATAGTCTTTTTTCAACTATAAGTGAAGAATACGTTGAATCAAGGGTTCTAACAGAGTAAGATGCTGTAGATTCCCTATGGCCGGAATAAAAATAAAATTCAGAATTTTGGTAACGTGCAAAATTCTGAATTTTCTTTTTTTATTCTGGCCGTCCGGTCAGAAACCTTATTCAAAATTATTCGTTGTCCTCTTCCGTTCCGACAAAATTGACGTAGTTCCTCCACTTGTCGATCATCGCGGTCATATCCTCCGGAATCTGGGAATCAAACTGGATCCATTTTCCCGTGCCCGGATGTACGAAACCGAGAGTCTTGGCGTGAAGGGCCTGACGGGGACAAAGCTCAAAACAGTTCTGGATGAACTGACGGTACTTTGCGTAGATCGTCCCCTTGCGGATTTCCGAGCCCCCGTACCTTTCGTCATTGAATAGAGGATGACCGATATGGCTCATATGCACCCTTATCTGGTGGGTGCGCCCGGTCTCCAGCTTGCACTCGACAACGGTGACATAGCCGAAACGTTCCAGCACCTTGTAATGCGTCACAGCGTGCTTGCCCCTGCCGTCCTCGTCAGCATAGACCTTGAACCGAAGCCTGTCGTTGGGATCACGCCCGATGTTGCCGGTGATCGTGCCTTCGTCCTCCTTGATGTTGCCCCAGACAACAGCCACGTACCGCCTCTCGATCGAATGCTCGAAGAACTGGCGGGCCAAGTCAAGCTGTGTCTCATCGTTTTTCGCCACGACAAGAAGGCCGGAAGTGTCCTTGTCTATTCTGTGCACCAGAATCCCCATCCTCTCATCGGCCGCTTCCGGCCCCTGGGATATGCCCAAATGAAAGGAAAGAGCATTGATGAGAGTTCCCTCGAAGTGGCCGTGCCCCGGATGAACAACCATTCCGGCCGGTTTGTTGACAACAAGAAAGTCGTTGTCCTCATAGACTATGTTCAGAGGGATGTCCTGCGGCAGGATCTCGAGGCCGCGGCGGCGGTAAGGCATCACGAAGCGGATCACATCGCCGGGACGTATAATGAGGTTCGCTTTCGCAATCTTGTCATTCACACGTACATAGCCTTCCTTGATGGCACACTGGACCCTGTGCCGTGAGGTATCCTCAAGATGTGTGGCCATATACTTATCCACACGCATCGGGGTCTGTCCGACATCCACGTTGAGCCTGAAATGCTCGAACATCCCCTGCTCCTCGTCCTCGACGCTATCCTCTTGGTCGTTGTAAAGTCTCTCCTCGTCCACGTTACTCGTCTTTCTTGTCCAATGATAGATAGAGGGTCACGTCAGAGCCCATAAGAATAGGATTTCCGGAGGCTTCCGGAGTCTGTCTGGTCACCGAGGCGTTCAGAGAGTCTGTGTAGTTCCTCACGCTCTTGTCGAACACGATGCGACCGATATTCAATGAGTTGTCGTGCACGGCATCGACCGCCCTGAGATATTTCAATCCCTTGACGTTAGGAATATAAGTCAGATTGTCCTCCGGATTGAGCCCGACCTCAAGATTGATTTCGGAGCCGGTCTCGATCTGCCTTCCCGGCCTGATTTCGCGGTTGCGGTAGATTTGCCTGAGTACATTGTTTGTCGCTATGTCGTTGACATAGATCAACTTTCCCAATGCCAGACCGCGTGAGTTCAGTTCTGCCTTGGCTTGACGCATTGAATAGCCGACAAGATTCGGCATGCTGACCTTCTTGGCATTCTTGGCGTTGATGGTGAGGAGGATCCTTCTGCCTTGCTTCACTTGAGAACCTGGTTTCGGATTCTGGCTGTAGATGGCTCCCCGCTCCATTTTTCTGACAAAAATGGAGTCGATGACTTCCACTCTGAGTTTGGACCGTGAGGCCTCGTGTTTCGCCTCGTTCACGGTCATGCTTGTGAAATCAGGTACTTCTATTGTCTTGCCGTGGTTTGTCAAAACACTCAACAGCATTGAGCTCACGAATATCAGAACCGCAAAAAACAGGACCGCAAGCAAAACGTTCCTGACTATCCAGTTGCTGAAGAAACCACCTTTCTTATCTTCTTTCTCTTCCATATTCATAAATTACTTTCCACCCGTGAAGAGCAGGTCAAACGCTCCTTCTCCTATCAGAGCCAACCCTATTATTATGATTATTATTCCCGCTATCCTGTTCAGCCACATTATTTTCTTCATGTCAAAGGCTTTTCTCCAGTTGCTGAAGAACCAGGAGAAGAAAAACCAGTAGGCTATCGAGCCGGCGGCCAACGCCAGAATTATCGGATATATCCTGAAACTTCTGTCCGACACATCGACCTGAAAGAATGCGAACAGTGCGAACATTACGAGAATTGCCCCTGGGTTTGAGATTGTAGTGGCGACAGCCTGCAGGAAATCTTTCGGCGACGCGCCGCGTGTCTTGACATCCCCCGGCTCCATCTTCCTGAACGGGTCCTTGAAAGCCATTGAATATCCCAGATAGGCGATCACAGGACCACCGATCAGGAATATAATTGATTCGTAGGTGTTGATGAAATTCTGCGCGAAGGCCCATGCGAAAATCGAGATGATCGCATACGCTGTGTCCACCAGAGACGCTCCGAGTCCAGTCGTGAACCCGGCCTTATGTCCGTAGCAGATGGATTTCTGAAGCACAAGAATCGCCACCGGCCCGAGCGGAGCCGACGCGCAGATGCCGATTATGAACGCTTTCAGAATCTCCAACAGCATAGGCGGTCATTATTTTGCCCTCATGAAAATCTGCACAGGACATCCGTGCAGGTCGAAGTGCTCCCTCAGCTTGTTCTCAAGGAATCTCTTGTACGGCTCCTTGACGTACTGAGGCAGGTTGCAGAAGAACGCGAACGCCGGGAATCTGGTTGGCAGCTGGGTCACGTACTTAATCTTCACATACTTGCCCTTCCAGGCCGGCGGCGGGTAATTCTCGATCTCCGGCAGCATAGCCTCGTTCAGCCTTGCCGTCGAAAGCTTGCGGGAATAGTTCTCGTAAACGTGCTCCGCCTCATCCAGCACATCCATAATCCTCTGTTTCTTTGTGACAGAGGTGAATATGATCGGCACGTCATCGAACGGAGCGATGCGGCGGCGCAGCGAGGCTTCATATTCCTTCATCGTGTTGCTGTCCTTCAGGAAGAGGTCCCATTTGTTGACCACCAGCACGCAGGCCTTGCGGTTGCGGACGATGAGGTTGAATATGCTCATGTCCTGAGCCTCCATTCCGGTGTTCGCGTCGATCATCAGGATGCAGACATCGGAATGTTCGATTGCCCTGATGGAACGCATCACGGAGTAGAACTCCAGATCCTCGTTGACCTTGGCTTTCTTGCGCATTCCGGCGGTGTCCACGAGCATAAACTCGTGCCCGAACTTGTTGTAGAGGGTTGAGATCGAGTCTCTTGTGGTTCCGGCTACCGGGGTCACGATGTTCCTTTCCTCTCCGAGAAGCGCGTTCGTCAAAGAAGACTTGCCGACATTAGGCTTCCCGACAATCGCGATGTGAGGAAGGTCCGGACGGTCATTGTCCTGCTGCGGTGTCTCTTCCGGGAGAACCTTAAGCACCTCGTCCAGAAGGTCGCCGGTTCCGCTTCCGTTGGCAGCGGATGTCGCCCAGATCTCTCCCAGTCCCAATGAATAGAACTGATAGGCGTCGAACATCTTCTCTCCGGAATCCACCTTGTTGACACACAGGACGACAGGCTTTTTGCTCCGGCGGAGAATGTCGGCGATCTCGGCGTCGTAGTCGGTGATGCCGGCGGCGGCCTCTACCATAAATATGATCGCGTCGGCCTCCTCAATGGCGATCACGACCTGCTTGCGGATGGCCTCCTCGAACACATCGTCCGAATTGGTCGTCCAGCCTCCCGTGTCAACCACGGAGAACTCCTTGCCGCACCATTCGCATTTGCCGTAGTGGCGGTCTCTTGTCACGCCGGCGGTCTCGTCAACGATGGCCTGACGCATTCCGACAAGTCTATTGAAAAGTGTGGACTTGCCGACATTCGGGCGTCCCACAATGGCTACTAAACTCATAACTCAATCTCTCGCAGGCAGACAATTGCCTGTGTTAAAACATTATCACACATTCGATGACCATTGCCGGTCGTGTCATTCACCTTGTTTCGGCTTCTTGTTCCCGAACTCATATTCATAGAAACCGCATCCGGTGCAGGCGTCGCTGTAGGAACCTGTGCAGGAAGCATTCCTTCGGGGCTTCTTTTTGGAGAAGATCTCCTCGTCCTGCTCCCTCATGCACTTGATTCCCATCTTCCGCATATTCTCGTTGCGGCTTATCTCCGTCTCCGGGAATTTCCCGTTCTTCCGGAATATGATGTTGAAGCACATTCCGATGACCCCGATTCCGAGGATGATTATCGCGGCGAGAACTGTCTTCATCTCTTAGAATATGAATTCCGTGCTGATAGGCTCGTAGTTGTAAACCTTGCGGATGATCGCCGCGAAGGTCTCAGCCATCGAGACTACCTTTATCTTGCTTGTGTCGGCTCCTTCCTTGAGAGGAATGGTGTCGGTGACGAACACTTCCTTCAGGCAGGAGTTGTTGATCCTGTCGTAAGCCGGACCTGAAAGCACAGCGTGTGTCGCACAGGCTCTTACGCTTGCGGCTCCTTTCTCCATCAATACCTCGGCGGCCTTCACAAGGGTTCCGGCGGTGTCGATGAGGTCGTCCACAATCACGATGTTCTTGCCTTCCACGTCACCGATGGCGGTTATGGAGGCGACAACATTGGCTCTTTCGCGGGACTTGTGGCAGATGATCACCGGGCAGGCGAGTTCCTTGGCGTAGGCGTTGGCCCTCTTCGCTCCACCCATATCCGGGGCGGCGATCGCAAGGTTCTCGATGTTCAGTGACCTGAGGTAAGGGATGAACACCTTGCTGGCGTAGATGTGATCCACCGGAAGGTCGAAGAAACCCTGGATCTGGTCGGCGTGGAGGTCGCAGGTCATAATCCTGTCCACTCCGGCCGCGGTCAGAAGATTGGCCACCAGCTTCGCTCCGATCGAGACGCGAGGCTTGTCCTTGCGGTCCTGTCTGGCCCATCCGAAGTACGGCATCACAGCGATCACCTTGTCTGCGGAGGCTCTTTTGGCGGCGTCAATTGTCAACAGAAGTTCCATCAGGTTCTCCGTAGGTGGAAAAGTTGACTGCAGGATGAACACGGTAGCGCCTCTGACGCTGTCCGTGAAAGAGGGAACGAACTCTCCATCGCTGAATTTGGTTACTTCGGACGCGCCAAGGTGATACTTCTCTCCAGCCGCGGCCCCGATGATGTTCAGTTCGTCAACAACCTTGCAAGCAAAGTCTTTTGAGGCTATGCAGGCAAACAATTCCATTCTGTGTTCCATGTGCATTAAACTATGCTATAAATTAATATATTGTTGAATATAGTCCAGTATATCTTCCTTTCCGGCTCCAGTCTCGGCGCTGGACGCGAACATAGGCGGCATCTCCTCCCAATCCTCCGACAGGATCTCCTTGTCCCGCTCGATCTGCGCCTTCAACGCATTCGGCCCAAGTTTGTCACCTTTTGTGAATATGATCGCGAACGGAACCCCGTTCTCTCCGAGCCCCGCCAGGAACTCCCTGTCGATCTTGGTGATGTCGTGCCTGGAGTCGATCAGCACAAAGAGCACAACCATCTCCTCCGACTTTTCAATGTAGTCATTGATCATCTTGCGGAGCTCCTCGCGTCCTTTTTGTGAGATCTTGGCGAATCCGTAGCCCGGAAGATCGACGAGATACCAGCTGTCGTTGATGATGAAGTGGTTGATCAGTTTGGTCTTTCCAGGGGTTGACGAAGTCTTGGCAAGCTTGCGGTTGCCACACAACATGTTGATCAGCGATGACTTGCCGACATTAGAGCGTCCTATGAACGCGAACTCCGGCAGTCTGCGGGAGGGCTTTTGGCTGACTCTGGTGCAGCTGCCTGCGAATTTTGCTTCAGTTATGGTCATCTTTCTTTCTACCTCTGCGATTCTTTTACAAAGATAGTTGATTTTTGTTAATTTTGTAAGAGATAGGAAACGTTATTATGGAAAAGAAGTACATAGATCTGTTTACCCTTCAGGCTCGTCTGAAATCCGTTGTGGAAGGCTTGTTCCCGCAACGGCTGTGGGTCAAGGCCGAAATCAGCAGCCTGAGCCGCAAGCAGAACGGCCATTGCTACCTGGAACTTTCCCAAAGCGAGGGTGGTGGAGTGGTCGCCAAGACCCGCGCCACGATCTGGGCGTTCCGCTGGAATATGATCGACCAGCGTTTCAGAAGCGTGACCGGTTCATCCTTGGAAGCCGGGATGGAGATCCTTGCCAGCGTGCAGGTCAGCTACCATCCGCTGTACGGATTTTCATTGAATATAGATGACATCGATCCGGAGTTCACCCTCGGCGCGAACGAGCGTCGCAGGCAGGAGACGATCGAGCGGCTCACAAGAGAAGGCCTGCTTGACCTCCAGAAGCGTCTGCGGCTTCCCGCTCTGCCATATTCATTGGCGGTTATCTCCGCTCCGGGAGCTGCCGGCTTCGGCGACTTCCGCCACCATCTGATTGACAATGAATATGGCTTCGTGTTCAACGTGAGGTTGTTCGAGGCTTTGATGCAGGGTGACGGCGCGCCGGCTTCGATAATGGCGGCGTTCGCTGAGATTCTGTCCTCGCCGGTTCATTACGACGCTGTGCTGATCATGCGTGGTGGCGGCTCTGATTTGGATCTGGGATGTTTTGATGACTACGATCTGGCCGTTACCATCGCCCGCTGTCCGGTTCCGGTATTCACGGCGATCGGGCACGACAAGGATCATCACGTGGCGGACATGGTCGCCAACACTTTCGTAAAGACTCCTACGGCTCTGGCCGACCTGTTTCTGGACTGCTACATCGCTGAGGACCAACGGTTAGGGACCCTGGAGTCCCGTCTGATGATGTCATTTAACAACCGTTTGGCGGCGATGTCTTCCCGTGTCGACTTGCTAGAGGCCCGTGTCCGCCGTCAGGCTGACGCCCGTGTGTCGGACGCGATGCACAAGGTGGAAATCCTGGGCGCGGCTCTGACGAAGGCTGTCGAGAACAGGATCGTCGGTCAGGAACATCATCTGGACAGATTGTCTGACAGGGTCCTGCACGGTGCCGACAGAAGCCTCTACAAGGCCGGTTCCGCTTTGGATCGGATTGAGCAGAGGCTGAGAGGCCGTGTAGGTGTCGTGCTTTCCGGTGCCTTGTCGCATCTTATGATGGTCGAGACCAAGATCGCCGCCAACGATCCTCGTAACATTCTCCGCAAGGGCTTTGTCCTCGCCTTGGACCGGGACGGTGTAAAGATGGATTCTGCCACCAAGACCCGTGTCGGTGACCGTGTGCGTATGATGTTCGCTGACGGTACCGTCAAGTGCGGAGTCGTGGAGGTTGACCTTAAAAGTAATGTGCCCGGAAGCGAGGACGAAAACATCCCGGCTATGAGTGAAATCAGTTAAAAATCAATTAATATGTCAGAGAAGAAATTTGATTACACCAAGGCGGTCACCGAACTGGACGAGATCGCCGCCAAAGTAGAGGATCCAGCTACCAGCCTGGATGACATCGGAGCCCTTGTCAAGCGCTCCAAGGAACTAATCGAGTCCTGCCGCAAGTACCTCCGCACCGTCCGCGACTCCATCGAGGACAGCAAGGAATAACCTCCGGTCACGAAGCCTGTGGTTCGACATGGCTCACCAACCATCGAAGTGGCTGATGCTTTCAAAGCTGTTGAAAATCGGCGGGGAAAGGCTGTCAAGAAAGATTTCAGCTTATTGAGAGGCGGCGGAAAAAAGGCAAATTGAAAATTTTGCACGTTACCAAAATTTTCAATTTGATTTTTCCGCCGCTCTGGTGACGGCGCCGCAGTGTAACGTCGACCTTTGGGTAAGCTTAGGAGCCAACGTTCTCAAAGGGAAGGTAGGTATGTGCAAACAAGCGTTATTTGGATACAACGAAAAAGTGCTATGGCCCGTAGCACTTTTCCCGTAATCGCACGCTTCTGCTTGTATGTAGCATATAAAGATTCCATTTCTGCTGATAGTTATGTGCACATAAGTTAAGAAAATTGCACGACGATTAGTGCAATTTTCGCAAAATTCTGCATGGAAAAACGTGCTGCAAACTCCACGATGTGATTGCCGGATAGTTTTATGAACCCCGACAGGCGCGATAACGCCTCTTTTTGCGCTTGTCGGAGTTCAAATGTGCCTCGACAGGCGCGGAAAAGGGGGAATATGCGCTCATCGAGGATTGACGCACCTTGACGAACCGGACAGCTACCTTGCGGTTGATGACACCGAAATCGGCTCTGGCGCGCGAATCCCGCTTTGGATGTTCGGCTTTCTCTATTGATATCGTATTCGACTTGAATCAACGCTAAAGTCGGTTATGCAGTGTATTATAACTTGCCTTTTGGGGGCTTTCGTGCGTGGACGCAGTCCATTTGCGCACGTGGTGTTCAGCTTTGTCTAGCGCGTGAGTAAAAGATGTGGTTCGGCGCACGGAGAACGGTTGACAAGGTCACAGACACTGGCTTGGGTGGTGTGGTTTCTGGGATGCTATTCCACGAGAAAGTCGTAAAACGGCGTCCAAAAGTAATTGTTTGGCTGGAGGTATAGCTCTTTTGTTTTGAAGTCGATGATCATGTTGAAGCGCTTCAGAAAATTGTTACCCACTGTGCCGTCAATGTCACTCTTGCTCTGCATACCTTCTGTCAATGTGGAGAACGCACCGGCGACTTTCGGTAATATATAAGGTCCGACAGTGACCTCGTCGAAAAAGACATTTCTGAGTTCTCCGCTTCCTCCATCTGAGCTGGAAATATGTGAGATGGCGAATGGCTTTTGGGTGTTGAGCAGATTGTGGCTGTTCACGAATGGGGTGTTAAGGTCGATTACCCTGTCTGATCCGGTGTCAACTTCCAACAGCAGATAATATTCAGTGCCGCTGATTTTCACGGGCATCGTGATGAAAGGCACATCGTATTTGTACTCGAATGGAAACGGAATCAGTTCTGAACTGACTTCAAGCGGCTCTTTCTTCGAGTAGCAGTAAATCGTCATATCGTCATAGTTGATTTCGATGTTGAAGGCTCTTAACGCGTTGAGTCCCACCACACCGTCCCAGTACTCCGGAGGGTAAGGAATATGTGCGCATCCAGCCTTTTCGTATTGGACGGTGCCGATCTTCACGGAATTGTCGTGGCTATATTCCACAGTGTTCTCACCGGACGCACCAAGATTATCGATCGCCTCTCCTTTATGAATATGCCCTTGGAGTTTTGGCGAATTGGTGTTCAGAACAAGAGACGACGCACCTGTGTCCACAAGGAAATTCAATGAATCTGACCCGTTTACAAACGCCGTGACATAAATCCGGTTATCCTCTGCAAGGTGAAAAGGAATCTCTCCTTCCGGTTGCCTGTCCACAATCTTCGCATCAATGTTCAGATAGATCAATACAGAAAATGTGCACAACAAAATCCTGAAATGTCTCATAACCAGTATGATTTTAATGTAAAGTTATCTTTTTTCTGGTAAAAAGACAAGAGATGAAAAGTCTTATAATGTGTTTGACATTGTGTGCTCCGTGAGCTGGAAGTACGCTTCTGCGCACAGACAGAACGAGAAGTGGCCCAACTCGCGTCATAGATTGTGTCTTGGTGAGCCATGCGGGATGATCCCGATCCGTTTTTGAGGATTGACAGGATATTCGCTATTTGAAAGAAAATTTACTATATTTGCAGAAACAGAAAGGGTTCCGCCGGAAAAGGGCGGGACTCCGTTTTAATATTATGGTCCCGAAAGGGGAGGGCGGAGGGCAATGGCCGCTTGTTTATTTTAGTAAATTGTTCGTCTGCACGTGATTGCCCGCTTGTGGACAGGAAAGAGCATTGGAAAACCGATTGTTGCGTGGCCTGTGACGAAGAGCCGGGCCGGGCGGTCCGTTTTCTTTGATGAAGACAAAGTAAAAATAATAACTGGTTTCATTATGGCTGAAATTCATTATATGACCCAAGAAGGGTTGGATAAGCTGAAGAAGGACCTCGCCGACGCGTTGGCGCAGCGTCCGGTGATCTCCGCCGCGATCGGGGAGGCAAGGGAAAAGGGTGACCTTTCCGAGAATGCTGAATATGACGCTGCCCGTGACGCTCAGGGGCTGCTGGAGGTGAAGATTGCGAAGCTCAAGGACCTCGTGGCAAACGCGAAGGTTATCGACGAGTCCAAGATCGGCACGGACAAGGTGCAGATAATGAACAAGGTAAAAGTGGAGAACATCGCCGCCAAACAGGTGATGGAGTTCACCATCGTCGGCGAGACGGAGGCCGATTTCGCCCACGGGAAGCTCGCTTCCACAACGCCTATCGCAAAGGCTCTGATCGGGCACTCGAAGGGTGAGATTGTGGACGCCAAGGTGCCTTCCGGAATCATCAAGTTCAAAATCCTCGACATCACACTCTAAGACGATGGCTACGATATTCACGAAAATCGCAAAAGGGGAGATTCCTTCATTCAAGGTGGCCGAGAACGATGAGTTCTATGCCTTTCTGGACATAAGCCCTCTTGCGAAAGGGCATACTCTTGTCATTCCTAAGAACGTTGAGGATGACTACATCTTCCATCTGGACGAGAAGACCTACGAAGGGCTGTGGGCGTTTGCCCGCAAGGTGGCGATCGCCATCAAGGCCGCCGTGCCTTGCCAGCGTGTGGGAGTCTGCGTGCTCGGAATGGAAGTGCCTCACACTCACATTCATCTGGTTCCGCTCCAGACCGAGGCCGACATGGACATCAAGAAAAAACGCTTGGAGATCTCGCCTGAGGAAAACAAAGCGATCGCCGAAGCTATATTCAATGAATATGAAAAATTGTAGAAACCTACTTCTCGCGGCAGCCGTTCTGGTCGCCGCCTCTTCGTGCTCGGACAAGGTTCAGGTCAAGGGTACGCTTGCCGGTGCGCCTGACACCCAAGTCGTTGTGAAACAGCTGTCCGGAAGCACGCTGGTGACCTTGGATACCCTCAAGACGGACGCTTCGGGAGCATATTCCTGCAAGATTGATGTGCTTAAGGGGCAGCCGCAGTTCGTTTACCTTTTCAACGGGGACACCAAGATCGCGTCGCTACTTCTCCAGAAGGGGGACAAGGTGAAGGTCGCTTCCGACACCCTTGGGAAATATTCCGTCGAAGGTTCGGAGGAGAGCGAGAAACTGCGTCAGGTCGAGGAGGATTTCGCCGCGTTTATGGACAGGTTCACGGCTGACGCCGCCGCAGGCGACAATGCGGCTGCCTCGAAGGATTACATCGACTACTACCGCAGCCGCACCAGGTACATCATGGAGAACTCGAAGTCCCTGACGGCGATCCCCGTCTTGTACCAGAAGATCAACGATGGTTTCCCGGTGTTCAGCCAGGCTACCGACGCCATTCTGTTCCAGAATGTTCACGACTCGCTGATGACTGTCTATCCGGAGTCCAAGTATTTGGAGGCTCTCAAGAAAGAGGCCGAGAAGAGGTTCAACATATTCAATCTCAGCCAGAGGGTTCAGAATGCGCGGGAGTCTTCATACCCTGATTTGAACCTTCCTTCGGTTGACGGTACCAAGGTGAAACTCAGCGAGGTCGCTTCGAAGGCTGTGCTAGTCTATTTCTGGCAGGCCGCCGACGCCGCGCAGAAGATGTTCAACCAGGACGTGCTGATGCCGCTTTACAAGGAATATCACCCTAAGGGGCTGGAGATATACTCAGTGTCCCTTGACACCGACAAGGGTGTCTGGGCGAGTGCCGTTAAGAGCCAGAACCTGCCTTGGATCAATGTCTGCGATGGTTTGGGTGCCGCTTCTCAGGCTGCGGTACTGTACAACATAAGTCGTGGCCTTCCTGTCGCCTATCTGATTGTTGACGGAAACCTGGCACCGGATGTCATCAAGAATGCCAATGATTTGCGCAAGGCTGTCGCATCGAAACTTTAATTATGGAACGTAAGACGAGAGTAAGATTCGCGCCGTCGCCGACCGGTCCGCTGCATATGGGCGGAGTCCGCACGGCTCTCTATAACTACCTCTATGCCAAGCAGCGCGGAGGTGATTTCATCATCAGGATCGAGGACACTGACTCCCATAGGTTCGTGCATGGAGCCGAGGAATATATCATCGAGGCTCTTAACTGGTGCGGAATCATTCCTGACGAAGGTGTGGACGAGAACGGAAAGGTTGTCGAGACCGCTTCCGAGCGTCATCCGCACGCTCCTTACCGCCAGAGTCAGAGGCGCGGATTATACCGTAAGTATGCCGAGCAGCTGATCGAGAACGGCTACGCCTACTATGCTTTCGACTCCTCCGAGGCTTTGGAAAAGGCCCGCGCTGAGGCTGAAGCCGCAGGTAAGACATTTATCTACAATCAGGTGACAAGGATGACGATGCGCAACTCGCTGACCCTCCCTGAGGATGAGGTCAAGCGGCTGCTTGAGGAGACTTCCGACTGGACCGTACGCTTCAAGATGCCGACCGACACGGTTGTCAAGATGGATGATCTGATCCGAGGTCACATCGAAGTGAACACCGACACCCTCGACGACAAGGTGCTCTGGAAGAGGGCCGATGAACTGCCTACCTATCATCTTGCCAACATCGTGGACGATCACCTGATGGAGATCACCGAGGTCATCCGTGGAGAGGAATGGCTTCCGTCCCTGCCGCTCCACTATATGCTCTACAAGGCTTTCGGTTGGGAGGACACGATGCCTCGCTTCGCTCATCTGTCACTGCTTTTGAAGCCGGACGGGAAGGGCAAACTGAGCAAGCGTGACGGCGACAAGCTCGGTTTCCCTGTCTTCCCTCTCAAGTGGGTGAACGCCCAAGGGGAGGTCTCCAGAGGCTACCGTGAGGACGGTTACTTCCCGGAGGCTTTCGTGAACCTGCTTGCGTTCCTCGGCTGGAACCCTGGCGACGACCGTGAGATGTTCACGATGGACGAGCTCATCAAGGCATTCTCCCTTGACCGCATCGTCAAGTCCGGCGCCCGCTTCAACCCGGAGAAAGCCCGCTGGTATAACAAGGAATATCTTCGCCTGAAATCTGACGATGAACTCACCGAGCTTTTCGTGCCGATTCTTGAGGAGCACGGAATGAAGGTTGTCGAATGCACTCATCGCGCCAAGGCCGCAGGTGCTGAGGTAAATGCCTTGGGTGCTGATCTGAGCAAGCATATATTCACAAAAGGTTACGTTCAGAACGTCATCTCCTTCACCAAGGAGAGAGCCACGTTCGTGAAGGATTTCTGGACGATAGCTTCGTATCTTTTCGTTTCCCCTGAGGATTTTGAGAAGTACGGGATCAAGGCCGGCGCTGCCGTGGAGCCTCAGAGCGACGATCCTCGCCGTCAGGCCGATCCTCGCGCGAAGGTCTATGACGATGCCGCCACAGCGCCGTTCCTCGCCAAGGACGTTGACAAATTCTGGAAGCCTGAGAACGCAGAATATGTCGCCAAGGTCGCTTCCTTCATTGATGAATATGCCGGAGAATGGACAGTTCCCGCCTTCGAGAAGGCTCTTGAGGATTACATCCGTGGCAATGAATGGCCGATGGGCAAGGTGATGAACGCCACCCGTCTGGCTCTCGCCGGAGCCTCCAGCGGACTGGGCATCGCCGACATCATCGTCCGCATCGGCAAGCGCGAGACCCTCGGCCGAATCGCCTACGCCACCAACCGTCTGGCGTAAGCATTGACTTTCCCCTCAATGAGGGGCGTTTTGTGATTTATTCCCTTAACTGATGATGATTTCGTTTGAGACCGTCACTCGTTGAGGGAATTTGTTTTACGCCTTTTGGTGGATTCTCCTTCCTCAAGTTTCGGGATGAGGTGGATGTCCATGCCTGGGACGTTGTCCCGCATCATGGTGATCAGCATGTTGAACGCGTCCTCGGCGGTTTCTCGGGTGTTTTGGCTCAACTGGGTGATGGTCGGAGATGCGATGCGGTAGGTCTCACCGCCATCGAATCCGATGATGGCTATGTCTTCCGGGATTCTCATGCCCAGACGCTTTATCGCTTTGCTGGTGTGTAGGGCAAGGTAACCTCTCGGTACAAAAATAGCGTCTGTACCACGCTCCGAGGCTTCCTTTACGCATTTGTCCAGGGCTTCGGTGTCTTTCTCGTCAACGAAATTGACTCTTGTTATGTCCCCGAATCCCATTTCGGCCATGATTTTCTTGTAGCTTCTTTCCCTCATGTTAAGGGTGGAAAGCTTTACGTCGTTTGAGATCATTTCAAGATGCCTGTACCCGTTCTCCAAGAGATGGTTGATGCCCATGCGTATGGCCATGTCGTTGTCCAGAAGCACTCTGCCGACATTCTCAAGATCTGGAAGATCTCGGTTCATCAGCACTACCTTCATGCCAAGGGACATCGCTTTACGCAATTCATCCTCGCATCCATCGCACGGACTCAACAGAATTCCCTTCACCCCGTCAGCGTGGAAGACGTCAATCAGTTTCCCGATTTTGTCGATCCTGTCGTCCGAACTCCCGAACAAGACCGTATAGCCATTGTCGTAGGCGATGTTCTCTATGTGTCTGGATATGTCGGAGAAATAGTGGTTCGCGAGGTCTGGTGTGATTACCCCAATGGTTTTCTTGTAGCCTATGCGAAGAGCGGAGGCCGCTTTGTTCGGCGTATAGTTCAATCGTCTGACCACTTTCATGATCTCCTCTCTGGTTTTCGGATTGACGCCGTTTCTTCCGTTGAGGGTCATGGACACGAGCCCGACTGATACACCCGCCTCGCGGGCTATGTCCTTTATGGTGATTTTCTCCATTTCTTTTAATTTATCAGCGATGCCGACATAGACAACAGCTATGCAAATTTAATAATATTTTCGTCAAAAAGTTTTGAAACGATTCAAGATTTGCCTATATTTGCACCGTGTTTGAATCGGTTCAAATGACAAATGTCACAAAAATGAACGCTGAAGCCAGAATAGAAATGACCCAGGACGTGCCCGTGGTCGGAAATTATGACGTAGTTGTCTGCGGAGGAGGCCCCGCCGGATTCATCGCGGCGACAGCTTCGGCCAGAGAAGGTGCGAGAACGGCGATCATTGAGCAATATGGATTCTTTGGAGGGATGGCCACCGCCGGCTTCGTAAACCCGATAAGTGTGTTCTCGTACAACGGCGGACAAGTCACCGGTGGCATTCCGTGGGAATTCGTCAACCGGCTCAAGGACTGTGGAGGGGCGGAGATCGAAAGCCCGCTGGCCAACGTGGCCTTTGAACCGGAACACTACAAGCTGATCGCACAGAGAATGGTCCTGGAGGCCGGTGTCGACATATTCATGCACTCATACCTGAGAGGATGCGTGAAGGACGGGAACCGTGTGACGCACGTCATCATCGACAACAAGAACGGGGCGGAGGCCCTGGGAGCCAGGATATTCATTGACTGCACCGGTGACGCGGATCTTGCCGCAATGGCCGGAGTGCCGATGCTGGAGTCGGAAGGATGTGCGCTGCAGCCGCTCACGTCATATTTCATAATGGGTGGAGTGAATCTTGACACACCTATGATGCGAGAGGCCATCCACCACAACCGCCAAGGGGTAAACTGCCACTGCATTCCGGTGAGGGAAAAGCTTCTGGCAAGAAAGGACAAACTGAATATTCCTGAATTCGGTGGCCCATGGTTCTGCTCGACCTTGCGGCCGGGCGTTGTCACGGTGAACATCACGAGGACGGCCGGCAACGCCTGTGACAACCGTGAATATTCCCATGCCGAGTGTCGGCTCAGAGAAGACGCTTTCCGCATGGCGGCAATACTCAAAGAGAATGTGGAAGAGTTCAGGGACAGCTATTTGCTTGCTGTCTCCACCCAGGCCGGGGTCAGGGAGACAAGACGTATAAAGGGTGTTCACGTCCTTACGGGCGATGAATATCTTGACGCGACACGTTTCGAGGACAGTGTCTCAAGAGGCGCGCATCCTATCGACATACATGTGGCGAACGGAGAGAAACAGAACATAACGTTCCTCAAGGAACCGGCTTACGTGCCGTATAGATCTTTGATAGCGGATGATTTCCCGAACCTTATTGTCGCCGGACGTTGCATAAGCGCCGACAAGACCGCCTTCGCTTCGATTCGTGTTCAGGCGAGCTGCATGGACATGGGACAGGCGGCAGGGGTTGCCGCCGCGCAATGTTCATCGGCAGGAAAGGATGTGCAAGAGGTGAATATCCAAGCCCTTACATCACGTCTCCGCGAGATGGGGGCATGCATATAGAAGAAAACCACAGAGAATAACACTACTAATGGCAAATGGGAACACTTGACTATCTGGTCATATTGGCATACTTCATTGGACTTATCGCTGTCAGCGTGATAATGTCCAGAAAGATAAGAAGCTCCGAGGACATGTTCCTTGCCGGAAGGAACTCGTCGTGGTGGCTTTCGGGAATATCCTCGTACATGACGATCTTCTCCGCGAGCACATTCGTGGTCTGGGGAGGTGTCGCCTATAAATCCGGTCTCGTCGCCATCGTGGTCGCCAACTGTCTGGGGCTTGCCTCTTTCATCGTAGGAAAATGGATTTCAGGGAAATGGAGAAGCCTGAGGATCAAGTCGCCCGGCGAATTTCTGACAGTACGTTTCGGACATGGAACAGTAAGTTTCTATACGATCTCCGGCATCGTTGCCAGGGCTGCGCACACCGCTGTCGCCCTCTACGCCGTCGCGGTCGTCATGTGCACCCTGATAAAGGTTCCGGACGGGAGTTTACTGGCCTCGACCGGAATGCCCGGTGACAGTGCCGCCGGCTATCTAGGCATCTGGTGGGCTTTGCTTATCCTCGGAGCCATCGCGTTGATCTACACCGTCATGGGCGGATTCCTGGCGGTACTGATGACAGATGTGATCCAGTTCGGAGTACTGCTTTCCGTTGTCGTGTTCCTTATTCCGCTTTCGTTCCATGCGGTCGGCGGAGTCGGGAATTTCATTGACAGCGCCTCACGGATTCCCGGTTTCTTCTCGGGTTCGTCAGAAACGTACACTTGGGGCTGGCTCCTGCTCTGGGTGTTCCTCAACGTGGGAATGATAGGCGGCGACTGGCCGTTCGTGCAGCGCTACATCAGTGTGCCTACAAGAAAAGACGCGCGCAAGAGCACCTACCTCATCGGCCTGCTGTATTTCCTGACCCCTGTCATCTGGTATCTCCCCACAATGATCTACCGCGTGATGGAACCTGGCATGGCGATGGATGTCGATGCCGCCACGATGACCTACAACGGAGAGCACGCCTATGTGAATATGAGCAAGCTGGTGCTGATGAGCGGAATGGTGGGCATGATGCTGGCGGCCATGCTCTCGGCCACGCTCAGCAATGTCTCCGGCATACTGAACGTCTATGCCAACGTCTTCACCTACGACATCTGGAAGCACAAGGATAAAAACAGGAACGCGGACGAACGGACGCTCATAAAGGTCGGGCGCACGTTCACAGTGGTTTTCGGACTGGTGATCATCGGACTGTCGATGCTCATACCGTTCGCCGGCGGAGCCGAAAAAGTGGTCGTCACCCTGCTGACCATGATAATGTGCCCGCTCTACATCCCGTCAATCTGGGGACTTTTCTCCAGAAGGCTCACCGGCAACCAACTCATATCCGCCATGCTGGTGACATGGGCCATCGGCATCACGGCAAAACTTGCCGTACCAGCTTCGGTGATGAGCCAAAGCATGATAGAATCCATCTCCGGCTGTGTCCTGCCAGTGGTGATTCTGGCTGGAATGGAACTTTGGTCCAAGGCGAAAGGCATAACGGACAAAGGGTATGAGGCGACCTGCGAATTTACAGACCCTCACGCTGACAGGGAACCTGACGAGCGCGCGAGGAAAAGCGTCAAGGCATATTCCTGCATGGCGGCCAACTGCTTTTGCCTGACACTGCTCGCCATTGCGGCCCTGCTTTTGGGGCTGCTGCTCACCGGCGATGCGAAAACAATGGAAGTCAAGAATATAGTAATATGTTTCATCGCTGCGATCTGCATTATTGACGGCGGTTACGCGGCATACAGAATTATCGGACATAAAAAAGATGAGAAGTAAGTTATTCACAATAGCGGCACTCCTTTGCTGCACGGCGGCTTTCGCCCAGAACATTGACTGCGGCCTGTTCATGAGCAAAAGAGGGCGTGTAAGGCCTCAGCAGGGAATGGAAATCTACGGCAATCGGATCTTCTCCTGCGAAGACGGCGGACACGTCAACGTGTATGAATTCAAGGAAGCCCCAGACGGCGCTGATCCAGTGGCCGGTTTCGAGCTGGCTTCCTCAAGGGCGGACAACCATGTCAACAATGTGGAATTCGGGCCACGCCGGGCCAAGGGATCTCGTTTTCCATTATTGTACATCAGCAACGGCAAGGTCGGCAGCGAAATCGAGTGGTTGTGTTATGTCGAGCGGATCAAGTACCGGAGAGGAGTTTACTCTTCCGAGATAGTCCAGACGATAGAACTTGATGGAACAAGCTGGGACTCAAAGGGCTACATGCCCATATTCGGAGCCCCGAGCTGGCTCGTTGACCGGGAAAGAGGATTCCTCTGGGTGTTCTCCGCGGTCAAACGCACAACCTTCAAGGTGACTCCGGATCCGGCCGAAAACAGCTACATCGCCACCAAGTTCCGCATCCCTTCGCTCAAGGAGGGGACGAATGTTAAACTCGGTGTCGATGACATCCTCGGCCAGGTGATATTCCCATTCAATGCTTGGTTTACCCAAGCCGGCTGCATGAACGACGGAAAGATTTACTACGGCTTCGGAATAGGCGACTACGACCCGCACAGGCCATCCGTCATCAGCATCTATGACACCGACAGCGGCAAAATCGACGCGACATGGAATATGAACGCGCGGATTCCGTGCGAGATTGAAGACCTCGTCCTTAGGGACGGCCGCCTCTATGTAAACTGCAACAACAATCCCAAGCGGACGGAAAAGGATCCGCCGATATATGTAATAAAACTTTAGGCATAAAACACATAAGGTAATCTAAACGTTTGAATTAATGAACAGAAGAGATTTTCTGAAAAACAGCGGCATCATCGCCGCAGCGGCCACGCTTTCGCCGGTGATGACCGCATGCGGGAACGAAGCCTCTGATCTTGCCGGAATGAAGAATATTCCCGACGCTTACGAAACGGATTTGCTCGTGGTAGGAGGAGGTCCCGCAGGCTCCTGCGCGGCCGTCGCCGCCGCCAGAATGGGAGTCAAGACCATCATCATTGACAACGGAAACTGCTTGGGAGGCATGGCCACAAAAGGCCTCGTGGGGCCTTTCATGACCTGCTACGACCGTTACGGTGAACAAATGATCATCAAGGGTATTTTCGGCGAGATTGTCGACAGACTGGTCGAGAAGAACTGGGCGATACATCCGGAACATGTCAGATGGGAAAGCCCTTACACCGCCTGGATAAAGGCCGGACACGACCACGTCACTCCTTTCGACCCAGAGGGGCTGAAAGTCATCCTTGAGACCATGTGCGGAGAGGCCGGAGTGAAGATACTCTACCACACAAATTTCGTGGAGACAATAATGAATGGCAACGCTGCGGCCGGAGCTGTCGTGCTTCAGAAGCAGGGTCTGAGAAAGATACACGCCCGCATGGTCATCGATGCGACCGGTGACGGGGATGTCGCTGTCAGCGCCGGATCTCCGTTCTCGATGGGGTGCAAGGAGAGAGACGGCAAGATCCAGCCGGCCAGTCTCTTCCTCAGGATAAACAATGTGGATTCCAAGAAGCTTGAGGCCGATGTTTACAAGCATCTGCCAGAGTTCAAGAGAGTCAACAATGTCAGTTACCGTGCCTTACACTGGAATGTGGCGCAGGCTGAGGCCAACGGAGAATGGGATATTGACCGCAAGAGCGTGAACCTGTTCAAGAGTGTCGGCCGGGACGAGTGGGTGATCAACAGCACCCGCATCAAGAACATCGATTCGACAGATTCCGAAAGCCTTACAGGAGGTGAGATCGAAGGGCGGCGTCAGGTCCAGGAGCTGATGAACTTCTTCCGCAAGTATGTGGCCGGTTGCGAGAACGCCACGCTCATGTGCTCCGCTTCGACATTGGGAATCAGGGAGTCACGCCATATTGAAGGAGAATATATTCTTAAGGCAGAGGATCTGGTCAATGGTGTCGTTCCGGAGGACAGCATCCTTCTTGCATCTAATTCAGTTGATGTGCATGGAGGTGGGGCGACCTCCAACTCTTCTGTTTACACCACGATCAACGCTCCTTGGTACGGAGTGCCATACCGTTGTCTCCTTCCGTTGGGTGCGGAGAATCTGCTTCTTGCCGGAAGATGCCTCTCGGCCAATTCAGATGCGGCCGGCGCAGTCCGTGTCATGCCTCCTGTGATGGCCATGGGCCATGCTGCAGGTGTCGCCGCCGCCCTTGCCCTGAAAGGAGGAATCTCCCCGCGCGGACTGGGCGCTGAAGACCTCAGGACTGAACTCAAGAAACAAAACGCATTCTTATAATAATCCGATAGTTATGAATCTAAAACGACTCACTGCAGGTATTTTGGCCATGCTGGCCATAGCGGCCTGCAAGGAAGAGACTCCTTACATGGAGCTTTCCCAAAAGAAGTTCACGATCGGTGAAGAGGGAGGCCGTATCAACGTGGAGTTGAAAGCCAACGTCTATTACCGTGTCGTGAACGAGAACGACTTCGTGACAATATCCGCCGAAGGAAACGACGCGGAGACAGCCAACTACATCATCGATGTGAAAGCCAACGAGAACATCGACGCGCGCAAAGCCCGCATCAAATTCATTGGTGACCGTGTCACCCCGCTTGCCCTCGATATCACACAAAAAGGAAAAGTGCCTGTTGGTGTTGATGTCAGCGAACTGAACGTAAGTTTCTCGGCCACCTCCGCTGAGTTCAGAGTCCTGGGCGACAAGGGATGGACCGCCACCTGCGACAATCCTGATTTTGTTCTGAGCAAGACCTCGGGCGTGGGTGAGTCCAAAGTGGAGGTCACTTTCCCGGCCAACACAAAGGAAGCCCCTGTGACAGCAGTGGTCACAGTCACCATTGGCGGCCAGGACTACACTCTCACAATCACACAAGAGGCGGCTCCAGCAAAGGAAAGAACCGACCTTGGCGCGGACGGAACCTCCAATTGCTACATAGTCAGCAAGCCTGGCTACTACAAGTTCAAGGCTACTGTCCGTGGCAACGGAACGCTTCCGGAGAGCTGCGATGGTGAGATCACCGTCTCTATTACTCCGGACCACGCCGATGTTCTTTGGTGCACCTACAACACCATGACGGCTCCGACGGCAGCGGCGGAGATTATCCCGGCTGTGGCATTGAACGGAGACTACATCGAGTTCGAGACTCCAATGAACGACATCACTCCGGCCAATGCGATCATCGCGGCATACGCTGCTGACAACACTATCCTCTGGACATGGCATATTTGGTTCACCGACGAGCCTGCTGTGTCTGACTTGGGAGGGACAGTCTGGATGGACCGCAACCTCGGCGCGACCTGTCCTAACATCGCCGGTGACACTCGCAGCGGTGGTTTCCTCTATCAGTGGGGAAGAAAAGACCCTATGCGCGGTGCCGGCAACACATCAGCCGATTTCATCGCCACCACCCCTGAACTCACGGAAGAACAGGCCGAAGTCAAGGTGGACGAGGCAACCGGTACCATCGCGGCCAGCATTAAGAACCCAAGGCCGTTCATCAACACATTCCCTGACGGTGCGGGTCCTAAGGACTGGATATTCACGGCCGACCACAACGACAGATGGCAGGATGCACGGAAAACCATGTTTGACCCGTGTCCGGCAGGCTACAAGGTTCCAAGCAACGCACAGTGGTGCGCGTTCGCGGAGGCCGGAGGACTTCCGGCAGGGTCAACGAAATACAGCAAGAATCCTGACGCCAAGGCGGCATATCAGGCTGAGACCCTTCAGTTCGCGACAGCGGCGTGGAGCCTTCCTATCGCTGGTATGCTCAGCCACAACAACGGCTGCGCTCTCACTGACTTCGGTGTGGCCGCAAGGTACGAAAGCAGCACTGCGGAGGCCTCTCCATCCGCGCTTTACCTTAATGCCAACGCTTCAGCCAGCAACTTCAGCAACAAGGCCACACGCGGTCACGCCGGTGCGGTACGTTGTGTAAAAGAATAAAAACAGACAAGATATGAAGAATAAGATTATCAGTATATTATGTGCGATGGCGATCAGCCTTACGGCTTTTGCCCAGACCAATGTCAAAGGTGTCGTAACAGACAAGAACGGGGAGGCTGTCACAGGTGCCATGGTTCTTAACAAGGACAATGGCAAATGGGCTGTGACCGACGCGGCCGGAGCGTTTGAGCTCGAAGGTGCGGAGAAAGGCCAGAATCTTGAAATCACCTGTATGGGCTACGTGGACTTTACTGTCAGCTACAAGGGAGAGGCCACTCTGAACATCATTCTTCAGGACGATGCGCTCCAGCTTGAGGAAACCGTGGTCATCGGCTATGGATCGGTCAGGAAGAAGGATCTCACAGGTTCTGTAGGTGTGCTGAACAGCCAGCTCATCGAGCAACAGAGCACGGCTCAGCTCTCGCAGAGTCTTCAGGGTACCATCCCCGGTCTTCAGGTGACAAGGTCCAGTTCGATGCCGGGAGCCAGCGCGTCTCTCCAGATTCGTGGAGTGACAAGCATCAACGGCTCGTCTCCGCTCATACTCGTGGATGGAATGGCTGTGAGCAGCATTGACAACGTTGCCAGCGATGATGTCGAGCAGATCACAGTCCTCAAGGATGCTGCTTCTGCCTCCATCTACGGAGCGCGCGCGGCTGCGGGAGTGATTCTCATCACCACAAAGTCTGCGAAAGAAGGACAGCTCTCCATCGACTACAAAGGGGAATATTCAATGGTCACGGCGACCGAATGGGCGGACTACCTCAACGATCCGTACAACTACATGACCATGTTCAACGAGTACAAATGGAACGATGCAGGTTGCCCGGAGGGTGCGGACTATCAAGTCTATACCAAGGATCTGATCGAGAACTACGCCCGGAAGAACGCCAACGACCCGATCGAGTACCCTGACTTCGATTGGAAATCAGCCATCATCAAGAACTCCGCCAGCGCCCACAGCCACAATGTGACCCTTTCCTACGGCAACAAGGTCGTAAAGACACGGGCATCTGTGGGTTACCAAAGCACCGATGCCCTCTACGAAGGATCCAACTACGAGAGGTTCAACGCTCGTGTAAGAAACAGCGTCAACATCACCAAGAGCCTCAGCGCCGACATTGACTTCGCTTTCAGGCACAGCGTGAAGACCGACCCTACAATCACTCCGCTCCAAGCGGCCAACATGTATCCGAATGTCTATCTCGGACTCTACCCTGACGGACGGGTCGGACCGGGCAAGACCGGCTCAAACACTCTCGGCATTCTTAAGGAAGGCGGGAGCAAGACCAACCGCGGCGACTACATCAACGCAAGGTTCGCCCTCACCTGGAAGCCTCTGGAAGACCTCAACATCACGGGAAGCTACAAGCCGACATGGCAGATGACCAAGACCAAGACCTTCAGCAAGGCGGTGCCATACTATGACGCCTACGACACAGACATCATTCTCGGCTACCTGAGCGGCCACGCTACCAACGACCTGACCGAGGTACGCAACGACGCGAACTCTTACGAACTTTCGTTCATCGCCAACTACGACAAGAGCTTCGCTGACTCGCATAACTTCAACGCTATGCTTGGTTACGAGGAATATTACTACTACCATGAGGCATTGGAGGCGTCAAGCACCAGTATGGCTCTCGGAGACTTCCCTTACCTTGACCTTGCCAACAAGGATAACCTTGGAGTGAAAGGCAACGCCTACGAGAACGGCTACCGTTCAGTGTTCGGACGTGTGATGTACAACTACAAGAACCGTTACTACGTTCAGGCCAACCTGCGCGCTGACGGATCAAGCCGTTTCGCCAAAGGCCATCGATGGGGTTGGTTCCCTTCCGCATCCATCGGTTGGGTAATGTCAAACGAGAGCTGGATGCAGGATATCGATCCTGTCACTTATCTGAAGCTCCGCGCGTCCATCGGTACCCTTGGCAACGAAAGGATCGGAAACTACCCTTGGCAGACCAGCGTTTCCTTCAACAACGCCCTTTTCGTGGACAGCACCGGGAAGACCATCACTTCACAGATGACTGCCGCCCAAGTGGACCTCGCGGTGAAGGACATAACCTGGGAGACAACCTGGACCTACGACTTAGGATTCGACATGAACTTCCTGCGCGACAGGCTCAGTCTCAGCGCTGACTACTATTACAAAGAAACCAAGGACATGCTTCTGAGCGTCGAGATCCCTGGCTTTACAGGCTATGGCAACCCGACCAAGAATGTCGGGACCATGCACACCAACGGATGGGAGGTAAAGATTGACTGGCGTGACAAGGTGGGTGATTTCACCTATGGGGTCGGATTCAACATCTCTGACGCGAAATCCATCATGGGAGACCTCGGCGGAAAGGTCGTTCTCGGAGACACCATCATAAAGGAAGGTGAGGAATATCATGCATGGTACGGCTACAAATCCAACGGCATCATTCGCAGCCAGGAACAGTTAGCCAACGCGGCAAACCAGCTCATCGCGACCGTCGGTCAAGGTGACATTGAATATATCGACCTCGGAGGCAACAAGTACACGGACGCCGACGGAGTTGAGCACAACGACCCGGACGGCAAGATCTCCGCTGACTACGACAAGACAATCCTCGGTAGTTCGCTGCCTCATTTCATTTTCGGCGGTTACCTGAACCTCGGCTGGAAAGGACTGAATCTCGGAGTTATGTTCAACGGTGTGGGCAAGCAGAATGTCAGGGTGGCCGAGTATATGGTTCGTCCTTTCGCCTCCCAGTGGCTTTCAGCTCCTTCAATACTGAAAAACAAGGACGGTTCACGCAACTACTGGAGCGTCTATAATACAGAAGAGGAAAACGCAAGGGCGAAGTACCCTCGCCTGAGCTACACCAGCGCGGAAAAGAACAACTACCAGATGTCTGATTTCTGGCTGATGAACGGTGCCTATTTCCGTGTCAAGAACATCAACCTCAGCTACACAGTCCCTTCCGAGCCTCTCAAGAAGGCAAACATCAAGGGACTTAGATTCTACCTCAATGTCGACGACCCGTTCTGCTTCGACAGCTACCTCAAGGGATGGGATCCTGAGCAGACGACCAATTCCTACATCGCAAGAACTTTCACACTCGGTGTTGACATCAAATTCTAATGAATATGAAAAAGTACATAAATACAATATCGGCCGCTTTGCTGATCCTGTGCTTCGCTTCTTCCTGCGTCGATCTCAACATGAACCCGCCATCTGAAGCGTCAAGCGAAAACTGGTATAAGAACGCCGATCAGATCACAATGTCTCTTAACGATCTCTACCGCAAGGCTTTCTACGGAATGGAATCAGAGTACTGGACCGACAGGAGGACCGATGACTGGGCGCAGAGAGACTACACCTACGAACTCGTCAACGGTAGCGCCACATCCGCGACACCCACTTTCGAGACCTACTGGGATAACACCTACAAGGCCATCAGCCGTGCGGTCCGCGTGATCGAATCAATCGAGAGGCTTGGTGACGGCGATGCCTACGCGGCCCTCAAGGCAGAGGCATATTTCTTCAGAGCCTATATGTACGCTCGTCTGGTCATCTGCTGGGGAGATGCTCCGTTCTACACAAGTTCAATCACTGTCGAAGAAGCCTACGACATGGGCCGAACCGACAAGGAAATCATAAAGAAGCAGGTAATGGAGGACTTCGACGCCGCCATCGCCGGTCTTCCTGAACAAAACGCCAACGGCGGAGTGATCCGCGTTGACAAGGGCACGGCTATGGCCTGCAAGGCAAGGGTGGCTCTTGCATGGGGCGACTACGAGACCTGCGCCGAGCTCTGCAAGGAGATCATGGACATGAAGACCTATAGCCTCTATGAGGATTACGGCCAGCTTTTCAGAGAGAAGGCCTACACCTGCGAGACAATCTGGGCTCTGCCTAACTCATACGCATACGAACAGACACAGGCCATAAAATCTTTCGTCAGCCGTACAGCCGGTGGAAACATAACTGCTCAGCCTTCATGGGACCTGCTCGCGGCATACGAGTGCACTGACGGAAAAGTCATCGACGAATCCCCTCTGTTCGATCCGCACGACCCATTCAAGAACAGGGACCCACGCTGCGCCGAGACATTCGTCGTTCCTGGAACAACCATCTACGGGGTCGTCTTTGACCCTCATCCCGACACAAAGACCGTCCTCAAGGATGGTGTGGAAGTCGAGAACAAGGACAACAAGACCTCGAAGAATCCCTATGCCGCCTTCAATGGCTGCTGCCTACGCAAAGGTGCCCAAGAAGAGTGGAAGGTCGGCCAGTACAATGAGAATCCTCTGATCATCATCCGCTATGCCGATGTGCTGCTGATGTACGCCGAGTCGCTCATCGAACTGGACAGGATTGACGACAGCGTCCTCAACGCCATCAACGATGTACGCGCAAGAGCCTATGGCGTGAAACGTGACGACACCGGTTCCTATCCTGCTGTCACCACCAAGGACCAGACCGAACTCCGTCGTGTTCTCCGCAGGGAACGCCGTGTGGAATTCGCATGGGAGGGCAGACGCTTCTTCGACCTCAAGAGATGGGGCTGGCTTGAAAAGGCTTACAGCCACCACTACTATGGTCTGCTCAACGCCCAGAACATCAAAAAATACATCGCGGACGGCAACTGGTTCTGGCCATACACTCCTGACATCGACGAGGACGGATTCGCTGACTTCACAAAAATGGAAGATGAGAAACTCATTGTCAGATACGGTCTGCACCAGTACGACCCTAAATGCGAGCTCTTCCCTATTCCGAACTCAGAGATGCTGATCAACAAGAAACTTGTACAGAATCCAGGCTATTAGCAGGTTATGTCTGTTGACGAAATACTCTTAAGAAGCCGTTTCACCCCCCTGCGTAACATTCTCTGCTACGATGTCTTTGACAGGGGGTTCAACGGCTGGATGACATTGATGCCCAACTTCACGGAACATCCTGACTTTGATGTGCCTCCGACTCTGGTTGACAAGACCCAATGGCCACCGGTGATGCTCAGCAGCGCCACCTTCCGCTATCCTGGCACTCATGGATCCATGTCAGGCACATACAGTCTGAAACTCTCCACTCGTCCGGTCGCGGCTCCCTACACCGAGAAGCCGGCTCCGGGAAGCCTCGGACACGCCATCAAGAGGTTGTCTTTATGGCGTCCGGGCTCCCGTTATCTCCAGATCGAGTGTTGGTTCAGCTACACGGCTGAGCAGGACAAGGTTGATGATGACGGCAGACCACAACCAGGGCTCCACGAAAGTTCCATACGGGATTTCGGCATGGGGTTCGATATTCAGGAAGGCGGCAGACGCTACCATGTAGGGATGCGTTATCTCAACGCCGTTGACGGCAAGATGATTCAGAAATGGCAGATCGAGAACGCCTCCGAAGGCACCGACAAGGACTGGGCTTTCGGTCTGGACGGTGACTGGTGCGTGAGAGGTGTGGATCCATGGTGGTTCGGACGGCGTTATCCTGACGGCAGCCACGATGGCTTCCAATGGGTACCTGACGGCCATCAGAAACTCGTTTACAATGAGACGGACTGCAAACTGAACTGGCAGTATATGCGTCTTCTGGTGGACACCCAAAAACGGGAATATGCCGAGATGCAGTGTCAGGACCGGATCTGGGATCTGCGTGGCACAGCCTGCCACTGTGTTGATGGTTATGACAGGATAGACAACATCATCAACCCGCTGTTCTGGGTCGGAACCGACACGGCACGCCGGGTGTTCCTCTATGTGGACTCCGTAGTAATATCACAAGAATGAAGACTTTCAACGACTCACATCTCGAAGTGAAGAAACGGTTCGACGGGAAATTCGAGACTCATCCCTACGAAGCCGGCTGGGCTGACGAAGCCATATTCTACATCATGGTGGAAGACATCGAACAGCGCGGCGACAATGTGTCCGAAAGCGAACCGTGTCTGAAAGCGCATGTCCAACTGTCGCAGGATGGCGTCCACTGGGCCGATGACAACACGCCGGAAGCGGTCATCCGTGGCAAAGGCCTGCATATTGTCAAAGTCGCTCCCGACTTCGGGAACTACATCAGACTTCGCGCGGAGGTCAGCGGAGGCAGCATGCGGCTCAATCTTCACATCGCCTGCAAAGGCTGATACCGAAAAACAATCAATCTGGCAAATTAACATCAGTGAATATATGAACAGAAAATCACTTATAATCTCTGTCGCCGCCATGATGGCGGCAGTTTCGGCCTGTGGGGAAAAAGAACCACAGAAACCGACAATAGTCCAGCCGGGCGGGGGTGAAGACACGTCCATTAAAGTCGGGGAGATTCTTCCGGCCTGGCAGGAAGGCGAGATGGACATTCATTTCATAAACACGACTACCGGAGAGTCCGCTTTCGTCATTATGCCTGACGGCACCCAGCTTCTGATCGACGCCGCAAGTTCTCTTGTCAAGACCAATTCCGACGGGAACACGACAAACACAGGGATCCGCAGCCGATGGGATCCGACAGCCACCGGTACACGAGGTTCCCAGATCATTTCGCAATACCTGAAGAAATGCATGGTCTGGACCGGCAACAGCACCATTGACTACGTTGTCATGTCGCATCTGCACAATGACCACATGGGAGACTGCAGCTCATCCCTTCCGATGTCCGCCAACGACTCCTACAGACTCAACGGGCTGACTGAAATCCTTGATGATTTCAAGGTAAGCCGAATTATTGACAGAGGATGGCCTGATTACGACTATCCGTTTGACATGTTGAACCTTGCCAGCAACAAGGGCACGATCCAGAATTATGTGAAGGCCGTCAAGTGGCACATCGCCCACAGTGGTTTGAAGGCGGAGATCTTCAAGGCTGGTTCGGCGAGCCAGATCGTCCCTAAATCTTCCAAGTACGACGTCAGGGTCCAGAACATCGCGGTCAACGGCGAGATCTGGACAGGGAATGGCACAGAGACCAAGATGACATTCCCGGAGAAGAAGGACATCGTGGTGGCCAATCCGGCCAAGGTGACGGGCACCGACAAGTGCCCGGCTGAGAACATCTGCAGCGCGGTCATGAGGATCTCGTACGGTAAGTTCGATTATTTCGCCGGAGCGGATCTCCAGTACAACAATCGCTCGAATTTCGCATGGAAAGACGCCGAGCTTCCTTGCGCCAAAGCCGCCGGAATGGTCGAGGTGATGAAGGCCGACCATCATGGCTCTGCCGCAACCAATCAGGCCGCTGCCTTGAAAGTGCTCAACCCTCAGGCTATTATCGTGAATTCATGGGTGGACTGTCATCCACGTACAAGCATCATCTCCGAGATGGAGAGCGCGCTGCCAAAGGTTGACATATTCATCACTAATTTCTGGCAGGGCGACCGCCCTTCCGGAGTGGATGATAAAGTCACTCCAAAAGAGGCCGCCAGTGTGAAAGGTTATGACGGAAATATCGTCGTCCGTGTTGTGGATGGCGGAAATAAATACTATATTGTCACAACGTCCGATTCGGATGGAAAGATGACGGTAAAGAAAGTATCCGGGCCTTACACGAGCAGGTGATGAAAAAGTAATCGGAATAGATGGGACTTCCTTGTATTCCCATCATGAAAACGTCTCTGTGACGATACTATAGAAACTCGGTTTTTAAGAAATCGCTTTGTCCGGTGAAAGACCCTTTCGCCGGACATTTTGCTAATATTCAACACTTTCTCCGGTGAGAAGCCGTTTGGCCGGAGAAATTGTGCATTTTTATCTCCATTACAAGTGATTTATTGGATTTGGTTGGTGTGGAAACCCATTGATTGCTATCTTTGTAATAACAAACATTAAGGTTATGGCAAAGGGTTTCGGGAACACGTGGTGGGGGAGCAGGTGGCTGCTTTCGCTGACGCATATCGACTATGAGAACCGGATTCCGCGCGGGGCGACGTACGCACGGGCGGGGGCGGTGCGGGAGATCAAGGTCAAGGGGAATGTCATCAGCGCGAAGGTGGAAGGGAGACGACCACGGCCATATTCAGTGACCATTATTGTCCCGCCGTTCTTCCCGGAGGATGTCGAGAGGCTTATCCAGGGGATTATGGAGAGGCCGGACATCGTCTCGAAACTGCTTAAGCATGAGCTGGATCCGGCGGTTATGGACATCGCTTCGGAGTGCGGGCTCAAGATATTCCCTGAAAAATGGACTGACTTCAAGATGCAATGCAGCTGTCCAGACTGGGCGGTGCCGTGCAAGCATCTGGCGGCGGTTATCTATATGATGAGCCGGGAGATCGACAACAATCCTTTTCTGGTGTTTACGATTCACAATGTGGATCTGCTGGAGGAACTGAAGAAACGTGGGGTGACGGTGGACGAGGCGGCCAAGACGGCGGCTGTGCCGTCAGTCAAAGATGTTGTCGAGTTCCGGAAACCGGCCAAGGAGGTGGGCAAGGAAGCTCCTGAGTTCCATAGGGTTAACTTCTCTCGGTTGTCGGACAGGCTGGATGTCCTTCTGATGCTGCTTCCACCGAATCCTGCATTCGATCTGAACGGTGACTTCAAGGAGCGATATTCCTCGCAGATGCGGAAAATCAGCGGCAATGCGGTCAAATTCTTTGAAGGCAAACTCCCGGCCGAGAGGCTTTTCCCGCCTCAGACGCTTTCCAATGAATATAATGAATATGCCCTTTCCGGAGATTCGGCCGTGTCGCTGGAAGCGGATCTGCTGTTGGATTGGAATATGTTATATTCACCTGACGGCAAGGAGTTTACCAAGGCGGATGAGAACGCTGTCCTGCGAGAGATAACCGGAATCAATCCGGATTTCATTCCGGACTATTCCCCGAGCGTGACCGCTGTACATCAAGGATTTCTGGCGTCGATGCACTTGATGGCGAACGGAGACATCGCCCCGCAGATTGTCCGGCTGGCGGACGGGAACTGTGCCGTCAGATGGATTCCCTGCACTGTGGATCCGGAGGTGACATCGCTGCTGGAGTCTTTGGAGGCCATCATCCCGGACACGATGATCCGGTTCAAGGTCGGGAAGTCAGGAAAGTACGTGAAGAACAAGGCCGAGACACTGCTCTCTTACCTTTTGGGTAAACTTGTGCCGGAACTCAGTCTGGCATCGCATAGGCCGCTTACCGGGATATTCTTTGACAATGAACGTTATGCCTTTGACCAGCCTGGCGAACGGGAGATTCCCGGCAGCATCGCAGCCTGGCTGTCGTCATATTCAATACGCCAGTCCCGTTTCGTGCCGGTGCTGACGGTTGATGAGAATGTGGACGGGATGTTCTATGTCAACCTCGGGGTCGAGGATGTCGAGGCTCCGGAGAAGTGGATCACCGCTTTGTCGGATGTCCTTGCCAAGGATGAGTTCGCGTCGTCCCGGCTTCCGATTCTGAAAGCCTTCACGGATCTTTCTGTGATTATCCCGGAGGTGGAACGCTATATCGCACGGAAGGCGGCGAGGGAGCTAAGATATTCATTGGACGAGTTCGTACCGCTTCTGATGAGGATTATTCCCGCTATCAAACTATTGGGAGTCAAAGTATTCCTTCCAAAATCGCTTGAGAATCTGATAAGGCCGAAACCGACTCTGAAGCTGAAGAGGAAAACCGGCAGTTCACCGTCCTGCTTCAGGCTTTCGGATCTGTTCGAGTTCGAGTGGGAAGTGGCTCTGGGTGACGAGGTGGTCTCGGCGGAGGATTTTCACAGGCTTCTTGGGCAGGCGGGCAAACTGTTGAAATTCAAAGGACAGTACATCTACACCTCTCCGGAGGATCTGGAGAAAGTCAACAAGGCTATCGCCGGAGTCGGCAATGTCAGCCCGGGCGAGATGCTTCAGGCCGCGATTCTCGGTGAATATGATTCCGCTCCGATTGTCCTTTCCGATGAGGCTAAGGAACTGATTGAGAGGTTTACCAACGAAGAGGAAATTCCTATCCCTAATGGGGTTAAGGCTGAGCTGCGCCCTTACCAGAAGAGGGGATATTCCTGGCTCTACAGGAATATGCGGGTCGGCTTCGGATCCATTCTGGCGGATGATATGGGGCTAGGCAAGACGCTCCAGACCATCACTCTGCTGCAGAAGATGAAGGATGAGGGTGTATTGAGGGAGAAGCCGGCGCTTGTGGTCGTGCCGACAGGACTCCTTTCCAACTGGCAGGCGGAGATCTCCCGGTTCGCTCCAGGCTTGACCTCGTTCATCTATCACGGCACTGGTCGGCAAGGGCCTGAAAGCCGTGTGGACATCCTGCTCACGACCTACGGCGTGCTCCGTTCGGACCAGAAGATATTCGCGAAAGTCAAGTGGAGCGTGATGGTGATCGATGAGGCGCAGAACATCAAGAACCCGACCGCCATCCAGAGCAAGGCTGTCCGCTCCATCACCGCCGACACGAAGATCGCGCTCAGCGGCACCCCGGTCGAGAACCGCCTGACCGAGTTCTGGAGCATAATGGACTATGCCAACAGCGGTTACCTCGGTAACCTCAAATCTTTCAAGAGTGAATATGCCAACCCGATCCAGTTGTACAACGATGAGGAGTGCGCCGCGAGGTTCCGAAAGGTGACGGCTCCGTTTATGATGCGGAGGATGAAGACCGACATGACTGTCATCAGCGACCTTCCGGACAAGGTCGAGATCAATGAATATTCAGCCCTTTCTCCGGAGCAGGCGGCCTTGTACCACAAGACGTTGGATGCGGCGATGGCTGAGATCGAAGGCAAGGACACTTCCGACAGCGCCGCGCTTTTCGAAAGGCAAGGCCTTATCCTTCAGATGATTCTGGCGTTGAAGCAGATATGCAACCATCCGGCGCAGTACCTGAAGAACGGGAATATGTCTCCGTCGCTTTCCGGCAAGGTGGAGATGCTTCTTGACCGGCTGGACGGGATCGTGGACGCCGGCGAGAAGGTGCTGGTGTTCACGCAGTTCAAGGAGATGGGCGAGATGCTCGTGAAGTTTGTCGGTGACAGGACGGGCAAGGCTCCGATGTTCTATCACGGAGGCTGCTCGGTCAAGCAGCGCAACGAGATGGTGTCCCGTTTCCAGAACGGCAGGGAGGACAAGATATTCATTCTTTCCTTGAAGGCCGCCGGAACCGGTCTTAACCTGACGGCGGCCTCGCACGTGATCCATTTTGATCTTTGGTGGAACCCTGCCGTCGAGGCTCAAGCCACCGACCGTGCCTACCGTATCGGCCAGAACAAAAACGTGATGGTTCACCGTTTCATTACCAAGGACACATTCGAGGAGAAGATCGACGCGATGATCCAGCGCAAGAAACACCTTGCCGAGATGACCGTCTCCACCGGTGAAAGCTGGATCGGCAAGCTCAGCAACAAGGAACTCCACGACATCTTCGGGTAGGACCTTATAGCTTGATGATCATTCCGGAGGTGGCGTCCAGCTTGAGGGTGGTGCCTTTGGCGGTTCGTTTGCAGGTGGCCTTGCCGGTGGTCAGGAGAGGGGAGACGAGGCCTTTCACGGATTTGAGGGCGGAAAGGTACGGGTCGATCTCGCCGTCAAGGACGAGGGTCTTGCGCTCCGAGGTCGGGTTGAGGACTATCAGGAAGGTCTCCGTGCCGTTGCTGCGGAGATATACCATCGGGTAAGGCTGTTCCTCGTTGAAAATCGGGATGAAACGGCTGTCGGCCCATAGGGCCTCGCTGTTTTTCCTGAGCGAGATCAGGGCTCTGGTCCAGTTCAGGATGGATTCAGGATCATTCTCCTGAGACTCCACGGTCGGGTTTCCTTTGGCGATCGGCTTGGCTTTCCCGGAGGCCAGTTCCTTTTTCCACTCGGTGTACTGAGGAAGTGAGGTTGCCGGAGTCCAGTCCGTGCAGACAGGAAGGTAAAGTTTGTCCGGAGTGCAGTCGCTGAATCCTGCGGTCTCGTCCGCTGTCCACTGCATCGGGGTGCGGGCGCCGGCGCGCTCCTTGCCGTTGTGGTTCGCCCCTTCCACATTCGGCATATCCACAAGCGAGCGCATTCCGATCTCGTCACCGTAATAAAGGATCGGAAGCGGCATCGTCATAACCCACGTCATCATTACCTTGAGCTGCTCGGGAGTATTGCGGGCACCTGTGTTGATCCTGAGGTGGTCGTGGTTGCCGGTGATGCTGGCGAAATAGCCCATC
>ENA-OPUE01000233-OPUE01000233.1-human-gut-metagenome-genome-assembly--contig:-NODE-233-length-51361-cov-7.062722_pt1 | contig 51361 bp, 73 predicted proteins | sample MGYA00241466_ERZ501924 | MGnify/ENA primary metagenome ERZ501924 (study PRJEB25962, sample SAMEA2042223) | human gut metagenome | biome: human gut; feature: human-associated habitat; material: faeces...
CTTGCATGTCTTAGGCATGCCGCCAGCGTTCATCCTGAGCCAGGATCAAACTCTCCAAAAAAAAATAATTTTGAATTAATTTGTTATTCCTAGCTAAATTTGAATTGACATTTTGCTCAGTTTTCAAAGATCATTTCATACTTCTTTTTTGAAGTACTTCTAATATATCAAATGCCATCCATTAAGTCAAGAGTTATTTGAAAGTTTTTTAAATTTTTTTATTGAGATATTTTTGAACTTTTCTCACTCTTTTTTACTGACTTTCCGTGAAAGCACTACTAATATATCAAATGCCAAAATCAATGTCAATACTTTTTTTACATTTTTAAAAAAAATAAATATTTTTGTCGATTTTTGACATTCTCAACTAATATTTAAAAAACAAATTTAACTGTTTTCTATATATTATATGTATGCAATTAATTAAAATTACATTTTTTTAAATTTTCTTTTATTTGCTTATATTGTGAATAATATTCTAAATTGTTTTTCTTAGAAAACATTATTACCCCTTCTTTATATTTATGAATCAATCTATCTAATGCAGAAGTTATTACATTATCTAATTCATCCGAATAGTTCATTATTCTTTTATGATAATTATATTCCATTTGATCAAGTATTTTATATTCACCATCAGGAAATATTCTTAAGTCTAAGTCATAATCAATGTATTTTATCGTACCTTCTTCTATTATAAACGGTGATGCTATATTACAATAATAATATATGCCATCTTTTTTTAATTGTACAATTATGTTAAACCATTCATTATCAAAAAAATACATTATGGCCGGTTCTTTTGTTTTCCAAACATTTCCTTCTGCTTCTATAACTTGTGTTTTATCATTACCAAACACCATATAATTTTTTTTCTTATCAAGAAGTACTGCCTCAGACCAATATCGATGAACTTTACCGTTATGCTTATAACATTGTATTTCTAATTTGTCTCCTATTTTTATTTCTTTCAATTTAACCACCATCTTCATTATAACATAATTATTATAATATAAAAAAAGAAATAACTAATGTTATTTCAATATTTCTATTGCTTTATTCAATTGGCTATCATTTTCATCTATAGGGTTTGATAAATATTTATCGGTTAATTCAACATCATAATCAACATCTATACCTTGCTTATCTATCCAGTTGCCTTTTGACGTTAACCAATGTTGTGTAGTAATTTTATATTGTATCCCATTTTTAGTTTTTAGTAATTCTTGAACAGTACCCTTACCATATGTTTTTTTGCCAACAAGTATTGCATTATATTGTTCTTTTAAAGCTGACGCTAGTATTTCAGATGCCGAAGCACTATTCCCATTGACTAATACTACAATTGGATATTCTTTTGTTATGGTTCCTTGAGAGTAGTGTTTTTGTGTTCCGCTACTGTCTTCAATTTGATAAATAACTTTGTCTGAGGATAAAAACAATGAAATTATTTTTGTTGCTGTTGTTAAATGTCCACCAGAATTATATCTGACATCTATTATTAATGAATCGATATTAGCTTTTTCTAACTCTTCTAGTTTTGATTTAAATTGTTCATAAGTATTAGATGCAAATATTGATATATATATATAACCTATTTTTTTATTATTGACTTCAAATGTTTTTGAACTAACAGAATCTAATGTGACTGTATTTAATTTTAAGTCAAACGTTAATTCTTTATTGTCTCTTTGAATTACTAGTTTAACTTGGGTCGTATCTTTTTTTATTAAATTAACAACTTCACTTGTACTCATACTATCTACTGATTGATCATTAACGCTCTTTATTATATCACCAGTTTTTAAACCAGAATTTGAAGCTGGTGAATTATCAAATACACTATATATAATGATATCTTTATCTTTTTTTGCAATTTCTACACCAATGCCGTTATATGAACCATTTAATAATGCATTAAAATTATTAGAAGACTCATCATCTATATATGTTGTATTAGTATCCCCAAGAGAATCAATCATGCCTTCTATTGCACCTTTGATTAACGCATTTTTATCAACTTCACCATAATAATTTTTTACTATTGTATCATATGCTTCTAAAAAATCTGATAACTCGTCCTTGTTATTTATCGTTTTAACATTTTGATTAGTAAACTTAATCGACAATAGCCATCCCGCTATGAAACAAATTATTGCAGTTGAAACAATTAATATAATAACTTCTACAGGCCTGTATTGATTTAAATAATTATTATTTTGTTTTTTATTTTTCATTTTAATCACCTCAACTATATTTAACATTTTAATTATACCACACAAAAATGTTTTAGTTGCAAAAAGAAAAGAGTATAATTAATTTTTTGCTTAGTTACACTCTTATAATTGTTCTAACGCTTTAATAATAGCATCATTAGTATAATATTTTTCAACTATTTTCTTTGATTTAATCTTAAGTAAAGTTGTTTCTGTAAACTTTAGTTCTGATGAAATATCTGTATCTAAATTAGGTTTATCTGTTGAAATATAACTCTTATTAAATCCCTTTGACATATCTACTTTATAATAAGGTAAAGCTTTTTCTTTTGAAGCATAATTTGTCAAATATGTTTCATATAAAGTGTTATAATTATCATTTTCAAACTCTAGTAAAACATAATACTCATCATTTGAAACGTTTAATATGTTTCCAGCCATTATTTCTTTATATTGTATAGTTACTTCATTAGAATTGGTTTTATTATTTTTCTTATTTGTTACAAAAGATGTAATTAACGAAAACACGCATACTATAACTAATATTATTAAAATGATTTTTATATAATTTATTCCCATTTCTGTTTCACTTGTATATATTTTTTTTTGATTTAATTTTTTATTTGACATTTCTATTCACCAAAACAATTATACCATATATTATTTTTTTGTAAATATTTTATTTGCCAACAGGCATTACACTTAATGATTTAGCAACTGATAATAATTCATCTTTAGTTAATTTATCTGAAAGTAAATAATATTCTATTCCGTTGCTTATCCATTCAACAGAGTTATCTGTAACATTACCTATTGTATCAATTAACATATAAGGTTCTCCATTTACTGAAACTACACTGTTTTTATCTGATATATTGGCCGTTTCTTGTATTAACATAAATGAACTGTCACCAGAAAAAGTCATTATTATTCTTTCTCCATTTTCTTTAGAGACTTTATTCTCACTTGATAAATGTGTGTTTTGTGGCATATACATAGGATATATTACTTGATCAATAGTTTTATCAACTTGTTGTTTTGAAGTAGAAGAATTCATATTAGAATTTAATTTAAAATCATTATCATCAAAGTTTTTATTATATTCTATTTTTTCTATATTCATTGTTATTTTTAAATTTCCTGAAGTGTCGAAAACTTCAACTTTATTTAAAGTTTTATTTTTATCAAAATATAATTTTTGAGTAGATAAATCTTTATTTGCTGAATAATTGGCTTTTGTTTCAATCATATATCCATTATCTGTTTGTTTGAATTTATACTCTTCATCATTTTCTATATCTTTTAATAGAGTTTGTAACAAATAAGTTTGGGAGCTATTATATGGCCATTCACTTTGAAATTTAAAACTTTTATTTAACGATGGAGTTAAAACATATATTCCTTCTGAATTTCTTAATATAATTTGTTCATAATTGTTAATTTTATTTTTTAAACCAACTTTAAAATTATTTTCTTTTTTATATGAAACATTTACATCATATGAATATGTTTCTTCGTTATTTCTAATTTCTAATACACCATTTAAATTATATGAATCTGAATTATTTACTTTTTTTGATAATTCTTTAACAAAACTTTTTCCATCATATTTACCACATCCAGTTATCAAAAAACACGACATACCAATTAACAAAACAATTAAAATTTTTTTCAAACTTTCACCTCTATCTTTTCAATTAATTATATTTTTTTAGTAAAAAAAATATGTGAATATTTTTTAATTTTTTGCACAGTATAACTAATGATTTTAGAAAGGGATGAAATAATGGAAGCTTTGCAAAAGACTTGTTTAGTATTCACAATAATAGGAGCAATTAATTGGCTACTTGTTGGAATGCTTGATTTTAATCTTGTAGATTATTTATTTGGGACTACAAGTATTATATCAAAAATAATATATATAGTTGTTGGTGTAGCTGGTATTATTAATACTGGTTTATTATTCAATCACATTGAAAGATAAAAAAACTAATTAATTGATGTTATCCATCATAAATTAGTTTTTTTGTTTTATTATTTTTTTGTTATTTGAATTGAAACTGTTGTTTTCTTAGGCACATAATCGACTTTTACGTCTGATTTTTCTATTTGAACCTGAACATTATGTGTTCCAACTCCAAGACCAGCTAAATCAACATAGGCTATTATATCGTCTTTAGAAATATTTTCTATTACACTTTTTACACCTTTTACCGTTACAGTAATATTTCCATCCTCCCGAGATGAAGCAGTAGCTTTTAATCCTTCACCTACATTTATACCATTAATTGTAACTTCATCTATATCCTTCGATTCAATTGAATCAATATTTATAGTAACATTAACATTATTAATAGACATAGATTTAACTCCGACTGGTTTAGTTAATTCCATTTTATATGTTTTATTTTCGGATAATTGATTTACATCTACGTTAACCGGTATATAACTTATATTTTGTAATTCATTTTGAGAACCATATATCCATACTTCTTTTTCACTTAATTCTATTGTACTAATTGCAAGACCAAAGGCAATATTACCATTTGGAATAACTTTAATAGGTACTTGTTTTTTATATTCGCCTGTTGTAACTTTAACGCTTGTAGTTGCTGGAACTAATTCTACATCTACAACTTTTCCATCTTTATCATATGCTTTTAATGGAACATTCTCTATTGTTTGAGTACCTGCTTGTTGTGATGGTAAATTATCAACATCTACTAATGCTTTTACAACTGCTACATCTTTTATATATTTTCTTGCTCCTTTTATTATTACATTATCATCATCTATTTCGACATTTTCTATTGAAACAGTGTCATTCAAATGATCCGCGTTTAATATTTCAGGAGTCATCGTAGTAGCTAGTGAATCCTTTTTATAAATTGTTACGGATACAGTTGATGGATTAACCTTGTATTCAACAGCAGACAATCCACGATTATATTCTATTGTAACATCTTTTGTAACACCTTCAATTGTCCCTGTAAATCTTGTTAAATCTACTACAACGTTTCCAACAACTGATTGTTTTGCTATGTATAGATCTGTTTTATTACCAATTAAAACAATATCTACAGTTTCAGGTAATCCTTCTATAACATATGCTTCTGAATTGTAAACTGCTGTTACTGCTTGCCCTGATAAAACTTCGGCTGAACTTTCTGAATAAAATATTATTTTTTGATCAACTACAACAAACATTACTATAGCAAAAAATAATGAAATAAATAATAATGTACTAGGTTTAGCAATCCATGTTTCAAATTTTTTTCCGGACTTTGTTAATTTGTTATTTATTATAAATACTAGTTTTGTAATGGGAACTACAATAAATTTATCAATTATATGCCAGATCCCCATAAAGAAGGCTTTTATTCCATTAATTATTTTCTTCATGAGTTTCCTCCTCTGCATTTTCTACATCTTCATCAAATATCATTTTCTTAGGACGCAATTCATCTAATAACTTAATTTTTACTTCATCTAAAGTCAAATTATAATATAACTCTCCACCTATAGCCATTGATAAGCGACCAGTTTCTTCTGAAACAATCAATGATATACAATCCATTTCTTCTGTTATTCCTAATGCTGCCCTATGTCTTGTACCTAAGCGTTTACTTATTTTTACATTATCACTAGTTGGAAAAACAGCTCCTGCGCTTGTAATTTTATCACCTTGTATAATGACAGCCCCATCATGAAGTGGATTATTAGGGAAAAATATTGAAATTAATAAATCACTAGATATATCAGCATATATTTTTTTTGATTTTTCAATGTAATCATTTAAGCTGTTATCTCTTTCAATAGTTATTAATGCGCCAATTCTGCTTTTTTTCAAATAATCCATTGCATTTGTTATTTCATATACCATTTTTTCTCTTTCATCAACAGTCAAAACTTTATGACGACCTAAAAGTTGACTTCTTCCCAATTGTTCCAATACATTTCTAATTTCAGGCTGAAATATTATTATTAAAGCAAGTGGTCCCCACATTATGACATAATTAAGTAAATATCCTAATGTTGATAAATCAAATATATCACTTAATATTTTTAAAATAAAGATAAATAATATTCCCTTAAATAATAACGCCATTTTTACATTTTTTCTTAAGTTTCTTAAAACATAATAGAAAACAAACCATACTATTAAAACATCAAAAAACTTTTTTATTAAAGAAAATATTTGATCAACTGTCATATACAACCTCCTTAATGCTAGACTAGTACATTATATCATATTTTTATGTTCATGTATAGAAAAAAGGAAATTAAAATCTTTCCTTTTAAAACTTCCATATATCTTCTTCATCTATTTTTTCTTTATTTTCAATGTCTTGATCCATTCCATCTATGTTTGGAATTTTTAAATTTTTTATTTGTTCGAGTATATCATTTAGATTATTTTCTTCTGTATCATTATCATTATTCAAATCATTTGTCTTTAGATTATCATTATCAACAGTAATATTAGTATCATCATCTTTCTGAGAATCTATATTTTCTTCTTGATTGTTTGTTAATTCAGGTTCTATTAATTGTTCTTGTGATTCATTTGTTGATCCATCTAAACCTTGTTCTTCAGTTGAAGGTTCAACTTTTTCTTGTGACTCTATATTTTCTTCCTGATTGTTTGTTAATTTAGGTTCTATTAATTGTTCTTGTGTCTCATTTGTTGGATTATTCAAATTTGATTTTAAGGTAGATACTGCTTCATCTTTTAATTTCACACTATCATTTTTTTCACTATTAAAACTATTAATTTTATCCTTTTTTTTCAAAAAACCTTTTTTATCTGAAAGATAACCAATAACAGAAAAAATTATAACTAGGAGTATGATCAAAAACACTATATAGTTATCACTTATAAATGTAATATATTCTTCCATTACATTCCCTCCTATTCTTCTTATAATAAGTTATCATAAAAAAAAGATTTTTTCAAGTAAATATATACAAGAAATTATCTTTAATCTACAAAATCATCATAAATATAATCTTCACTTTTAAATGGTTCTTTAACCAACAAATCATTAAAGTCCTGTTGACGTAAAGCTTCAAATAAAGCAATTGCTACAGAATTTGAAAGATTTAAAGCTCTAATTTTATCATTCATTGGTATTCTGACACATTTTTCTAAATTTTTATGAAGTATATCTTTTGGAATTCCTGTACTTTCTCTACCAAAAATAAGATATATGTTAGAATCTTTTTTACTATAATTGCAAGTTGAATAATTTTTTTTGGAATATCTAGTAAAGTAATAAAAATCTCCTTCATTTTGAGATAAGAAATCTTCATAATTTTCATACACTTTATACTTGCAAAAAGGTAAATAGTTTACACCAGCTCTTTTTACGCTTTTTTCATCCAATCTAAAGCCTAATGGTTTAATCAGATGTAACATAGTATCGGTTCCAGCACATGTACGCATAATGTTGCCTGTATTCTGTGGTATCTCAGGTTGATACAATACAATATTAATCATTTATTTCAACTCCATTTGTCATTAAAAATATTTTAACGCTATATAAATTAGGTATTTTTTCATTATAAACATTTATAATTTTTCCATTTTTAAAAATTATCAAAGTAGGATATTTAATGGTTGGTTTATTTGAAAGAATTACATCATTTGATGCATAATTATTAAATAAATCTTCTATAAAATTTGATTTCTTTATGTCATTAGAATCAATATATATAATATCGTTTTTTAAATTATTGCCTATAATATAACTTTTAAATGAATTTTCGAATTCTTTTATATTTTTATCTTTTCCAGATGATATATATATAATAAGATTTGAATTTTCTAACAAATAATTATTTAAATTATCACTAACACTCAAATTATTTTTAGGTAATATTTCATATAAAACGTCTGCTAAGACGGAATTGTTTTCATAATATTCTTTTGATCTATTAAATAGCATTACAATATAAATACTTATTGCAAATGTTACAAGTACTATTATTGAATAAATAATATAATTTTTTAAAGGTATTTTTTTCATATAATCACCAAACTAATAATATCATATTAGTGCTATTTTTTCAACAAACAAAAATACAATATAAAAGTGAACTACTTAAAGTTCACCTTTTTAATCACTAATAGTTTTTATATCATTTATAGTAACAACTGGAAGAACGATATTTTCTTCTTCACAAAATTTTTGATATTCTACTCTAAATTTATCTAATTCTTTAACAATAACATCCGGATAAATTCTTTTACTTGTCTTTATTGCATTGTAAACTTCAAGTATAGAGACTTCTTCCTTGTCTTCTAATAAAGCAAGTGAAAATGCTTGACTTAGAACCGAAAAGGCAACATCTGGATACATTGCAGCCAGACCATACACTCTTTTATATTGTGAGGTTGCTGAAACGATTGATTTAATTAACAGTGTAGTAATATAATCACTATACTTAAATTTAATACCTGTTTTTTTCTCTATTCTAGGTAGTGAACCCTTTAAAATTTGAACTGTTGTTTCTTCACTTGGTTCTAAAACATCAATTCTATCAAATCTTCTTAAAAAGGCTCTATCACGAATTACATATGTTTCATACTCTTCTGTAGTAGTAGCACCTATTGCTTTTATATCTCCTCTATCAAGTGCTGGTTTCAATATGTTTGCAAGATCCATAGGACCATCAGAGTCTCCACCAATTAAAGTATGAACTTCATCTATAAATAAAATTGTTTTATGAATTTTCTTTAATTCTTCAACCAATAATGATATAGTCATTTCCTCTCTACCATTTATAGTCATTTTTCCTAATAATGAAGTAGAATTAATTTTAATAATTTTATATCCTTTCAATGCATTTGGAACTTTATCCTGTTGAATTAAATATGCTAATCCTTCAACTATTGCTGTTTTACCTATACCAGCTTTACCAACTAATAAAGCAGATTTATCTGGTGTCAAAACTACAACCATTAATTTTTTTATTTCTTCATCACGTGCTATTGCAGGATTAGTAACATATGTTTTAGAAGTTAAATCCTCACCATACATATCTAACACTGGGGTTTCAATTTTATTTTCAACGCTATTTTCTGTATCAAAATCAATTATTTCTATATCTTTTTCCATATTATCTCCTATTTAATATAACCATTTTGTGTAAAGATAGTTTTTACAGATTGAAGGTCGCCAGCTCCAATCATTCTATTATATGATGGAGTTACTTTTCCTTCTTTATAGAATACAGTAGTAGGAGTTGAAGTATAATTTGTTTCAGCTCTTAAAGATTCTTTTTCTTCATCGCTTAAAGTATCTATATCTATAAAATATACTTGTACATTATATTTTTGAATAAAAGCTTCCATTGTTACTTCATAACTTGCACATGCACTACATGTTGCAGCACCTATTACAAGTGGAAAAGATTCTTTATTTTCTTTCATTTTAGTAAATTCAGAATATGATATTTTAGTATATGTATTATACTTTGTAGAACAACCACTTATCCCAATTAATAACATAATAGATATTAATAAGCTAAAAACTTTTTTCATAATAACACCTCTATTTCTTGTATAATTATATAACAAAGTTAAATAAAAAAAAAGAGCTTTGGAATTTTTAGTCCTTTTTATAGAAAATAACTTGCTCTTCTTTTAATAAAATATTATCATTTAAATCTAATAAATCTTGTATGTTGATATTTAATTTTTGCAATAAATCATTTATAGTGTCATCTTTTTTTACAACATAAAATTTTTCATTCTTATTAGGAAGTTGAATTTCTTGTCCTGGATAAATATAATCCCCAACATTTAATCCATTATATATAGCTATCACTTGTGGCGTTGTATTATACTTTTTTGCAATAGAATATAGTGAGTCCCCTCTTTGAACAATATAATTTCCAGAATTTACTTTTGGCACTATCAATGGAGCTCCCATCACTGGAGTAAAATCGGTAATTCCATTTATTTTCTTTAACTCATCTATTGTAGTATTAAAATTTCTTGCTATATTCTCCAAAGTATCATATGATTGCACTTGATATATTTGATACATAAATTTCACCTCTATATTAATATATGTGAAATTAATATATTGGGAATAAATTATTATATATTACTAATATTTTTAGTATATGATTATTAAGTTTTATACAATTAATTTTTATAACGTACCATATTTAACATGTAAATATTTTGTATATATGTTTTTTGTTATCTTTGAATTTTGTTACTTTTAAAGTTTTATAATCAATATTTTATAAATTAAATAATTACAATTTTATAACTATTAAATAATGATTTAATAATTAATTCATAAAAGGGTACAAAAAAACAGACCAAAATATCTATAAGCCTGTTAAATTTATCAATATAATTACCTAAATTTTTTTGCTAACTTTTTACTTTTTATTTTACTGTTTGGAAATTGGTTATAATAAAACTCTGTCTTTTCTTCATCTGTTAAATCTAATACTTTTTTTGTATCTATATCGAATACTTTCAATACGGATACATCAGATGTACAAATATTTTGTTTTAGAAAAATAACACAACTACCATTATATTCTATCCAATTACGAGCAACAAAATTAGGTGTTGTATCATAACTTCCTATTTTTATTTTTTCATCATTTGAATTAAAGTAAACATCATTCCAACTAGTATTTCTGATATTTTTTTCATCAGTTTGTTCACTGCATATTACTAATTCAAGTGAAGTATCATCACTCAATTTTATTGTATTATAACCATGCGCTATTGTTGACATAAACCCTCCTATAATATACTAATTTTATTTAAAAATATATTAAACAACATATATGGCAGGGGTGGCAGGAGTTGAACCCACATGAATGGTTTTGGAGACCATCATTCTACCATTGAATTACACCCCTAATTCAATATACAAAGAGTATAACACAAAAAAAAATCTTTTTCAACATTTTTATTTAAAACCATATTATAATATAGGTGATTTTATGGCGATAATTAAATATACAACTAAAGAAAAGGAATTATTAGCAAGATTAATGAGAGCCGAAGCTATTGGCGAAGGGGACCTCGGCATGTTAATGGTAGGAAATGTAATTGTTAATAGAGCACTTGCTGATTGTCTTACATTCAAAAATGTTACTACTATATCAAAGGTAGTATATCAAAGCCCAGGAGGGTTTTCTGGAACTGATAGTCCATTATTCTTTAGTAACCCAACAAGTAAAGAACTTGAACTTGCTGAAAGAATAATACGAGGTGAATACTATTATCCAGCAACAAATGCATTATGGTTTTATGCACCAAGTAGTGGTGATAACTGTAAAGCATATTGGTGGGAGCAAAAAAATTCAGGAAGATATAAAAATCATTGTTTTTATGAACCTGATGTTGGTGTATGCAAACAAATACATTAAATTTAAAACAAAAAAATGATATAAACGAAATTTCTACAATTCAGAAAATGTTTACATCATTTTTTTATTATTTATATTATTAAGCTTTGACCAATTGAAAGATTATTACTAACTAAATTGTTTTTTCTTTTAATTGCGTCTACTGTTGTATTATAACGTCTAGCTATTGAATACAAATTATCTCCTGATTTAACTATATATGTATTAGTTTCAGAAGTTGGTATTCTAAGGGTTTGACCAACATTTAATAAATTACTTGTTAAGTTGTTAAGATTCATTATCTCTTTAACTGAAACTCCATATCTATTCGCTATTGAGTATAAATTATCCCCACTTTTTACTGTATACGTTATATATTCTCCTGGAGTTGTTTCGTCAATTATTATTGTTGTAGCTGGAACTAGTAGTTTTTGGCCTATACTCAATGTATTATTAGATAAATCATTTATTTCTTTTAATTCTGTTACTGAAATCCCATATTTTTTAGCAACAGAATATAATGTATCCCCTGATTTAACTACATATGTATTATATTTTGTTTCTATTACCTTTTCCTCCACTGGTAAAAGTAGTCTTTGACCCAAATTTAATATATTATTTGATAATTTGTTTAACTCTATTATATCCGATACGGCAATATTATAATTTTTAGCTATTGAATATAATGTATCTCCACTTTTTACCGTATATACAATATAATTGCCAGATTCTTCTTCTTTTTTTGTTGGTATAAATAAAACTTGATTGATTCTTAACACGTTACTCGTTAAATTATTAGCCTTTTTTAATTCATCAACTGAAACATTATATTTTTTAGCAATACTCCATAAACTGTCTCCACTCTTTACTGTATATGTGTTTCCACCTTCTTTTGGGATATATGATAAGTTTGCATATTCAGCAACCGCTCTCACAACTGCTTCTGCAAAATCTTCATAATTGTTTTTCAATTGTTGCACATCATCTTTTGTACTATCTAAAAAACCATATTCTACAGTTAATGATTGTGTATCACCAGTATTGCGTTGCATAAAGTAATAATCCTTTGAAGTATCGCTTGGTAACCTTCTTTGATACGCTTTTCGTATGTTTTGTCCTTCTTTTGATAATTGTTCTAGTATTAAATTAGGTAAAGTACTTGTACTTCTAAGTGGATAAATTACTTCAGCACCATCTCCACCTGCCGATGGTCAAAGTGTAGTTATTCACTCATACCATATAGCACGAGAAAATTTTATCTTATTTTCTTGATATGCTTTTACTAAATATTTATTAACTATATAATCATTTAATATATATCCATACCCAGGAAAATTAAATAAAAGCATCAATAAAATGCACATTAAATCACTAGTATTCCCTTTAAAAAGCATAAAAACGCTTGAAGTATCATCAGCAATATTTTCTAATTTAAAAGTATTATAAAACAATGATGTTTTAATGTTAGTAGTATGGTATATCATCCAACCATCAAGGGAAAATATTATATCAGGAACTTCGTATTTTTCTAATTTTTTTTCTTCTATTTTTTTTATAAGAAATTCTAATGTATCTTCAATATTCTTTGCTTTTTTTGAAAAAATTATAAATGGTATTTTTTTATATATTTTTTCTTTATCTAAATTATTTAATCTATTAGTTTCATAATCTCTTGTTAATTTTTTTACTGATTTACATTGTTTTAAACCTCTATAAAATTCTCCATTATCAGTTAAAACTGAAATATCAGGCTTTACCTCAATTGCGGCATATACACCTTCCGCTAACATAATTTCAGGCCTTAAAGGTGTTTTAAGATTCGGATGATCTGGAGTTTTAATGACACAATCAATTGAATTACTTATATTATTATAATCGAATATTTCTCCTTTAGAAATAATATAATTACCAGGAAAAAAACTTTCAAAGAATTCCTTTACTATTCTTTCTTTTCTATCTGAAGTAGAATTTTTTGCTTGTTTAAAAGTGTCCCGAGTTTCAGAATAATTTAAGTTAAATTCATCTATATATTCAAATATTGATGTTATTACTGGATCTAATTTTACTTTTCTATTTATTGTTTTATTTTTTGTTTTTTTCATAATACCTACCTACAACAATTCTAAATATTTTTTTAACATTTCTATTTCTAATTTTGTAACTAATTTAACAAAATCAGTATAATTACCAGTTGTATGTACATTATCTAATGCCTCATAATATTTTAATATTGATTTCTTTTTAACAATTACAGAATTATATCCATTATTCATTAAAACTAAATTCATAAGTAATCTAGATGTTCTTCCATTACCATCAACAAATGGATGTATTTTTACTAGCTCGCCATGTAATAATGCAACTTGAATTATTGGATGATATTCACTCCAGGTATTATAAGTTAGTATTAATTTTTCCATCAATTCAGAAACCTTTAAGTAATCTGTTGGAATATGTGTTGCACCTTTAATAGTTACATTTTCTTTTCTATATTTTTCAACATTTTCATTATCAATGTCTTTTAAAATTAACTGATGAATATTTTTAATATTCCATTTTTCAACCACTTCTTTTGTAGTGATAAATTCCATACCTTTCACCTTTCTAACATTTATGCCGTAATCGGTAGTGTTTGCAACGTTTTATACCGACTGTGGTACTACTATTAACAGTTTAATATTTTTAATTTCATTTTAATATAAATTATCAATGAATAACATTATTATAAACAACTTCATTTTTTTATTTAAGTTATAGATCTAAATCATCCTTAATTTCACTACCATCACATTTTATATCATATCCATAGCTTTTAATAATTATTTTATTTTTTGTAGGGATTATTAATGTTTCATAAACATTTATTCCGGCTTTTATACATTCATTATATAATATTTCTTTTATTTGATTATCTAATCTTTGTCCCAATATAATGAATTTTAATTTTTTTGAAACATCTAAAAATTTTTCAGTTGAAATCACTCTATATTCTTCCTCATATTCCCATAAATCATATTTTGTCATTAAAGTATCTATAATATCTTTTTGTGTAAATTTTGGATCATCCATAGACTTAAAAAAACCATTTTCACCAGTTTTTCTATATGTGATTTTTTTTGCATTACTTAACTTTTCAAACCCCATACAAACTCCATTATAATAATTAGCATACATTGTCCACATAACTTGATTTTTACAATTGGATGTTAATGATAAAATTCCGTATTTATTAAACTCTTTATCAACGCTTTCTTTTCTAATTCCGATATTATGTGAAATTGAGGTACCAGCTTCATAGGTATATATACAATTCATATAAGATTCATAAGGGTCATTTAATTCTCCATATCTAGGAAGATAAATTTTTTTGTTTTTTATAATATCCAATATCCTAGTTAAATCTAAAATTGTTTCTAATGATTTATATTTCCATAAAATTTTAGATTTTGGATACACAGTATTTTTTTTCATATTTTTGCCTCCTTGTATAAGTAATTTATCCTTTCTATGTATGTCTATCTCAAAATTGGGATTTTTTTAAATTCTATTTAATGTGCTAAATTTATAAATTATTTCTATATTTTTATCCTTATCGATTATTATTTTATTAATAATAGTTTGCAAAAGTTCTCTTGTAGGATTTTCTATATCTATTAGGGATTTAATATTATTTTCTATTTCTTTTAAATCAATTTTTTTATTTTTTACAATTTTTTCAGCACTTTTTATATTTTGTTGTTGTTCTCTTATATTATTTAATAAACGCTCTGTTTCATTAGCAAGTCTTTTATAAGTTTCTTCTGAAACTATACCTTTAAATTTATCTTCATAAAGTACATCTAATTTGTTTAAATATTCTTTTTCTTTATTTTGTAATTCCTTAATTGTATCTTGTTGATTACAATTGATTTTCTTTTTATTAGATATTTCTTTAGCTAGTTTTGTAACATTCACTTGCTCTATATAATTTTTGCAAGTACTTTTAATAGTACTTAATAATGCCCCTTCTAATTTTTCATATGGTATAAAATGTGGTTCACATAATTTCCTTCTAGGATCTCTTGAATATTTATTACAATTAACTGTCCAATAATTACAATTTTTTCTATAGGATATAGTTAATGTATTTCCACACTCTCTACAGTATATTAAGTTTTCAAATAATCTTTTTTCACGTTTAGTTATATTAGTTTTATTTGTTCTTTTAACATGATCCTGAACTTTTTCAAAAATAATTCTGTTTACTAATGGTTCGTGCGTATTTTTTACTATTTCCCAATATTCTCTTGGTAAAGTCCTTTTCTTTTTTGACTTATAATTTATTTTTGTTTGGACACATTGAACCATGTCGCCAATATACATTTGATTTCTTAATATTTTTTTCACCGATGATATTGTCCATATAGGATTATATTTAGATTTAGCATTGGGATTTTTCCTTTTAAGACTACTTGGAGTTTTAACTTTATTTGAATTCAAATATGAAGTTATATCAGATATTCCAACACCATTATAAGCCATTTCAAATATTTTCTTAACAACTGGTGCATACTCAGGATTAGGTATTAAATGCCCTTTATCATCTGGATCTCTCATATATCCATAACTTGGCATACTCCCAATAAATTTTCCTTGCTTTCTCTTACCATTCAAAACATTACGAATTTTAACAGAATTTTGTCTACTATAATAATCATTACAGGCAATTATAAAAGTTGATGAATCATTACTAGCTTGATTTAAAGAATTATCATATCCCTCTTGCATAGATATAAATCTTACATCATTTTCAGGAAAAAATGTTTCAATGTAATATCCGGTTTTAATATGATCTCTTCCTAATCTGGATAAATCTTTAACTATAACTAGATTTATTACTTTATTTTCTATATCTTCAATCATTTTTTTAAATCCCGGTCTTTCAAAGTCAGTTCCAGAATAACCATCATCTACATATTCAGATATGAAAACAAAATGATTTTCCCTAACATAATCCATTAGCATATTTCTCTGATTAATGATACTTTCACTATCAGATTCGTAAGATTTTCCTTCATCTGCTTCAGATAATCTTATATATATTCCTGCTTTATAAACTTTGTGACTCTGTATTAAATTGTTATGCAAGTTCTTATTCTCCTTTCTTACTGTATAACAATTTAAAGCCGTTTATAATATACCATAAATAACTCTTTTTTACGAGTACCTTAGTCATTAGACATCACACTTTTTACATATATAGATACCAATTCAATTAAATTAAGAGAATCATCTTTAAAAGTTTCTTTTATATTGAACATAAAGTCACCTCATTTAAATCTATGACTTTTTTATTTATTTATTGATTTCTCTCCTTTTCTTTTTAAAACTTTCAATCCTTCTCTTTAACTTTTATTGTTCTTCTATGGTTGCTAAATTCTCTTCACATCTTTGTTCATGCCATTTCATTATACCATCCGTATCCTCGCCAATAATATTAGACATATATTATTTTTATTATTATATTGATTAAATTTTTTTGAATACTAGTATTATATTTTTTTGGAATACCCATTAAAAATTCTTTTAATACTCCAGATGGTATGATTTTTCTTTTTGAAACATTAACATCTATTTCAATATACTCTAATTTAATATAATTATTTTTTGATAAACTACTTATACTTTTTGATACCATTTGCTTAGTAACATTAAACATATCCATAAAATGTTTATTTTTAGCCTAACAATATCCCTCTTTTTTACTCAACGACACTATTTCAATTAAAATTAATTTTTTTTATTAAAATCTATTTTTAATATTTTTGCTTTAGGTTTTCTATTAGTATTTTTTGATTCTTCACTATCCTCACTCTTATTAACGCTACCAGATGTTATAATATTAATAATTAATTTCTTTATTGCATAATAATGTCTTAAATCATTAAAATTCATCATAGATTTTTCAATAGTAAAATTATCAACAATTTCTTCATAACTAACATACTCATAACTATATTTATATATTTTTTCTCCAATTCCTAGCTCATTACCTATATAGTATAAAATTTCCATTTCTTCAAAAGAACAATGCTCTCCATACTCTTGCATATATTCATGAACTCCATTTATTATAGCATTATATTTTTTTGCTTCATTTGTAGAATTATAAAAATTCCATCTTAATTTTGCTTTATTCATTTGCTCTTTTATATTTTTTAAAACATCTAAATTACAACTAACATAATTAGATAAATATGAATCATAAGAATTTATAAATTCTATTAAATAGTTGTTTATACCATTTTTTTCTAAATCTTCATATTTATTAAATCTCTCATGTAATAATACTTCAATATTTATATTGTTTTCTGAAATAATAACATCTATAAATTTTTGTGCATAGAATTTAGTTATAATGTCACTACAACTATAACGATCTATAATAAACCAAAATCCTGTTTGAATTTCATTTACAACTTCTTCATCTTCTTTATATTGAGCCCTTATTAATTCTATTTCTACCATTTTTGTAGAGAATGTTGCATTTGATAATACTTCATATTTTCTAATATACTCAGTATCCTTATTTTCTGTTAAATTACGCATAATTATAACAAATTCCATTTCTATTAATTCATCTTTAACATTTTGTAAAAAATTATCAGCAATTTGACAAATAAAATTTAAATCATTTCTAAATTTATTAACAACAAACTTAACAAAATCATAATTATTTTTTACTTTATCAGAACACAGATTATACATATTTTTATCATTTGTATAATTCATAATCTCAATCATAAACTCATAATCATCTTCTAATTCTTCTATATCATAATCAACTATTTCATTACCATTTATATAATCTAAAATAACTTTTCTATTATATTTACTCATTATATTTACCTCCTATACTTTAATTAAATTTTTTAGTTTTTTTGAACTTCTTAATTTTCTAAGTGCTTTACACTCTTTTTGCCTAATTCTTTCTCTAGTTACTCCATCTTCCAAAGCTACTTCTTCAAGAAAATAGCATTTTAAGTTATCAAAACCATATCTTCGCTTTATAATATTTTTTTCTGTTTCATTTAGAACATTACTATTAAATATAAAATCATAAACTTGCTGATAATACATTTTTTCTACAACATTATCTGTAAAATCTTTATCTTTTACATTATTAATATTTTCCCTTAATATTTCTAAACCATTATTTATTAAAATGTATTTCAATTTGTCAAGTTTAGTTTTACTTAATGTTAAAAAAAATTTATCATCTTCATTTAAATATTCAAAAGTACTTTCAAACAATGTATATACATAACTCAAATTATCATTGTAATAAAATAATTTATTAATAAATAGAGCATATTTGTCATTACTTAACAATATTTTTAAAAATTTATTATAATCCAAATTATAATTATTGTTTTTTTGTTTAACAAATTCAAAAAATAACTCTATAAATTGTTCAATACTAAGATTAATATTTTCATATATTAAATGTTTAGTTGATATTAAACCTTCAGTTAATTCAGAATAAAATGAATTATTAAATATTTGGCTAAACTTATCTACATCTAATAATTTACTATTATCAATTGCATCAATCCATAATCCATTACAAACACTTATAACATCATCCATATCATAAGTAGCACTATTCAAACTACATAAGTTATTACTATTTATAAATTTATAAACTACATATAAAGTACCCTCTATTAATTTATTTCTTTTATCTGTTTTTTCTCTATCATCGATTTCGTTTTGAATTTCAATAAAAAGTTGTCTCGCATCAGAAAATTTTAATTTTTCAAAATTAGATATACACTTATACCATTCTTCTAATTTTTCTATATTATTTCTCATCTTATTTATTTCTACTTCCTATAAAACTTTTCTCTTCTAATCTTTCCTTTATCCCCATCGATTCTTTTTTAGACATAAAATTTCACCTCTTCTTAATTCTAATAATTATCTAACTAGTACTTTTTTTAATACTTTTTCTTTTCTTGAACTTTTAATATTGTAAAAATAATTATTACCAAGTTCATCATATGTTTTTTCATGATCATCATTTAAGTTATCTGATAATCTTTCCAACATTTTAATCTTTAAAGACTTGTCTTTATCATAGATTTTTCCATATACTCCAACGCATATATTCTGCTTCCCTTTATTATGAATTTTATACCATTCATAAATAGATTGTTCACTATATGGATTATGTGTTAAAAACATTTCTATATCATCTGTTTTAACAATTCCTCTTGGTGTTGCAATAAGTGGTGTATCTTCTAATAAAATTAATGACGATTGCTCTTTTTTTAACGTACTTGCATAAGAAGAAATGATAGTTGCATCTTCTGATACAATTGAATCATATTTTCCTTTACCAACTTCTGCTAAAAAAGGATTTGTTAAATCTATACCTAAATATTCATTATACAAAGAATATTCTTTTCCAACTTTTTTATATTCTTTTAGCCAATCACTAAACTCAAATATAAACTGTTGTGATGTCCAATCTTTTGTACTTGTTCCAACTGCCTTATGGAACTGATTGAACAAATTTAATATGTATTCTGAATCCATATTATCACCTCCTCCGAAAAAAGAGCAGTATTTCAAAATAACACAAAAAAGAGCAAATGTCAAATTGTTTTTGATTTTTTGCTCTTTTTTATAAAAATTATATTAAATTTGTATGTTTTACTATTTTTTTCTACCGTAATTATTATTGTCAAAATTAGCTTTTCTTTTTTCTATTTCATTTGCAATTCTTTCTTCATAACTATAAGCAAATGTTTTTAACTCATCTAATAATTGAACTAAATCCATGCCACCAGAACCCCCAAAATCCTCTAACAAACTCAAATACATATCAAATTGTTCTTGAGGGCTAAATATTGTACTATTACCATTTATTGGTGAATCAATAGATACTATATTATGTGGTTTTTGTCCACTAAACTTTTTCTTATACCTATCTAATTCTTCTGAAGAACCTACAATTAAAGACATTGGAACTCTTTGATTAGAACTTTTTCTATCGGTCATACCATATCCAGTAAAAATATAATCATTTCCTTTATTTAACTTAACTTCTTGATTTTCTAAATCTGCTGGTTTAGTATTACTTTCGCTAGTTAAAGAACTTTTTGATATTTTTGCTAAATCAGACCAATCGTTTTTTGCAGTTAATTTTTCTCCAGGTGCTAAAGGGACAAAAGTCGATACACCTTCGTAAGGACTGTCACTCATAAATGCTCTTGTTTTTAAATCAATTTTGTCAAATGGCAACAATTCTTTCTGGGTTTGTGGTTCGAATTGGGTAGAGGCTATTTGTCCTGACGTTTTCATAGCTTGTTCTCTATCCACTTGTCTTTTAAACTCTTCCTCAATTATATATTGATTACCTTCTAAATCAGCAATAATCTTTTCAAGTATTGTAATTGGACTAATACTATTATTTTTATTTATTCCTAAATATCTTCCATTTGAATCAAATACTTTTTCATTTGGCATTTGGCCCTGTGGTATATTTAAAACTTTTTTTGTTTCAGGATTAGACAATATTTGATCTTTTGTTATACCTAAAATATGAGGTAAATTTCTTTCTAAAAATTCTAAATAAATATACTCTCCATTAGATAACTCTGCATTAATTTGTTTATTATGATAAGCAGAATAATATAAATTAACACAGTCTTTTAATCTAGTTAAAATATCTTTTATATATTGTTCTCTATCTTGTTTATTTTCAAAACTTATATTTGATTTAGGATATATAACTCTAGAATTTTGGCCAGCTTTATCAATTAAAGTCTTTAAAGATGACCTATCAGGCAAAATCAAACTTTTTTTATATTTTTCTTTTAATTGAAGAAAATATTTTTGAAACATATCAAGTAAAGATGGATTCATGTCACAAAGTACTTGGAAAGTTTCTGACTCTGAACGCAACAAATCTATGGTATCTGGAACACTATAATATAACAATAAAATGTCTGGTCCATATGAACCTTTTTCCATCATTTCTTGACTTATTCTATTTTTATAATTTAAAAACTCCCTTGCATCTTTAATAATTTCTTCACTACTTCTATTAATTGGTTTATACATTTACATCACTCCTATAAATAATAAATAAGATTCTAACTTACTATAAATACTTATATTATACCTTTTCTATTTTAAAATAACTCTTTAACAATTAAATCTTGTGAATGTAAATTATTATTTTTGCCCAATAATAAATTTTCATAAAACTTAACTAAATATCTACTATCTTCTTTTATATTTAAATAGTTATTAAAATAATTACTTCTTACTAGTGCATTTCTAAAATAAATTGATTTATCTTTAAATAGAGTATTATCCACATTATAACCTAAACTAATTAAATATTTTTCTATAAATAATGCTATAGTTCTAGTATTACCTTCTCTAAAAGGGTGTACTTGCCAAATACTTGATGAAAATTTAGTAATATTATTTATTACTTCTACAACACTCATATCTTTATAATTTTTTTCTTTTTCTAAAGATATATCATATTCTAATGATTCTTTTAATGTCTTACAATCACCATAAGCCACTGAATCATTATTAAGTATTTTTTCATGCTTAGAAAAATCTATTTTTCTAAATTCACCGGCAAACTCATAAACATCTTGAAATAAATATTTATGAACATATTTTAAATAATCTACAGACAACTCAAAATTATCAATTTGTAATAATTCAACAATTCTTGTAGATACAAAATCACACTCTAATTCATTATGATTTAATTCTTGTTTTTTATCTTTTTCAATGTAGTATTCTCTTAATTCTTCTTCTACTTGTTTAATGGTTAAATTACCACTAACATTTTCTCCTAACAATTTTTCTAAATATTTAGAAGGCTTCAAATTATCTACTTCTTGAAGACCTATAGCCATATCCCACTCAAGTTGTTTTACATAGCCTTCTGGTTTAATTTCTTTCGTATATTCAACATTACTTGAATCAAATTCTTTTTCACTCATTTAATTAACCTCCTATCTTACTGCATAATTCACTAAAGTTTTAACTTTATCATATATATTAAATATTTTAGAGTAATCTAGTAATTTATCTATATCTTTATCACTACTATTAAAATAATAATGTAGTATATTATTTTGTAATTCTAAATTAAAATCATTCACAAATGCATCTTTCAGCATTATAAATCTTAATTGGATTATCAAACGTATTGTTTATTTCAATAATTCCTATATCATAGTATTTGTCTACAACATAATGTACCTTATAATTACTTAATACTCTTTTTTTACTATTAACAGTTATTTCTACTTCTTTTTAAGTTTCTTTAATTAAACCTAGTATACATAAAGCTGTCTTATATGAATATATAGCATCTGGACATCTTTTTTGAAAAACATATTCATCATCTACTAACAAGTTACTATCCATATATAATCCATGAGAAACTTTCTTTATCAAACCAGTATCAACATATTTTTTTATTAATGGTTTAGTGATATTCAGTTTTAAAAAATGTGATGTAGATATATATCCATGATTAATATCTAAGAACTGTTTAATTTTATCTTCATTAGTCATAGAATCACCATTTACCTTCATAACAATATGATATCATTTTATTATATTTAGGTAAACTAATTTTACACAATAAAAATAATAAATTTTTGATAACTGTCAGCGACTATTTTTATGAGTTTTAGGGATACTTCCTAACAAGCATTAATGGGTAGTCAACATCATGCTTGATTTATTATACAAGACTAGTAAGTTACCTCTGATAAAATTACATTTTTTTAGGAATTTTTCATAAAATTTCACAAAAAAAATAGCACTAAATTCAGGTGGAATTAATGCTAAAATTTAAACAATACCTACCACATTTATAAGTTCACCATTAGTAGTAATATTAAATTTTCTAATATGATTTTTAACGATATTTGATAGAAGGTTAACACTGTCAATAAATTCATTTATATCATTAGAAGATATATTTATTGAATAATCTTCATGAATAATTTTGTTTCTATAATTAATAAGTTTGTTGATATTTCCTTCATAATCTAATTGAATTGTTAAATCTATATTCCCAAATGATGCCTTAGTATTCTTTTTATTTTGGTATTGTTCCATACTATCAAAAATATTTTCAATGCCAATTTTCCGTAATAGTGATATTATCTCAGAACTACCATGTGAATTTAATGTAATTTTAAATTGTATATCTATTTTCTCCAAAGGAAAAAAATCATCTATTAAAATATTAAAATTATTTATTTTACTTTTGTTTCTTTTACTTATTCTTCCGTCTTTCAATTCATCATATACATCAGATATAGTATTTTTTATAATTTCTTTTTTTATTTGATCAGATAAATTGAAAGAAGTATTAGTAGTATCTTTTTTCATAAATTCAAACCATTCACTTGTACTATTTTCTAAAAACACTTCTAATTTTGTTACTAATAATACGATTAACATTTTTTCTAAAACTGTGACTTTTTCACTTTCTTCTTCCGACTGATAATTAATTAAATCAACTAATTTTGCAAATTCTTTATTACCATCTAATATATCATCTAATTTATTAATCATGTACCATTATTCCCTTTAATAATTCGGAATACATTTGAATTCTTTTATTAGTTTTTGTTGTATTTCCAGTGGCAGTAGATATCAAATCATTAAATTCTGCATTCTTTAATAAACACTCTGTTTCATATAATATTGTATCCTTGTTATTTATTAATTGTTTCATTGAATATTTTTCAAAGCAAATCATGATTGTTTCATATAAAGGGCGATTTATTCTAGTCTCAAAGCGCCCCAAACTATTAACTTTTTTAAATGCCTTATCTTTAAATATTTCATTACATTTTTTTATATTATCATAAAATTTATTTTTAAATCTATCCAATGTATCATTATCTGTATTTTGATATTTTATCATGAAATTATTAACAATATTCTTGATTCTTCCATCATAATTTTCTATTACATTTAATTTTTCATTATAATTTTCACTAAATGCTAAATATCTTAAAATTATTTCTACATCAATCATTCTTTTGTGTAAAATATTTAAGTTGAATAAAGCTTTAAAATCATCATTATATATCATTTCATTTTTGACCAAATCATTTAGACTACCTCTATATAAACAATTTCTAAGCTCTTGTTCATTTAATTGAACTGCACCTGTATTTAGACGCATAAAAATATCATATTGTATATCAGGTGACGATGAATCCAAAAGTAATATAATTGATAAATCGCCTCTATCTATTTTATTTTTCAAATTATCTGGCAAACTAGAATACTTTTTTCCATTTAATTCACTTAAAACTTCTAGTCCTGTTAATTTAAATTCATCATCATAAAACCTTTTCAATGTATTTAATCTCTGCAATCCATCAACAATATTCCATTTTCCATTTTGTTCCTCTGCCGCATATATAACCGGTATTGGGATATTTAATAAAATAGATTCAATTAATTTTGATGATTTTTTATTATCCCACAAATAGTTTCTTTGATATTCTGGAGTTAATATAATACTTTTATCCTCAACTGATAGAATAATATCCTTTATCATTCTATCATATTTTTTGATATCTAATGTTCTTTTTAATTTTGAACTATTCTCTATTTCCATTTCATCATATTCAGTTGAATCATCATCAAAATATCCATTATATAAATTATTTTCTTTCTTTAAAATATTATCTGTTTCAATCATAATATACCTCCAATCAACTGTAAATATATTATACCATAAATACTAATAGTTACAAATAAAATAGCTTTAACTGTTATACATATTTTGTTACACATTGACTTTCTCCTCCTCCTGCATTTATGTGATTTGATATAACAATTACATCATTACTATTTCCATACGCATCCAAAACTCTTTTAACTCTTTCAGTTGGTGAAATAGTTTCATCAGTAGTTCTGGTCATTTTTACAGGAATCCCTAAATCTTTGAATCTATCATACATATATTGTGAAATTTTTAAAGTTAAATCTTTTTCAATAATACCATTACCGCTTGCACCTGGATCATCTCCTCCATGTCCTGCGTCTATAACAATTTTAGCCATATTATCACTCCTAAAGTTATAATATGATAATTAACCATTTGCGTGATATATGTCAAAATTAATATTAAAAACATTTTAAAAATCCAAATAAAAAAAGTACTTAATTAACAAAATTAAATACTTTTATTTACTAACTATCAAGTTTACTAAGAGTAACAACAGTTTCGTTTATCTTACCATCTCTATAATATTTTACTTTAACTTTATCGCCAATTTTGTGTTTATATAAATTATATTTTAAATAAGTAGAATCAGTTATTTCAACATCATCGATAGTAACAATAACATCGCCAGATTTTAAACCTGCATTAGAAGCTGGTGAATTTGAAACAACATTTACAATGACTGCCCCAAATGTAACTTCATCAGGAATATTAATATTATATCTTCTTAGATAAAATCTATTATCAATACTTGAAGTTTCTACGCCTAAATATGGTCTTTCTATCTTTTCACCTTTTTCTAAAGTATCTGTACAAGACATAACCAATTCTATAGGAATTGTAAATCCCATCCCTTCAATTTGATTTTCTACTAATTTCATGGAAGTTATTCCAATTACTTCACCGTTAATATTTACTAATGGTCCACCACTATTTCCAGGATTTACAGCAGCGTCAGTTTGTAACACTTCCATAATATAAGAGGAATTATTAATTGTTACAGAAACCTGTCTGTCTTTACCTGAAATTATTCCCTTTGTTACAGTTCCCATATAACTAGAACCCAACGGTGAACCAACAGTAAACACAGTATCACCAACCTCTGCTTTTTCACTACTTCCTATTGTTGCAACAGATATAACAGAATTATCATCTACAGATAAAACAGCTACATCATAATATTCATCATATCCAAGTAATGTTGTATCATATGTTTTTCCATCAGTAAAAGTTACTTTAATCGATTTAGAATTTTCTACAACATGATAATTAGTTAAAATATAACCATTTTTATCATCCTTTTTATATACAAAACCAGTTCCTGTTCCAGATATAGTTTGTCCACTATAAGTTTCTATTAATACAACAGAATCATATACTTTTTTTACACTAGTTTTAATAGTATCAGCTTCGGTAATATTAACATTAGAATAATCAGAATTTGACATTACACAACAACTTTTTTTATTAAAGATATCATATAAAAATATACCACTAAAAACAACAACTATTGTAATTAAACTTGTTAATATATGTGGAAATACCTTTTTCATTTATATTATCACCCTCCTAATCAATAATTTCTTCCCAATTATCTGGAAAACCTATTTTATTTAATATAGTAGATATACTTAGTATATTAATCTTACCTGTTAACAAATCGATTTCATATTCAAGTTCATTAAACAAATCTCTAAATTCCTCTTCACTTAACATATATTTTAAAATAATCATAAGTGCGAATAAATCATTTTTACCATATTTATAATATTCATCTGATTTTTCTATTTGCAATCTGGAATGAATTATATCATTTGGTATCATCCTCTGGGTTCTATAATCATATAAAATATCTTCATGCGCACACAAATTTCTAAAATTAGCTAATATAGATAAATAGATAACTAATGTTTCAACAGGCAATCCATAAAATTCCGCTATTTCAACTTGATCATCTAGTTTTAATATACCATATAATTCTGAAACAATACCAAAAGACAATACTTTTACTAAAATCCACATTGGGATATATCCATAATTATTTATATAATGCATAGTTGCAGTATGTTTTTTTCCATTTATTCTAATTTGTCTTTTCATTTTAGATATAACATCATTAACTTGTCTTACTTTCATTGCATCTTGATTAAAGTTTTGTGGATTTAAATAATTCTTTTCTTTATAACCATAATTTTTAGAAAGTTGATAACTAATAACCGATTTAATATTATTCTCAATAATTAATATGTTTTTAAAAAATATATTTCTAATTTTTCTATCAAATGTAAACATTGAATACAATTCTTCGAATGTTGTACCAGGTATAAAATTTTCATCTTTATAATTTGCAGTAAAAAAATGTCTATAACCATTTAAAAAGAAATAATTTTCTTTAAAAAGAATTTTTTTTGCTTTGTCATAATCATTTACTATTAAACCTCTCGCTTTTAAAATATCTATTTGTTCATCAAGTGTTTTAAATATTTTATTTGCCATATATCTTCACCCTAAAATAATTATAACACATGAAATATGAAAAAAATATGAAATCTTTTTGTATTATGAATGAAAATATTCAATTATTCCACCACATAATGATTTTGCCACTTTATCTTGATATGTTTTTTGCAGTAATAAATATCTTTCATTATCATTACTCAAAAATCCAACTTCTACTAAAACACCTGGGATTTTTATTCTTTTATACATATACATATTATTCATTTCCTTATATTCTCTTGAACTTTTTAAGTCTTTTTTTAACGCATTTTGAAGTAATTTAGCTATTTTTTCATTTTTAGGATTTATATCATCATAAAAGACTTGAGCACCTTTCCATGTAGAAGAAGCTATTGAATTCAAATGAATAGATATATATAAATCACCATTTGATTCATTTATTATATTAGCTCTTCTAGATAAATCACTCCTCTTTCTATTAACCGCATTATTTACAGATAAGTCATAGTCACCTGTTCTTGTTAATAAAACTATAGCACCATTTTTTTCAAGTAAATTAGCTAAAGACATACTAATTTTTAAATTTATATCTGCTTCATGTATATCTTTATATACAGCTCCCGGATCAATTCCACCATGTCCTGCATCTATATAGATTACCTTTCCTAAAAGTGGTAAATCATTATCACTAGCACGAACAAATCCAAAAGCACAAATGGATAAAAACAATAAAAAAACAACATAAATTTTATACTTAATCATACACTCACCTTAATTAAATATATGTTGTTTTTTTTATTAATTAACTAAAATAATTCCATGGCTTTTTATTAGGAAGGTTTTCTTCAAAAACTAATAATTGCTTTGTTGTAGGATGAAAAAATTCTAAATGATAAGCAAATAGTGCTATATTATCAAAGTCTGGTGTTGAATTATATTTTTGGTCTGCATATAATGGATGATTTCTACTAGAAAATTGAACCCTTATTTGATGTGAACGCCCAGTAATTAATTTAACTTCAATTAATGAAAGTTCGTGAGTTTTATCATAATCAATTACTTTATATTCTAATGAAGAATCTTTTCCATTAGGAGAAACTTTTACAATATTATTTCTTGTATCTTTCAATAATCTATCAAATAATATTCCACTACTCTGATTTAATTTACCATGTACAACTAGTTTATATTTTTTTATAAATTTATTTTCTCTTACTTGTTCACTTAACCTAGAAGCTGCTTTACTAGTTTTAGCAAACACCATAATCCCAGAAACTGGTCTATCTAATCTATGTACTAAGCCTAAATATACATTACCAGGTTTATTATATTTTTCCTTTATATATTTTTTTAGCATTGTAAGTAGGTCTTCATCTTTGCTAGAGTCCTCTTGTACTGGAATATTAGCAGGTTTTAAAACAACCAATACGTGATTATCTTCATACAATATTTTAATCATTGCATTGCCATCTACCATATATTCCACAAGGTAATACCATATTATTTTTTGTAATAGGTAATCCTATTTCTCCCGAATCTACAATACCTGCTGGATATAATGGGACGAGTTTTAATTTTAATATATTTTCTAATACAGAACTTGAAATACCAGTTGTATAAGAATTAATTAGGAAAAATAATGGTTTATCACTCAATACTTTTATACATAAGTTAATCAAGTTATAAATATTTTCTTCAAATTTCCATTTTTCTCCATTTGGACCTCTTCCATATGAAGGAGGGTCCATTATAATTACATCATATTTATTTCCTCTTCTTATTTCTCTTTCAACAAATTTTATACAATCATCAACTATAAAACGTATTTTATTATTTTCTAATTTAGATAGTTTCATATTTTCTTTTGCCCATTCTACCATTCCTTTTGCTGCATCAACATGAACTACTTCTGTTGCACCAGCATATGAGCATGCCATAGTAGCACCCCCAGTATAAGCGAATAAATTTAATACTTTTATTGGTCTATTAGCTTTTTTTATTTTCTCTATTGCAAAATCCCAATTAGCTGCTTGTTCTGGAAATAAACCTGTATGTTTAAAATTAGTAGGGCTAACTTTAAATGTAAGATCTTTATAATTTACACACCAAAAATCTTTTAATTTTCTTTTAAAATCCCAGCTTCCACCACCTTTATGACTCCTATGATAGAATCCATCTGGATTTTTCCATATTTCATCTATATTTTCAACTGGCCATATTGCTTGTGGATCCGGTCTTCTTAAGATTACACCATTCCAATTTTCTAATTTTTCACCATTACCCGCATCTATTAGTTCATAATCTTTCCAATCATTACTTAATCTCATATGCCACCTACTCTTCTATGCTATTGATTGCGTCTTTGATTATAGATATTGATTTTTCAAGTTTTTTAGTTTCTTCTTCATTCAACTTAATATACATTCGCTCTTTGCAACCGTTTTTATTTATAATAGTTGCACCACCTACAAATATATCATTAGTTTTATCATAAGAAGAAACTGTTATAATACTATTTTCATCACTCAATATTGCATTTGTTATTCTAACTAAGCACATTCCTATTCCATAGTAAGTGGCGCCTTTTCTATTAATTATTTCATAAGCAGCATTTCTTACTTTTTCACTTATTTGATTTAGCTCTTCCTCTGAAATAAAATCTTTAATATCTTGTGTCCCAACTTGTGCACTACTCCAAGGAACAAATTCAGAATCACCATGTTCACCAATTACATATGCATGAATATTTCTTGTACTAATATTTAATTTTTCACTAATCATATATCTTAATCGTGCCGTATCTAAAATAGTTCCGCTTCCAATTATTTTATGATGAGGTAATCCTGAATATTTCCAGGTTACATATGTCATTACATCTAAAGGATTTGTAGCAATTAAAAAAATTCCATTAAATCCATTTTCCATTACTTTTGTAACTATTTCTTTAAAAATTTTACTGTTTTTATTTATTAAATCCATTCGTGTTTCTCCTGGATTTTGATTAGCTCCTGCTGCTATCATAACTATAGTTGCATCACTACAATCTTCATAACTACCTTTTTTTATCGTCATTGGTGTAGGTGCAAAAGGAAGGCAATGATTTAAATCCATTACTTCCCCCTCTATTCTTTTTTCATCTAGATCAATAAGCGCTAATTCGTTAACTCTAGTTTTTTGATTCAAGAGTGCATAAGCATAGCTCATTCCAACATTTCCACATCCAATAATTACAACTTTATTCTTCATTTTATCACCTATATTTATTATACATAAAAATGCAACATAAATAAAGAAAAAAAGAACATATAACATGTTCTTGAAAATTATCTTTTTGAAAATTGTGGAGCTCTACGAGCTGCTTTAAGACCTGGTTTCTTTCTTTCTTTACTACGAGAATCTCTAGTAATCATACCAGCTCTTTTAAGGATTTTTCTATAACTTGTTTCACTAGTTGGATCAGTGTTTTTATCATATTCAAGTAAAGCTCTAGCAATCCCTAAACGAATAGCACCAGTTTGACCTGTGAAACCACCACCAGAAACTTTTACATCAATATCAAAAGTTTCTTCTGTTTGTGTTAAAACTAATGGTTGTTTTAAATCCATTACATTTGTTTCATATGGAAAGAAATCTCTAACATCAGTTCCATTAACAGTGATTTTTCCTTTTCCTGGAACCATTTTTACTTGAGCTATAGAAGATTTTCTTCTACCTGTTCCTAAAAATATTCTTTTTTCAGCCATTTAAAACCCTCCTAGTCCTTCAAATCCACTGGCTTTTGTGCCATATGAGGATGTTCATTTCCTGCATAAACAAATAATTTTTTATACATTTGTCTTCCTAATCTTCCTTTTGGAAGCATACCTTTTACTGCTCTTTCAATCATTTCAACTGGATAATTTTCTTTCATTTCACGAGCTGTTCTTTCTCTTAAACCGCCAGTATATCCACTGTGATTATAATAGATTTTATCATCTAATTTATTTCCTGTTAAATTTACTTCTGATGCATTAATAATAATAACACAATCTCCGCAATCAACATGTGGTGTAAATGTTGGTTTATGTTTTCCTCTCAAAATATGAGCTGCTTTAGTAGCAATACGACCTAAGTTTTTTCCACTAGCATCAATTACATACCAATTACGAACAACTTCTTCTTTTTTTTGCATATATGAATTTTTCATACTGTCTTCCTTTCTCCTTTACAAATAATAAGTTGTCCCAAGACTTATTATATGTGGGATTAACTAAATGTACCAAGTCTAATTATATAAAAAAAACTATAAAAAGTCAATGAAAAATAGGCTTTTATAGTTAATTTTATTATAATTTTATATATATATTACTTTGTATTATCCTTTTTTGATTTTTGTATATTATATGTTAGTTTTAATTTCATTTTTAAAGGCAAAAAACGACTAAAAGCATATATAAATTTCATTTGAAATCCAGGTATTATAAGTATTTTTTTATTAAACATTTTGTTTATTGCATAATTACATACCTTATCTGCAACTAATGATTTCACACTAAATTTTACACCAGCAACTTTGTTAAATTCTGTATCAACTGGTCCTGGACATAATACTCCAACGTAAACATTACTATTTTCTCGTCTTAATTCTTCATGAATTGCCATTGTTAAATTAAATACATAAGATTTTGAAGCATAATAACTAGCCATCAATGGACCTGGCAAAAATGCAGCAGAGCTTGCAACGTTTAATATATAACCTTTGTTTTTCTTTTTGAAATCTTTTAAAAATAATTTTGTTAACATATGAACAGTTTTTATATTTAAATCAATCATATCCAATTCTTTTTCTATATTAGTTTTAGTAAATTGACCAAAAACTCCAAAACCAGCATTATTTATTAGTATCTCAATATCTTCCTTTTTTACTAATTCATATAGTTGCATACAATTATATGAGCTAGAGATATCCATTGAGATAATTTGTACATTTGTATTTAATTCTTTTTGTAAAGATTCTAATCTTTTCTTTCTTCGAGCTACTAGTATTAAATCATATCCCATATTGCTTAAGATTTTTGCAAATTCTCTTCCTAATCCAGAACTTGCACCTGTTATTAAAGCCTTCATAGTATCACCATTTTCATTATACATTAAAAACAAGTTTTGCACAAACAAAAAGATGCTTATTTAGCATCTCCTTCTACTAATTCAAGAATAACAACTAAAGCGTCGTCTCCTCTTCTTTCATTAATTTTTAAAATTCTTGTATATCCACCATTACGATTAGCATATCTTACAGCTAAGTCATCAAAAACTTTTTTTACTGCTACAGTATCATTTTGTAAGAATGCTAATGCTTTTCTTCTTGCAACTAATGATCCATCTTTACCATATGAAATCATTTTATCAACAAATTTACGAGTTTCTTTTGCTCTTGTTTCTGTTGTTTCGATTCTTTCATTCATAATTAAGTCTTTAGTTAGATTGGCAAGCATACTTCTTCTATGTTTATTAGTGCGTCCTAATTTTCTATAAGCCATTTGTTTTTCCTCCTAACTACTAATCTTCATCACGAAATCTAAGTCCCATTTCTTTGATTTTATCTATAACTTCTTTCAAAGATTTTTTACCTAAATTACGTATTTTCATCATTTCTAATTCTGTTTTTTCAGTTAAATCTCCTAATGTATTAACATTAGCTCTTTTCAAACAATTATATGCTCTTACTGAGAAATCTAAATCATCAATAGGAGTTTCTAATTTTTTTAATTTACTATCTTCTTGTTTTGCATTCATAATACCTGTCACGTCTGCTATTTCATTTAAATCAGCAATTATATTTAAATGTTCAATAAGTATTTTTGAAGCCAAAGCCATTGCTTCTTCTGGTTTCAATGAACCATTAGTTTGAACATTCATTATTAATTTATCATAATTAGCATCTTGTCCAACACGTGCATTTTCTATTTCATAACTAACACGTTCAACAGGTGAATAAAGTGCATCGATAGGAATAAAACCAATTTTATTTCCTTCAATAAACTTTTTATTATCAACTGATGGAACATATCCACGTCCATTTGAAACTATTAAATCCATATCTAATTTACCACCTTTTGATATAGTAGCAATTACTTGGTCTTTATTAATAATCTCAACATCTGAATCAGTTTTAATATCACCAGCTGTAACAACGCCTTCTTCTGAAACGGATAAATGAAGTTCTTTAGTTTCTTCAGTTAAATTTTTTACAACTACATTTTTTAAATTCAAAACAATTGTTGTAACATCTTCAACTATACCATCGATAGTTTGGAATTCATGCATAACTCCATCTATTCTAATTGCAACTATTGCAGATCCTGGCATACTTGATAACATAACTCTTCTTAAAGCATTACCAATTGTTGTTCCAAACCCTCTTTCTAAAGGTTCTAGTTCAAATTTTCCAAAATTATTATTTTCGATATATTCTGTAATTTTATATATTGGTTTTTCAAAATTCAACATGCTAAAAGCACTTCCTTTCTTTTATCCACGTGGGCGTTTTGGTGGACGGCATCCATTATGTGGGATTGGTGTTACATCTGAAATTGTAGTAATTTCAAGTCCTGCAGTTTGTAAAGATCTAATAGCTGTTTCACGACCAGAACCTAATCCTTTAACATAAACTTCTACTTTTTTCATTCCCATATCAGCAGCAGCTTTTCCTGCAGCTTCAGCAGCCATACCTGCTGCAAATGGAGTTGACTTTTTGCTTCCTTTAAATCCTAATGTTCCAGCTGAAGCCCAACTGATTGCATTACCATTCATATCACTAACAGTTACTATAGTATTATTAAATGTTGAATGAATAAATGCTTTTCCTTCTGGAACGTTCTTTTTAACTTTACGTTTTCTTGGTTTATAAGCCATTTAAATAACCTCCTTTAAAGTTTATTTTTTCTTATTAGCAACAACTTTTCCTTTTCCTTTACGAGTTCTTGCATTCCTATTTGTTCTTTGTCCCCTTACAGGTAAACCTTTTTTATGACGTGTTCCTTGATATGAATTAATTTCCATTTTTGTCTTAATATTCATATTAACTTCACGACGTAAATCTCCTTCAGTTAAATAATTATTAAGCTCATCACGAATTAATGATAATTCATCATTAGTTAATTCACCAGCTTTTTTATTAACATCAATATTAACTGCATTTAATACTTTATTTGATAGGCTTCTACCTACACCATAAATATAAGTTAATGCGATTTCAATTCTTTTATTATTAGGTACATCTACACCTTTAATACGTGCCATTAATTACACCTCCTATTAACCTTGTCTTTGTTTGTGCTTTGGATTTTCACAAATTACATAAACTTTTCCTTTACGTCTTATGATTTTACATTTATCACATATTTTTTTTACTGATGGTCTTACTTTCATAATCTACCCTCCTACTATTTTCTATAGGTTATACGCCCACGTGTTAAATCATATGGGGATAATTCCATTGTTACTGTATCACCTGGTAAAATGCGAATATTATACATTCGGATTTTACCAGAAACGTGAGCTATTACAGTATGTTTATTTTCTAATTCTACTTTGAATTCACCACTTGGTAATGCTTCAATAACTTTACCAGTAACTTCAATAATGTCTTCTTTAGCCATTATAATCACCTCTTCGTTAATATTTCGTAACCATCCTTTGTAACTAGAACTGTATGTTCAAAATGAGCTGAAGGCTCATCATCAGCAGTTATTACAGTCCAATCATCATCAAGTAAGTAAACATCTGCTGTTCCTAAATTAAGCATAGGTTCAACAGCAATTACCATACCTGCTTTTAGGACAGGTCCATTGTTTTGTTTACCATAATTTGGTACATCTGGTGCTTCATGAACACTAGTTCCAACTCCATGTCCTACTAGTTCTTTTACAACACCTAAATGATATTTATTAGCTACACTACTTACTGCATAACCAATATCACCTATTCTTGCACCTTCTTTAATAACTGATAAACCTGCAAATAAAGATTCTTCTGTATGTTTCAACAAATCTTGTTTTTGCTTACTTATTTTACCAACTGGATAAGTCCAAGCGGAATCTCCATGATAACCTTTATAACAAGCTCCAATATCTATCGATATTATATCTCCTTCTCTTAATTTGGTTTTACCTGGAATACCATGTACAACTTCTTCATTAATTGAAGCACATATAGTTCCAGGAAATCCCTCGTATCCCTTAAAAGATGGAGTGGCGTTCCTGCTAATAATATAATTATAAGCAAGTTCATCTAATTCTGCAGTTGTTATACCTGGTTTAATATATTTTTGTAAATATTTATGAGTATCTCCAACAATAGATCCAGCTATTCTCATTAACTCGATTTCTCTTTCGGATTTAATACTTATCATTCTAAATCCTCCAATACTTTTTTGATTTTATCAAAAACAATTTCCTTAGATAGACTACTGTCTATTTCACATAATATATTCTTTGATTTGTAAAAATCTATCAGAGGTTTTGTTTCTTTACAATATGTATCATATCTCTTATCAAATGTTTCTATATTATCATCTACGCGTTTCTCCAACTTTGTATTACATTTATCACATACACCATCTAACTTTGGTGATGTTTCAATAAAATATTTATTATACACTGATTTACAATTCGGACAAACCATTCTTCCAAGAACTCTTTTTTCAGCAATTGTTTTATCTAAAGAAAGATAAATTACTATACTTTCGTTTAAATTAAGTTCTTTTAATATTTCTTCATAACAATAAGCTTGATTAATATTTCTAGGAAATCCATCTAATATATATCCATTTGAACAATCTTTGTTTGATAAACGAACCTTTAATAGTTCTAAAATTATATCATCACTGATTAAAATTCCATTATCTAAAGACTTTTGTAATTCCCCATACTTCTCATTATTTTCGGCAATCATTTTTCTTATTAAATCACTTGTTGAAATATGAGGAATATGATAAGTCTTTTCTATCAAACTTGATTGTGTACCCTTACCTGCAGCAGGTGGAGCAATAAGAATAATACTTTTCACTATCTACGTCTTCCTTTCTTATAAGTACGACTTACAAGTTGACTTTCTAATTGTTTGTAAGTTTCAAGTGAAACTCCAACAACAATTAATAATCCTGTTCCACCAATTGTTACTGAACTTGGTAAATTTGAAATTATACCAAATATAATTGGTAAAGCAGCTATTATAGCCAAAGCAAAAGCTCCAACTACAGTTAATCTTTTCAATACAGTTGATATGTAATCAACTGTTTCTTCTCCAGGTCTAACACCTGGGATATATCCACCATTTTTTTGTAAATTCTCAGCCATTTCTTTTGGTTTTATTTGCATAAACGTATAAAAATATGAGAATGCAAATATAAAGATAATATATAATACAAATCCCGTTGGTGAAGTCATTGTTATCCATTTTGAAACAAAATTTGTAAATGCTTGATTGTTTACAAAACTAGCAATAACTCCTGGAATTGATATTAAAGCTGATGCAAAAATTACTGGTATAACTCCTGCTGAATTTAATCTAAATGGTACATAATTTTGATTTCCACCATAAGCACTGCTTACAGTTTTAGTTGAATATTGAACAGCTATTCTTCTTTCAGCAGATTGTACATAAATAATTCCAATTATAATTGCTAAATAAACAATTACATATAACGCAAACATAATAATACCCATTATATTTCCTGAATTACCTATAAACCCACTAAAAGCTGTTTTAAACATATTAGGCATACTTGAAATGATACCAGCCATGATAATCATAGAAATACCATTTCCAATACCTTTCGCTGTTATTTGATCACCAAGCCATAATACAAAACATGTCCCTGCAGTAAGTACTAATGAGAATAACATATAATCCATTACTGTTCCATTTCCTAAAAAAGTAAATGAGAACATATAACCTTGAATAAATGCAAGTATTATACCAGTTATTCTAGTTATTTGATTAAGTTTTGCTCTTCCTGTACCGCCTTGTTTACTAAGCTCGGCTAAATATGGGACAATATCCATTTCTAGTAACTGGATAATAATTGATGCTGTAATATACGGACTAACACCTAATGCAAATATTGAAAAATTTGATAAGGCTCCTCCACCCATTACATCAATTAACTCTAAAAATCCCATGTTTTTAGTCCCTAATGATGCTTGATCTATACCAGGAACTACAATAGCTGTACCTAATTTAAATATGAACAAAGCAGCGAATGTGAATAAGATTCTTTTTTGTAAGTCCTTATTCTTTGGGCTAAATATTTGCTTAATTGTTGCAAACATTTTAAATCACCTCTGCTTTTCCACCTAGTTTTTCTATTTGTTCTTTAGCAACATTAGAAAATTTGTGTGCTTTTACAACTAATTTTTTTTCTAAAGTTCCATTTCCTAAAATTTTAATTCCACTCAATTGATTTTTTACTAATCCCATTTCTTTTAATAATTCTGGAGTGATAACTGTATCATTCTCAAATTTATTTAAATCACTTAAATTTATAGTAGCATATCTCACTTTAAACATAGCATTACTAAATCCTCTTTTTGGTAAACGTCTGAATAGAGGTAATTGTCCTCCTTCAAATCCTGGTCTAACTCCACCACCACTACGAGCGTTTTGTCCTTTATGACCTTTACCACTAGTTTTTCCTGTACCGCTTCCAATACCACGTCCAAGTCTCTTACGAGTTTTTGTAGCACCTTCTGCTGGTTTAATATTATATAATTTCATTATAATATCTCCTCAACTTTTTTTCCACGTAATTTAGCTATTTGTTCTGCTGTTTTTTGTGATTTTAATGCTTCTAATGTAGCATATGCCATATTAATTTTAGTGTTTGAACCTAATGATTTTGAAAGTATATCTTTAACTCCTGCAAGTTCAAGTACAGATCTAACAGGTCCTCCTGCTTTAACTCCAGTACCTTCTGCAGCAGGTTTAAGTAAAACTTTACTAGCTCCTCTTACACCAATTGCTTCATGTGGGATTGTTCTTTCATCAACTATAGATACTCTTACTACATGTTTAGTAGCAGCTTGAACGGCTTTTTTAATTGCATCAGGTACTTCATTTGCTTTACCTGTTCCAATTCCTACTTGACCTTTTCTATCTCCAACTGCAACAGTAGCAGAGAAACGGAAATGACGACCACCTTTTGTTACTTTGGTAACACGACCGATATTGATTATTTCTTCTTCAAATTGTTTTGGGCGTGGTTCTTTTCTTGTTTTTTCCATTTATTTCCCTCCTCTTAGAATTCTAAACCATTTTCACGTGCAGCTTCTGCTAATGCTTCTACACGTCCATGATATAGGTATCCACCTCTATCAAATACTACTTGTTTAATTTTTAATTTTTTTGCTCTTGTAGCTAATAATTTACCTACTTCTTTAGCAGCTTCTACGTTTCCACCATTTTTAAGGTTTAATTCCTTATCAATAGAAGAGGCGCTTACTAGTGTGTTACCAGCTACATCATCAATAATTTGAGCAAAGATATTACCATTTGATCTAAACACATTTAATCTTGGCATTTCTGCTGTTCCAGATAAATTTTTTCTTACACGTTCATGTCTAGCCAAACGAGCTTCATTGCGAGATTCTTTTTTTATCATGAATTTTCTCTCCTTTTCTATTATTTAGAAGCTTTTTTACCTTCCTTACGACGAACAACTTCGTCTTTATAACGAATTCCTTTACCTTTATATGGTTCAGGTTGTCTAATTTTTCTTACATTTGCTGCAAATTCTCCAACTAATTGTTTATCAATACCTTTTATTGTTAATTCAGTATTACTTGGACATTCTAGTGTTAATCCACTAGGGATTGCAACATTAACTGGATGTGAATATCCAGCAGTTACTACTAATTCATTTCCTTTAGTAGCAAAACGATATCCTACACCTATTGATTCTAGTTTCTTTTCAAAACCTTCTGAAACACCAATAATCATATTTTTGATATTAGCATTTGCAGTACCATGAAAATTCTTGAAGTTATCATTTTTTCTAGTTAATTTAACTTCATTTCCTTCTACTGTTACAGTAATATTTTTATTAATTTTAGTAGAAAGTTCTCCTTTTGGTCCTTTTACTGTTACAACATCTCCATCAGTTGATAGTGTAACATTTGCAGGTAATGAAAGTATTCTATTTCCAATACGACTCATATAAATCCTCTCTTTCTACCAAATAAACGCTAATACTTCTCCACCTAATGATTGACGTCTTGCATCTCTATCTGTCATTATTCCTTTAGAAGTAGACACGATAGCAATACCAAGTCCATTTAACACACGTGGTAATTCTTCAGCTTTAGCATAAACACGTAATCCTGGTTTAGAAATTCTTTTTAATCCAGTGATAACGCTTTCTTTCTTTTCACCATATTTTAAAGTTAATACAATAATGCTTTGAGAATCAGATTCTTTAGTTTTATAATCGACTATATATCCTTCTTCTTTTAGTATTCTTGCTATTTCTAATTTTATTTTTGAAGCGGGTACTTCAACTTCTTTATAACGCATCGCTTTTGCATTACGAATTCTTGTAAGCATATCTGCGATTGGATCTGTTACCATATATATCCTCCCTTCATCCTACCAGCTTGATTTTTTAACCCCTGGTATTTGTCCTTTATATGCTAGTTCCCTAAAACAAATACGACAAATTCCGTATTTTCTAAGTACAGCGTGAGGTCTGCCACATCTTTCACAACGTGTATATTCACGTACTTTGAACTTAGGTTTACGACTAGCTTTTACAATCATGCTTTTCTTAGCCATACTATCCTCCTAATAATTATTTTTTAAATGGCATACCGAAACCTTTTAATAAATCATAAGCTTCTTCGTTTGTTTTTGCTGTTGTAACGAAAACAATATCCATTCCGCGTACTTTAACAACATTATCATACTCTATTTCAGAGAAAATTAATTGTTCTGTAAGTCCTAATGTATAATTACCTCTACCATCAAATGATTTTGAAGAAACACCTCTAAAATCACGAACACGTGGTAGTGTAATAGAAATTAATTTATCTAAAAAGTTATACATATTTTCTCCACGTAAAGTAACTTTACATCCAATAGCTTGACCTTCTCTTACTTTGAAACCAGCTATTGCTTTTTTTGCTTTAGTAGCAACAGGTTTTTGTCCTGTAATAACTTCAAGATCTGCCATTGCTGCATCAATTAATTTACTATTAGTTGTTGCATCACCAACACCCATGTTTACTACTATTTTGTCTAGTTTAGGTACTTCCATAATACTATTATAAGCATGTTTTTCCATTAAACTAGGTACGATTTCTTTTGAATATTTTTCTTTTAGGTGGTTCATAAATACCCTCCTTCCAATTAATCAAGGCTTTCATTAGATTTCTTAGAAATTCTAATTTTTTTGCCATTTTTATCTATCATATGACCTATTCTAGTTCTTTTTTTAGTTTTTGGATCGATCATCATTACATTTGAAGCATTAATTGGAGCTTCCATTTCAACGATGCTACCAGCTGTTTGACCATTTGGTTTAATATGTTTTTTAATCATATTTACGCCTTCAACAATTACTTTGTTTTCAGATCTAAGAACTTTAGTAATAGTGCCTTCTTTTCCTTTTGATTTTCCAGACGTAACAACTACTTTGTCTCCTGTCTTAAATTCCATATTTTTCCTCCAACCTATAACACTTCTTTAGCAAGTGATACAATTTTCATATAGTTTTTATCACGTAATTCACGTGCAACTGGTCCAAATATACGAGTTCCAACTGGTGTCTTATCATCTTTAATAATAACACATGCATTATCATCAAATTTAATATAAGATCCATCTTCTCTTCTAAGACCAAACTTACTTCTAACAACTACAGCTTTTACAACTTTGCTTCTTGCTACTGTACCGTTAGGAGTTGCTTTTTTTACAGTTCCAACTACTATATCACCAATATTACCTGTTTTAACTTTGCTTCCACCAAGTACTCTAATGACCATTAGTTCACGAGCACCAGAATTGTCAGCAACTTTTAAACGACTTTGTTGTTGAATCATATATTAATCCTCCTATTCGTTTTCAATTATAAAATAATTGCTTTTTCTACTATTTCAACTAAACGGAAATGTTTAGTTTTAGATAGAGGTCTAGTTTCTATAATACGAACTGTATCTCCTACACTAGCCTCATTTTTTTCATCATGAGCAGCATACTTTTTAGAATATTTAACACGTTTTCCGTATAAAGTATCCTTTTTATAAGTTTCAACTAAAACTGTAATTGTTTTATCTGATGAAGCGCTTACAACTTTTCCTACTAATTCTTGAGTTCTTTTTTCCATTGTTTAACCTCCTATTCTGATAGTTCGCGTTCGCGTAAAATTGTTTTCATGCGAGCAACTAACTTTCTTAATTCTTTGATTCTTGAAGGTTTTTCAAGGTTACCAGTAGCTTGACTTAAACGTAAATTAAATAATTCTTCCTTATATTCTTCAATTTTTTTTGTAATTTCTTCTGTTGACATATTTCTGATTTCATTATTTTTCACTAGTCTCACCACTTTCTTTTTTTACGAATTTACATTTGATAGGAAGTTTGTGCATTGCAAGTCTTAAAGCTTCTCTTGCAGTTGCTTCATCTACCCCACTAATTTCAAACATAATTTTTCCTTTTTTAACAACGGCTACCCATACTTCAGGTTGACCTTTACCTTTACCCATACGAGTTTCCAAAGGTATTTTAGTTAATGATAAGTGTGGGAAAATATTTATAAATACTTTTCCTCCACGTTTCATATAACGAGTCATTGCAACACGAGCAGCTTCGATTTGTTGTTGAGTTATCCAAGCACCTTCTTCTGCTTTTAAACCATATTCACCAAAATGTAACTCTTTGTTTCCTCTTGTTACGCCATCATATTGTAAACGATGTGGTCTACGATATTTAGTTCTTTTTGGAATGACTGCCATTTTCATTACCTCCCTTATTTTTCTTTTCAGGAAGGATTTCTCCTTTGTAAATCCATACTTTAACACCGATCTTACCATAAGTAGTATCTGCTTCTTTATGAGCATAATCAATATCTGCTCTTAAAGTATGAAGTGGAACATTTCCTTCAACATATCCCTCAGTTCTTGCCATATCAGCTCCACCTAAACGTCCTGATACTGAAGTTTTAATTCCTTTTGCTCCTGCCTTAATCGCATTTCTTATAGCTCTTTTTTGAGCGATTCTGAATGAAACACGATTTTCAATTTGATGTGCTATATTTTCTGCAACAAGTGCAGCAACCATATCTGGATTTTTTACTTCCATAATTGATATTTGAATATCTTCATTTACTAATTTTGATAATTCTTTTTTTAATTTTTCTATTTCATCTCCACCGTGACCAATTACTACGCCAGGTTTTGCTGTATTTATAATAACATCAACTTTTGAATTTGATCTTTCAATAAGAATACTTGCTACTGCAGCATCTTTTAATCTCTTAGTTAAAAATCTACGAATTTTAACATCATTATTTAAATATTTTGAGAAATTTTTATTATCTGCGAACCATTTTGATTCCCATGTTTTGTTGATGCCAATTCTAAGTCCTATTGGACTAACTTTTTGACCCACGAGTTTTCCTCCTTTGTTTATTTTTCACTAACAACTATCTTTATATGACTTGTTCTCTTTTTAATTGGATCTACATGTCCACGAGAACCAAACTTCATTCTTTTCATTACTTGTCCTTCGTTAACAACAGCTTCTTTAACATATAATTTAGCTTTATCTAAACTTAAGTTATTTTCAGCATTTGCAACAGCAGACACTAATACTTTTCTAGATAGTCTAGCTGATTCTTTATTAATATTTTTTAATATTTTATCTGCTTCTTCTACGCTTTTTCCACGTATCAAATCTATAACTAAACGGGCTTTACGAGGTGCAATTCTAACTCCTTTTGCAATCGCTACTGCTTCCATTTTAGTCCTCCTTCCTGAGTTTTAATTATTTTACTTTATTTTCGCCATGTCCACCAAATTTACGTGTTAATGCAAATTCACCTAATTTATGTCCAACCATATCTTCTGTAACATAAACAGGAATGAATTCTTTACCATTATGAACAGCAAATGTGTGTCCAATGAATTCAGGGTAGATTGTTGAACGGCGAGACCAAGTTTTTATAACTTCTTTTTTTCCTGTTTCATTTGCCTTTATAACCTTGTTAAATAAGTGTTTATCTATAAAAGGTCCTTTTTTTAAGCTTCTAGCCATTTAATTCAATTCCTTTCCCTATTTTTTACGACGACGTACGATTAATTTATCGCTTGCTTTTTTATTATCACGTGTCTTATATCCTAATGCTGGTTTACCCCAAGGAGTAACAGGTCCTTTACGACCAACAGGTGTACGACCTTCTCCACCACCATGTGGGTGATCATTAGGGTTCATAACAGATCCACGAACAGTAGGTCTAATACCCATATGTCTTTTACGACCTGCTTTACCAATGCTTACTAATTCATGATCAGCATTTCCAACTTCTCCAATTGTAGCTCTACAAGTACTTAATACTTTACGAACTTCTCCACTTGTTAAACGAAGTAATGTATATTTTCCTTCACGTCCTAATATTTGAATACTTGAACCAGCAGTACGTGCCATTTGGCCACCTTTTCCTGCTTTTAACTCAACATTATGAACTAAAGTGCCTTCTGGAATATTTCCAAGTTCTAGTGAGTTCCCAATTTTAATATCTGTTGAAACTCCACTTTCAACTCTATCTCCAACTTTTAATCCTTTTGGAGCGATAATATATCTTTTTTCTCCATCAGCATAATTGATTAAAGCAATGTTTGATGTTCTATTTGGGTCATATTCTATTGAAGCAACTATGCCAACAACGTTATCTTTATTTCTTTTAAAATCGATAATACGATATTTTCTTTTTGCTCCTCCACCACGATGTCTTAAAGTGATTTTACCTTGGTTATTACGACCACCATTTTTCTTTAATGTTACAACTAGTGATTTTTCTGGTGTGTCTTTAGTTATTTCAGTGTTAACTAATTTAGACATACCACGAGTACCATTAGTCATAGGTTTAAATGTTTTTATTGCCATGATTACCCTCCTTAGTTAAGTTCAATTGAACTTCCTTCACTTAGTTTAACAATTGCTTTTTTAACTTTTACTGTTTTACCAGTATAACGTCCAACTCTTTTTTTCTTTGGTTTAACATTTATAGTATTAACACTATCAACTTTTACATTGAATACTTTTTCAATTGCTTGTTTGATTTGTGTTTTATTTGCTTTAACATCAACGCTAAATACTATAACATTGTTTTTTGCTAAATCAGAACTTTTTTCAGTAATGATTGGTGCTTTTATAATATCTCTGTAATTACTCATCATTAGACAAGCACCTCCTCTATTTGTTTAACAGCTGCTTCTGTAATAATCATTTTATCAGCCGATATAACATCTAAAACATTTATTTCATTAGCTTGTAATAAAATAACATTGCTTAGGTTACGAGTTGCTAAAATCATATTTTCGTTTAATTCATCTACAACTATTAATACATTTTTTTCAGCTTTTAAATTTGCTAATAAAGATTTAACATCTTTTGTTTTTGAACTTTGGATATCAAAATTGTCAACAACTATTAATTCTTTTTCCATTGCTTTATAAGCTAACGCAGATTTTAAAGCTAGTCTTCTTTCTTTACGATTCATTTTTTTACTGTAGTCTCTTGGATGTGGTCCAAAAACTACACCACCATGATACCAATGTGGAGCACGTGTACTACCTTGACGAGCACGTCCTGTACCTTTTTGTCTCCAAGGTTTTTTTCCTCCTCCACTAACTTCTGAGCGTGTTTTTGTATCTGCTGTACCTTGTCTTAATGAATTTCTTGATAAAGTAATTGCATCATATAATACAGCATCATTTGGTTCTATACCCCAAATTTCTTTTGATAATGTAATATCTTTTACTTTTTCACCTTTTGTATTTAATACAGATAATTTAGACATCTATATTCCTCCTATTCTTCTGTTGTTTCAGCAGGTGCTGATTCAGCAGTTTCTTCGACAACTGGTGTTTCTTCATTAGCAACTTCTACAGGGGTTTCAGTAACATAAGTGTTTAATTCTTCTGTTTCATTTACTTTTCCTGGATTTTTAACTGAAGTCTTAATTACAACTAATGATTTTTTAGGTCCTGGTATATTACCTTTAACTAATATTACATTATTTTCTTTATCAACAGCAATTATTTCTAAGTTTTGAATAGTTACTGTTAAAACTCCCATATGACCTGGTAATTTTTTACCTTTAAAAACACGCATTGGTCTCATAGTACCCATTGAACCTGGTTTTCTGTGATAATGTGAACCATGTCCCATAGGTCCTCTACTTTGATTATGTCTTTTAATAACGCCTTGGAACCCATGACCTTTTGTAGTTCCTGTTACGTCAACTACTTCACCAGCTTCAAATATATCAACAGATATTTCTTGACCTAATGAATAGTTATTAATGTCTACACCTTTAATTTCTTTAAAGAAGCGCTTAGGTGTAGTATTAGCTTTGCTAGTATGTCCAGCAGAAGCTTTTGTCGCTAACTTTTCTCTCTTTGTATCAAATCCAAGTTGAATAGCTTCATAACCATCGTTTTCTAATGTCTTGATTTGTGTTACAACATTAGGTTCTACTTCTACAACAGTTACCGGAACTAATTTACCAGATTTTGTAAATACTTGAGTCATTCCAATTTTACGACCTAAGATTCCCTTTTTCATATTTTTCCTCCTATAATATTATTTTGATATCAACACCGCTTGGAATATCTAAATGAGAAAGTGCCTCAATAGTTTCCTTTGTTGGATTTACGATATCAATTAGTCTTTTGTGTGTTCTCTTTTCAAATTGTTCACGTGAATCTTTGTATTTGTGAACTGCTCTTAAAATAGTAACTTTTTCAATTTCAGTTGGTAGTGGAATTGGTCCACAAGCTGTACCTCCTGATCTTTTAACAGTTTCGATTATTTTAGCGCAAGCTGCATCTAAACTTTTGTGTTCAAATGCTTTTAATTTGATACGAACTTTAGTTTTAGACATTTTGTATCCTCCTCTCGCCTATATCTAGTATAGACTTGCTCCGTGTAAAAACCCGAATGTCAGTTTAATTTGTTTTGCAACTTAACCTGGCGTATCAGCAACCTCACACATCATTGCATGCCACACATTCAAAATTATACACAATAATTGTATTAAAATCAAGCTTTTTTAGAACTTTTTATTAAATTTTTTGCTCATAAAATATTATTGCATATTTTAATATCAAAAGTAGATATAATATTATAGGTGAAATAATGAATCTAGTTCCAAATATAAACGCTAAAACATTTACACTAAGTGCTGTTACAATAGGCTTTTTATTAATTGATGAGTTAACACCAGCTGAACAAAATTCATTAGGCAACTGGTTTATGGCAATAGGGCAAGTTTTATGTACTAATTCTGCACAACAACAAGTTATTAATAACAGAAGTAATACTTCTACACCATATAACTCACATATTATTAACGATAACAATATAAATAGCTCTCAAAATAATGTTAACGAGCAAATTGATCTAATGAAAAAAGTCATCAATGTCATGAAACAAGAAATTGATAATTTAAAACAAAATTAAAAATACCAATCAATTTTGTTGATTGGTATCTTTATTATTATAATTCACATACATTGAATTGTTTACATTGTTATCAAAACTAATATTATTTTGTGAGAAATTATTGTCTTGAATATTTTGAGAAAATTTATTATTATTTTCTAATAATTGTTCATTATCATTAACTATGTTTTCATTAGCGTTATTTTTTACTTTATTATTTTTTAAACTAACCAATTTAGAATATATTATTATTAATGATATTATTATAGCATTTAACACAAACATTATAGAACTGGCTTGTACTAGCATCAGAAATATTGAGTTTGCATATAAAGAGCTTTGTGAAAAAAAGTCTAAATCATTACTTATAACTGTTTCAAGAATTATGAAGAAAAATAAGTAGGTCAAACAAAAACTGAATAAATTAATGATATTTATAACAAGTACTTCTTTTTGACTTAAAAATTTTATTTTTGAATAAGTATTAAATATACTAAATATAGCATTTATATTAACAATAATTAATATCAAAAAATATATTACTACGTTAGGAAAATAAACAATACTAAATATTAAATCTACTATCTTATCAAATAAATATAATAAAAATTTTCCATAATATCCAAATAAAAGTATAATCAATGTTAAATATATAATGAATAAAATTTTTCTAACCTTTTTATCCTTTTTTATCATAAAAATTATCATCATAAAAAGTGATGCCGCAAAGAAAATAAACATTTCTAAATAAAAAGGTGTTGTAAATATTAAAACTAATATTGAGTATATATTTTGCAAAAAATTAGTTTCTTCCATTTTAAACACCTTCTATTTATACTCTCTCAAAAATATATATTGTTTGAGTAGTTTTTGAATTTTTAGTACAAGTAATCAACGTTAATGTCGATTTCTCATTATTTCTATATATTATTAAATTACCAGTTTTGGGTTGGGTATATGTATTAACAAGTTTGTACTTATATTCAACATTTTTATAATTTATATATGCAACATCACCAATGCTTAAATCGCTTAATTTTTTAAAATAAGATCTATATGAACTGCCATTATGAGCAGCTAAAATAACGTTGCCAAGATTTTCATCAGGATAATTAGATTGTTTAATTATCATAACATTTTTATTAACAGTATTATATTTTGATTTTTTGTCATAAAAACCTTTTTCTAAAGATATTTTAGGTATTCTTAAAGTTCCAATATATTTTTCAGTAATTGTTTCTGTTTGTGTAGGTTTGGTTTGAATTGTATTAGAAGAATCAATTTGATCTTTTTGTTGTTCTTCTTTTTGTTCCTCTTGTTTCACTTCTTCATCTGTTTCATAATTACCTATCATACTTATTTGTTCTTTTGATTCATTATCCACTATTTCAAGTGACATTTTTTGAAAAGCAATATTTTTTTTTTGATTTTTATATGGAATTAGTATCAATGTTAAACCAATAAAAGTTATAGATACAAGGAAAGCGATTCCTATTTTATTCAATATTACACACTTCTACGTTTTTTTATGTTGTTAACATATAATACTGTTCCAACAATACCTGCTGTTATTAATAATCCACCTATTACGTATATCATAGTTGATGTAAAACTTCCCGTATCTGGAACATCAATTACTGTTAATGAATCATACATAACAATTTCTTGAGATTCTTTTTCTTCTACCTTAAATGTTACTGGTTTTGCTTTATCATAACCAGTAGGCGCTACTAATTCTTCCAAAGTGTAAGTTTCACCAACTACTAATTTTTCTATTGTATAAGCTTCTTTTGTGGTAGTCCAAGTGGTTATTACTTCACCTTTTGAATTTTTTAATTGTAATTTTGCACCTTCAAGTAATGTTTTTTTATCTTTTGAATCTTTCTTTGATACTATTATTTTTGTAGGTTGATTTTTCATTATTACCTTATCTTCTACAAGTCCTTTTTCATTTATTTGAAACATAACTTTTTCAGTTGATTTAATATATCCTTCTGGAGCTATTGTTTCTTCTAAAACATACATTCCTTTTGCTAGTCCAGTTATTACATGTGGCTTATCTGAAGATACCCATTTATCTATTTCTTTTCCAGCAGCAGTTTTTAAAACTAATGTTGCTCCTGGCAACTCTTTTCCGGTAGTAGCATCTTGTTTACTAATTTCAACTTGATTTTTTGTATTCTTAAAAGTAAAAGTTTGAACTGTTTCAACATTTTTAATTTCACAGCTTTGTTTTTTGGTACCTAATACATATCCAGATGGTGCTTCAATTTCTTCAATTGTACATTTACCTATTGCAACACCTGATAATGCATAAGCTTTGGTCGTAGTTGTCCATTCATATATTTTACCTTTTGAATCAGTTAATTTCATTTTAGCACCTGCTATTGGGCTACCTTTTTCATCAGTTTTTAATACTTGTATTTTAGTTTTCTTATTTACCATGGTTTCTGATTGCATTGTTCCATTACGAACAATTTTAATAGTTTTATTAGAAGCCTTTATAAATCCAACTGGGGCAGTTTCTTCTACTAATGTTAAATTTCCTTCAGGAATATCCCAAAATTCTTTTTCACCAGTTGTTGATGTCCAGCTTTCTATCAATGAACCATTATATAGTAGTTTCAATTTCGCACCAGAAACTCCATTACCTTTTTCATCTACTTTTTTGATTCTAAGAGCAGTTCTGGCAAGGCTCAAAGTAATCTCACTACTTGCAGTAGATGGAGTTACTGATGTTATAAATAAATTTTGACGTGAAGCATCATCACTTCCATACAAATATAATTTACTAATGTTCTTTTTTGCAGTTGCTTTAACTGTAATTTTTCCTGTCATGCCATTAATATTATCTTTTGGAATTTTTATAGTTGTTGTCTTTCCATTCACAGTTTTATTATAACTGCCAAATCCTATAACATTATCATATTCAAAGCCCTCAAAAGTTCCGTTTGTTGTTGCAGTTACACTTGCAGAAAATAATTTATTAGTGCTGTCATATGTCATCATTTTACTTGAAGGGTTACTTGACAAACTTATTGTTGCTGAAGATGTATCAATAGTTTTTCCTGTATCACGATAACTTTTTGCTGCATAAGCAAAGCTTTTTATTGCATCATGTATAGTTTTACTATCTCCAGAATAAGTTCCATTTTTAAACAACGCTTCAAGTGATCCAGATGAACTATCAGGTACACCATTAACTAAATCTTGATACCACCATAATGCCATTTGCGTAATATAATAATCAGTTGCTTCAGTTCCTGTTGCACCAGAGAATGTTGCTGCATGATTAGTTTGATATCCATGTTCTGAAATATAAAAATATCCTACATCAGTTATATTTTCTGTTAAATGCAAATTTGTTGTACTTTGATACTCGAGCTTATTACTTTCAAAGCAATAAGCAGCATATCTAGCAGTACTATTATCATCATAAGTGACATTAACAAATTGATGTTGTACATACACATTTGGTATTAATGTTAATGCCCCATTGTATTCAGTTGAAACTGTAGAAATATTTTTTGCACTTACAGTTCCACACATAAAAAACATAAAACATAAAACTGGAAATAATAATATTTCCTTAAACTTCTTAACACTTTCTATCATATCTACCACCCTATTCTAAAAATAATTATAATATACATTTTTCCCTATTTCAACATTTTTAGCTTAAAAAAAACACAAATTGTAAATTTTTGTATATTTTTTATGTCATATATATTATGAACTAAAAAACACATATTATAAAAAAAATGGTTGTATAATTTTTAGTGTGTGTAATGTGTAAAACATTATATACACTTTTTTTC
>ENA-OPUE01000234-OPUE01000234.1-human-gut-metagenome-genome-assembly--contig:-NODE-234-length-51016-cov-4.446871_pt1 | contig 51016 bp, 52 predicted proteins | sample MGYA00241466_ERZ501924 | MGnify/ENA primary metagenome ERZ501924 (study PRJEB25962, sample SAMEA2042223) | human gut metagenome | biome: human gut; feature: human-associated habitat; material: faeces...
TGCAGCTGCTGATGACACCGCTGCTGCTGATACAGCTGCTGACGGCGACAAGCTCACAGTTCTCTGCTGGAACACCGATGATATCGACCCCATGCTCGCTCTCTTCTGCGAGAAGACAGGTCACTCCAAGGACGAGTTCAATGTAAAGAGCTTTGGTTGCGGCGGCGGCGAGGCTGCTGAGAACTACGATGCTTACCTTGCAGACGCTTCCAACGATGCTGATATCATGTTCGTTGAGGCTGACTGGGCTCTCAAGTACATCAATGATGACGACGCTACCAAGCCCCTTTCCGATATCGGATTCACCGATGCTGACTACGCTGACCTCTACGATTATACTCTTGAGATCGGTAAGTCCACAAGCGGCGTTCAGAAGGGCCTTTCCTGGCAGGCTGCTGCAGGCGGATTCTGCTACAGAGAAGACCTCGCTGAGAAGTACCTGAACGTTACAACTCCTGACGATTTCCAGGCTCTCGTTTCTGACTGGGATAAGTTCGTTGATACTGCTGCTAAGGTTAAGGATGCTTCCAACGGCGGAACAGCTCTCACCTCCACAATGGGTGGTGTATGGCAGGTATTCTCCGCTGCAAGAAAGACTCCTTGGGTAGTTGATAACAAGCTTCAGCTCGATGACGAGTGCAAGAAGTTCATCGACCTCGCTAAGTCCATGTACGACAACGGCTACGTTGTTAAGGATCTTGCTCAGTGGAGCACAGACTGGTATGCAGCTGGTCAGACCGATTCCACAATGGGTTACTTCGTATCCACATGGGGCTTCGGTAACTCCATCCTTACTCAGGCTGCCGGCGGCGAAGGCGGAGCTACATACGGTAAGTGGAAGGTAGTAGTTGGACCTCAGCCTTTCTACTGGGGCGGTACTTGGGCAACTGTTGCTACAAGATGCAACAACCCCGAGCTTGCTAAGGAATTCATCTCCTTCTTCACTTCTGACGCTGATACTGCTCGTGCATATGCAGAGTCCAAGGGTGAGTTCGTATCCAACAAGAAGGCAATGGAGGGTATCCTTGCTGACGGTACTTACGCAGGCGAAGGTGTTCTCGGCGGTCAGAACCAGTTCGAAGTTCTCAACGACGTTGCTGCTCAGATCGATATGGCCGGTGGTATCACTGAATACGACTCCACTATCAAGCAGGCATTCAACGATGCTGTAACTCAGTACTGCCAGGGTGCTTACGATTCTGTTGATGCTACTATCGACGGCTTCGTTGACAAGGTTGCAGGTTCTCTCCCTGAGCTCGATTACTCTGATTTTGAATAATCGAAAAGCAAACTGTACAACTGCTTAAATAACTTTTTACATCAATGGGGCAGGCAGATTTGTCTGCCCCATAAATGTAAAAAAAGCACTTTATTTTTTATTTTGAGGGGAGAATTTTTATGGTATCAGGCTCAAACATGAAAAGTCGCTCTATAAGTTATGCTAAGTATGGTTACTTGTTCATCCTTCCATTCTTTATAATTTATGCGTTTTTTCAGATCTATCCACTGTTCAATACATTTTATCTTAGCACACAGAGCAACGGTTCAGTTATAACCGAGTCGGTAGGAACTGACAACTTCAGAGCTATCCTGACCGGTCAGGGTCAGAAGACTGATGATAACGGAAACGTTTATTATGCCGAAACAAGACAGGCTAAGGCTGTAAGAAATGACTTCTTCAGAGTTATGAAGAACACTCTTATCCTCTGGTTCGGTAACTTCATTCCGCAGATCATTATCTCACTTCTGCTTGCAGCCTGGTTCACAGATGCTTACTTGAAAATAAAAGGTAAGGGATTTTACAAGATCGTTATGTATATGCCGAATATTATAACTGCGGCATCAGTAGCGGCTCTCTTCGTAATGCTTTTCTCCGATTCACAGTTCGGTGCTATCAATAAGATGCTTATGAACTGGGGTGTTGACGGCGCACCTTATCCTTTCGTAACAGGAAAGACCCAGTCCCGTGTAATGATCATGATTATTCAGACATGGATGTGGTTCGGTAATACCACCATCATGCTTATGTCCGGTATCATGGGCATCAATCCTTCACTCTTTGAGGCAGCAAACATTGACGGAGCTTCTGCTTCCCAGCAGTTCTTCCTCATCACTATCCCTCTTCTTAAGCCTATCATGCTCTATACAATGGTTACATCCATGATCGGCGGACTTCAGATGTTCGATATGCCTTATCTGTACAATATGGGTACTTCCCAGAACCCCTATACAGAGACTATCGCAGTATTCATCTACAACCACTTCCACAGCCTCAAGCCAAACTACGGTTATTCGGCAGCGGCTTCGGTACTGTTGTTCATCGTAACTGCACTTCTTGGCTCTATCTGCTTTGCTGTTAACAGAGACAAGGACAATAAGGTAAAGGAGCGCAAGGGCTCCAAGGCATTAAAGTCTAAGTTGGGAGGTCTGTAATCCATGAGTACAACTATGGCAGGAACCAAGAGCAATACCAAGGCCATAAAGATCAGAACAGGTCTTGTAACAGCTGTAATGATCCTTCTTGCGATCATCAGCTTGCTCCCTATATATGTCCTTATCGTAAACGCAACAAGAGCTTCCGTTGATATCACAGGAAGCGGCGTTTCACTTATCCCTCATCTCAAGCTTTTTGAGAACATCGGTACCCTGAACGAATGGGCAAGCTCCAATAAGGTACAGTACAATGCCCTTATCGGTTATAAGAACAGTGGTATCATCGCATTCTCCACAACATTCCTTACAGTTCTTTTCTCCTGCATGACAGCTTACGGTCTTGTGGTTTATGATTTCAAGCTCAAGAACGTAGCTTACACCATTATCCTTGCGGTAATGATGATCCCCGTACAGGTTACATCAGTTGGTTTCTATCAGTTCATGTCCAAGCTCGGACTTACCGACAGCTACCTTCCTCTGATCATTCCCGCTATCGCTGCTCCGGCAGTTGTATTCTTCATGAGACAGTCAATGAAGTCCAACTTCCCGCTGGAGATCGTTGAGGCTGCAAGAATCGACGGATGCAATGAGTACAGAACCTTCTTCACCATCGGTATCCCCATGATGAAGCCCGCTATCGCAGTTCAGGCAATCTTCGCTTTCGTTGCTAACTGGAACAACTACTATATGCCCTCTATGATCCTTATTTCAAGAGAGCAGGAGCAGCTCACACTTCCTATGATGGTAAATACCATCATCTCCAACGATAAGCTTGCTGACTACGGTGCTAAGTACGCAGCTATCATGCTTTCCATTATCCCCGTTGTAGTAGTTTACTTCATCTTTTCCAGATTTATCGTTGAAGGTGTTGCACTGGGCGGCGTTAAGGAATAATTCACACAATATATGATTTTATAAAGAGCAGTCAGCTTTGGCTGCTCTTTTTTATTGTGTAAAACTTAACAAAAATATAACGCTAAATTGGCGTACTTGTTTGAAATGCTGAAAGTCTTGCAGGGCTATTGACAAATCTGTACAATAATACTATAATAAATCTATAAAATAATTATGAACTACTGTGGGAATCAATATCATAAGAAGTTTTTAGGAGGAATAATGATGGCAAGGACAACTAAGAAGGCTGCTGTTGAGACTGTTGCTGAGACAGCTGCTGCTGCAGCAGAGGTTCTTACATACGAGGAGATCGTTGATAAGTTCAAGGCAAAGGTTGCCAAGGCAAAGGCTCCTGTAGATGCCAGAGTTGCAGCTCAGGTAAAGCTTTTCGGTTCTGTTGACGGCATCCTTTATATTCTTATTGCAAACGGCATTGCAGTCGTTGAGCCTTTCGATTACCGTGGCGCTGATATCGAGATCGATGCTGATGCTGATGTTTTTGCAGGCGTTATTGCCGGCAAGAAGGCTATTGAGACCGCTATCGCAAACGGTGACATCAAGATGCAGGGTAATGCGGGTAAGGCAATTATCCTTGCAAAGGCTGTTTTTTGATCGGATAAAGCAAAAAGCGGGTACGATATGTGCCCGCTTTTTTTTCTTATGTAGGAGGGTGCTGTGCTTTATTGTAAGAGAATAGATGACAGTCACGACCGCAGAGCTGTACAGCACAGCGATGGGATCAGCCTGCTGATAAATGCAGTGCGCAGTGAATACGGCATTATGATAACCGAGAGCGATATTTCGTATGGCAAGCTTGGAAAGCCATATCTGCCCGAGTATCCTCGTATATTCTTCAGTATCGCCCATTGCAGCGGTCTGGCAGCGTGTATGGTATCGGATAAGGTCTGCGGCGTTGATGCCGAAACGCTGCGAAAGGTAAGTGCAGGAGCTGTAAAAAGAGTGTTTTCTCAGGCGGAGAAGAAGCTTATATCCTCTGCTCCCGAGAGCGACAGAGATATTATTTTCACCACTCTCTGGACGTTGAAAGAAGCCTACTCCAAGGCAGACGGCAAGGGACTTGCAGCAATGGGTGAGGCGCACTTTTCACTCAACGGGGATAATATCATTTCCGACACAGCCCTTTATTTCAGGCGATTTTTCCTTGACGGATATGTGATATCTGTCTGCTGTTCGGAGAATACGGATATTCGGCTTAAAATTGTATAACAAAAAAGCTTTACAGGTTTGAGATCTGTAAAGCTTTTTATATCAGTTTGATCTTCTGTTCAGGATCACAAAGCTTATAATGTTGATGATAATTATAAGGCAGGCAATGCTCAGCGCCACAAGCCACTGTAAGGGGTCAAGCGCCATATGAGGATAAATGATGCTGCATATCACTGTTACGATTATGCCCGCTGCAAGGGCTATCAGACCTGTTTTGTAATGTGCAAACGGAATAAATCCGCCCACCAGGTCGTCCTTGTCGGTCAGAGACGATGCCGAAACTATAGCCATCATAAATACTGTGATAAGGAAAAGTCCCGTAAGCAGGGGAGCCGATTCGGTCGCCGTATCAGGCACCGAAAATGCCTGTATTGTAGTATCAACTTCTTCATAATAATCGTACTGATTAACAGTGGAATAATTGCTGTAAACGCTCTGGATAGGGAAGCTGAAAATAAAGAAGAATCCTATTATCACGAACATTATGCTGTTTATGGCGCACATTGACTTGTGCTTTTTGTCCCAGAGGGAAAGCTTTTCTTCGGTGAAGCTCTTGCCGCTGGGGCAGGCTGTCATATCGGAGAGAACCGCCGTCAGCACATATATCACCGCCAGCTGAATGCAGCTGTAAGGCGAGCCTGTGACGCTGACAATACATATGACCGATATTGTTCCCACGGATAATGAGGTTGTGAGCCTGATGACTGCCATATTTCTCAGGTATTTCATAGCCTCCGTGCTGTGGGTCACACGACAGGCTTTTTTGATAAGCTCCTTGCCGCTTGCCTTGAAGGTGCGTCCCGCTATTATGTAAAGCGAAGCGGATATGCTTTCCTTTGATGTTATGCAGGCAAGAAGCGTGCCGATGGATATCGCCTTTGACGAAATGTTCAGCAGCGGTATGTAGAAATCACCTGAGGAGAATACGCCTCCGTCCCTGACATACAGATTTATGAAAGCGTATGCGATGCCTGCCACAGCAGCCACCGTGCTTCCTATTCCGCCGATGTCGCCAAGGCTGCCCATTAGACGTGAATCAAGAGCTTTTTCGTTCTTTATCATCATATCCAGCGAAATTTCTCTTTTTTTCAGCAATGAATACTTGGTGATCCCGAAAAATATCACGATGAGCGCCGCAGCGGTCACATCTATCATATATCCGAGATCTTCGGAACCCATAAAAACAGCCACAGCTGCGGGTATCACAGACACCACCGAAAGCCATGTGTATCTGCTGTAAAATGTACTTGTCAGCGGTGAAAAGCTTTGCTTTTCGCTTTCGCCGTTTGTAGTATTTTCAGGCATTAAAAACGTCCTTTCCTTGTAGAATAAATGCGCATAGAAAAAAGAATTGTCTGAAAAAACAGGCTGTTACCTTGATGCACAGCATATTTATCCAAACATACATAAAAGATTATTTAATTATTATAACGTATTTTTACACTAAAGTCAATGGATTTGGAATAAAATCATTGACAAGCAGGGTAAAAAAGTATATAATTTATCATAAAGATGTCATTTGTAAAATTTGCATTTACAGAAATTTATCAAAATGATATCCGACATAAAGCAAATTATAAGGAGCAGTCTTATGGGTTTCAAAGAGCGTCTGAAAAGTATATCAGAAAATTCAAAGGTATGCAATATTATACTTGCCGTTATAGTAGTCTTGCAGATAATGGTGGTTTCCTACTATTTTATATTTGAAAAGGAAGGCTATCACAGCGATGAGGTCTGGAGCTACGGCCTTGCCAATTCCTTTTATGAGCCTTTTATATACGGCGATACTCTTTCTCAGGACGTTTCCAAGTGCCACAAGTGGGTGGACGGCTCTGACTTTCTACATTATCTGACCGTCCAGAAGGGCGAGCAGTTCAGATACGATTCCGTGTGGTATAACCAGTCCATAGATATGCACCCACCCCTTTATTTTACATTGCTCCATACCATTTCGTCGTTCTTCCCCGATACATTTTCCAAATGGTTCGGATATGTGATAAATATTGCAGCCATGGCTGTTGGTCAGGTGTTCCTTTATAAGCTTGGAAAAACAGCATCAAAGTCAAAGGTATTCGGGCTGCTCCTGTGCGTGATGTGGGGATTCAGCTGCGGATTTATCAACCTGAATGTGTTCGTAAGAATGTATTCTCTGGTAACAATGTTCGGCATACTTTATCTTTACTATCACTGTCGCCTTTATTACGGAGAAGGCACGGTAAAATCGAATCTTATTAAAATAGGAATATTCGCATTCATGGGTGCGCTCACTCACCATTATTTCCTTGTGGCTGCTTTCGGAATAGCTGCCTGCTACTGCTTCTATTACCTTTTTAAAAAGCAGTTCAAGATGATGTTTGCGTATGCCCTTACAATGCTGGGCTCTATCGGACTTTCTATTGCGGTTTTCCCCGCAACGATACATCACCTTTTCTTTATGGAGAATACAGAGAGCCGACTTGCTACAAAAATGCCCCTTATCCACAGCTTCAGAAGCTGCGCTTCTATCGTACTCAATGCCATAACCGGCATTAGCATTTCTCCTTTTGCCACATCATGGTATTCATATGTGGTGGTTGCTGTTGTACTTCTGGCAGCGGTATGTATCCCTCTCGGCTTCCTATTCCGCAAGGAAGAGTGGTTCAAAAAAGCCATGGGCAAGGCAGGAGACGCATGGAAATATGTAAGAAAGAACTTTGACTTTTTCTTCCTTTTTGCACTTATGGGCACAGCCTTTGAAATGATAGTCGTTTCTTTGAGCGTTAATATCAATGTAATGCTCTTACACACCGACAGATACCTTTTTGTGGTAATGCCTTGGGCAGCATTCGTTATCCTCAGAGCGGTGTGGTACATTGTAACATGGATAAAGCCCATAAAGAAGTTTGTGGGACCGATCACTGCCGTTGCCGTATGCCTTGCCATAGTCAGCAGCAATCTCCTCTGCACAAAGCGCTACCTTTTTCCCAGCCAGATGATGGGCGAGGGTCTGCTGGAGGATACCTGCACGCCTAACAGCGAGTACATTCTCTGCCTAAATTCCGAGTGGGTCACCACCTGCTTCACCGACAAGCTTATGCACAGCAGCAGAGTTTTCCCAACCACCAACTATTCCTATAGATTTAATTTTGACGAAATGGCAAAGATGGACCTTACCAAGGACTGCTATATTGTCATTGATGCGTCTCAGCTCAAGGCGGCGGACGTTTTCGATGATAAGAACGATGAGGGCAAGGTCACTATCGGCAATGCAACCTTTAATCTTGATGAGGGTGCTTTTGAGGACAGAATTCTTGAGCAGGACGTTATTGACGATTTTGAGCAGAAGGTCTTTCCGGGATACAGGCTCCGGTTCTATTCATCTGAGCGTGTTATGGGTTCTATTATGCACACTTTCAAACTGGTTCCCGAGGACGAATATGTTGACGTGCCCATAATTGACGTTGAGATCGAAGAAGAGCAGAAGGAAAAGGCTGAGAAAAATTGATATTTAAAGAGGTCAATGCTATGGATCCTATACTATACATAATAATTCCCTGCTATAATGAGGAAGAGGTGCTTCCCATTACCTGCGAGATGTTTCTTGAAAAGCTTACTTCCCTTATCGGAAAGGGCAAGATAAGCGATGACAGCCGCATTCTTTTCGTAAATGACGGCAGCAAGGATAAGACATGGGACATTATCTGCGGTCTGGCTGAGCGGGACGTGCATTTCAAGGGCATTTCCCAGAGCCGCAACAGGGGACATCAGAATGCAGTGCTGGCAGGGCTTATGGACTCTATCGACAAGTGCGATATGACAATTTCTATCGACTGCGACGGTCAGGACGATATCAACGCTATGGACGATATGGTGGACGCTTATCTTGACGGCTGTGATGTGGTTTACGGCGTTCGCAGCAAGCGTGATACGGACACATTCTTCAAGCGTGTCACTGCCGAGGGCTTTTACAAGTTCATGTCCGCCATGGGCGTTGAGACCGTCTATAATCATGCGGATTACCGCCTGCTTTCCAACAGGGTCATGAAGGAGCTGAGCAAGTATCAAGAGGTAAACCTCTTCCTGAGAGGTCTTATCCCTCTGGTGGGCTTCAAGAGTACTTCCATTTATTACGAGCGCAACGTGAGAATTGCGGGAACTACCCATTATCCCCTGAAAAAGATGCTTAACCTTGCCATTGACGGCATTACAAGCCTTAGTGTAAAGCCGCTGAGACTTATAGCTTCTATCGGAGTTATAGTTGCTATCATAAGCTTTATAGGCGTTATCTGGTCGGTAGTTATGGCTCTTATAGGTCATACCGTTGCGGGCTGGGCAAGTATGACCAGTATCATCTGCTTTATCGGCGGAATACAGCTTGTCTGCCTTGGAGTTATCGGCGAGTATGTGGGCAAGATATATATGGAGGTCAAGCATCGTCCCAGATATATCATCAGCGAGCGCACAGATGAAAAACGTTCTTGACACGCTTTAAATAGTGTGATATACTTTTATTGTAAGCCGAGGTCATCTTCGGCTTTACAAATAGTATGCGGTTAGCTTTTGCTAACTGATAACAGCTGAAAGGGGAACATAATATGACGGCAGAAATAATAAGAGGTATCCTGATACCGTTCCTGGGAACATCTCTGGGAGCGGCGTGTGTTTTTTTTATGAAAAATGAGTTCCATATCTCCGTGCGCAGAGCGCTTATAGGCTTTGCGGCAGGAGTAATGACGGCGGCTTCCGTGTGGAGCCTGCTTATCCCGTCCATGGAGCAGTCGGCGGATATGGGCAAGGCGGCGTGGATCCCTGCGGCTGCGGGCTTTATGCTGGGAATTGCGTTCCTGCTTATCCTTGATAACATTATCCCTCATCTGCACATAAATGCCGAGCAGGCGGAGGGACCTCACAGCAAGCTAAAAAAGACCACCATGCTCGTTCTCGCAGTGACGCTGCACAACATTCCCGAGGGCATGGCTGTGGGCGTGGTTTATGCAGGCATGGCAGCTGGAAACGGAACCATAAGCGCAGCGGGAGCGCTGGCGCTGTCTCTGGGAATAGCCATACAGAATTTCCCCGAGGGAGCCATAATCTCACTGCCCCTTAAAAGTGAGGGGATGTCAAAGGGCAAGGCTTGCTTTTACGGTATCCTTTCGGGAGCGGTCGAGCCTGTGGGAGCGGTGATAACAATACTTGCGGCGGGGCTTATAGTTCCTGTGCTGCCATATCTGCTCAGCTTTGCGGCAGGAGCTATGATATATGTGGTCGTGGAGGAGCTTATCCCCGAGATGTCCGAAGAGCCTCATTCCAACATCGGCACCATATTCTTTGCCGTGGGATTTGTGATAATGATGATACTTGATGTGGCACTGGGATAATATCCATATGTACAAAGCCTGCAATGTGAGTTTGAAATAAGCTCCATTGCAGGTTTTTTTATTGACATTATCTCCCGATATGATATAATAATGATAAGAACCCGTCTTCACAAGCATATGCGCACGTCTTTTCGGCAAATTTTGCCGCAGACTGCGTTAAAAATCCTTGCCGGGCGAAAGCCCGCCTGCGGATTTTTGCCTACTCTGCAACAAAATTATGCTCGAAAATCCGCACACATTTCTTATGAAGACAGGTTCTAAAAGTAAACTTGCGGAGGTAAATAATATGTCATCTGGAAAAGCTCTTGTACTTTCAAGCGGAGGTGTTGACAGCACTACACTGCTGGCTATGGCGTGCCACAGATACGGCAAGGAAAATGTGGTGGCTTTGTCTATATATTACGGTCAGAAGCACAAAAAGGAAATGGAAGCTTCGGACAATGTTGCAAAATATTACGGTGTTGAACATATAAAGCTTGACCTTTCAACTATTTTCCGGTATTCCGACTGTTCGCTGCTGGCAAACTCCGATGTGGAGATACCCCACGAGTCATATGCTGACCAGCTCAAAAAGACCGATGGTTCTCCCGTTTCCACCTATGTTCCTTTCAGAAACGGACTTTTCCTTTCCACAGCCGCTAGTGTAGCGCTTTCCAAGGGCTGCACTCTGCTGATGTACGGCGCACATGCCGATGATGCCGCAGGCAACGCATATCCCGACTGCTCTATGGCATTTGTTGAGGCTATGAACACTGCCATTTATGAGGGCAGCGGAAAGCAGCTGAGAATTGAAGCTCCCTTTGCGGGAATGAACAAGGCGGCAGTTGTTGCCGAGGGCAAGAAGCTTGGTGTTCCTTATGAAATGACATGGAGCTGCTATGAGGGCGGCGACGAGCCATGCAAGGTGTGCGGAACCTGCCGTGACCGCCGTGCGGCCTTTCTTGCAAACGGAATAGATCTGTACTGATAAAAGCAGGTGATGATATGAACACCGTCTGCATGATGATAAAAAAGCAGACTGTCCCCAATTTCATAAATCTTGAAACAATGCTCAGGACATATGACCGCAGCGCTCTTGTCTGCGGCGCTCCCGCATGGAGATATGCCTATCATATGATACATTCGGCGGATAAGTGGTTCATTGACCCCTTTGACTTCACCGAGCCGCAGTTTCACGAGGAGGGCATGGACAATCCCGATAACCCCTGCGAGGCGGAACTGAGCGATGAGCTGCTTCTGGATTATGCGGCTCATGTCCGTGACAAGACCCTTGCGTATCTGGACAGCCTTGATGATACCATGCTGAATGAGTGCCCGAAGAACTGTCCTTACACCCGTTTGGAGCTGATACTTATGCAGTTTCGGCATCTGTCAGTGCATATAGGCATGATAAACGGGCTTACTATAGAAAAAACAGGCAGATTCCCCTTGTTTGTGGGTGCGGACGGCTTTGATAAGCTGGAAAAAGGGCTATTTGACGAATAAAGGAGAATTGCGATGAGCAAATTCAGAACTGTTGTATCAGTAATAATTATGATAATTGCAGGCTTCGTTGGCTTTATTGCAGGTGCTTTCCTTAATGACGCTATGGGCGGAGCAATACTTTTTTCAATGATATCGGGTATCGCCTGCATAATCTATACTTTGGATAATCCCCGAAAATAAACCTTGAAAGGGCAGGATCATACAATGGAAAGAATAAACGTATTTGAAAACGGCATTTATATGACCCTTGAGATAACAGACAAAGATCAGCTGAAGCTTCTGCATTTCGGCGCAGAGCCTTTTGACGAAAGTAAGATAAAGGCAAAGGACTATGATAATGCCTTTAATCTTACCGAGATATCACTCTCGGGCTTTGACCGTCCCTATGAGCGCCACGGAATAAAGTACATAGTCACCGCTCCCGGCTATCGCATGAAATATCACGACAGGAAAGACTACAGAAACGACCTTGGCAGGGTGCTTGAATTTGTTACCCGTGACGAGGAGACGGACGTTTTTGTTACCGTGAAAATTCAGTTTTACGACGGCATTTCCGTTGCCCACTTTGTTACCGAGGTGGAGAACAGGGGAGCGGAGGAACAGACCTTGGAGTATGTTTCCCTTTTCAATTACACAGGCATTGAAAAGGAGGGACTTCTTCCCCGTGACGAAAAAATGCTGGTAAAGGTACCTCACAACTCATGGCAGCGTGAGATGGACTGGCAGACCTATACTCTTCCTCAGCTGGGTCTGGGTCAGTCTCAGAAAACAAGCGAGCAGCGCTCCTCAAAGGCTGCAAACTTCACCAACACGGGCAACTGGTCAACTAAGGAATACCTGCCTATGGGATATATCGAAAACACGGAGACGGGCACCTCACTCTTTTTCCAGATAGAGCACAACGGCTCATGGCACTGGGAGATATCCGACCAGTCTGCACATATGTACCTTGCTCTCAGCGGCCCCAACGAGCAGCAGTCCCACTGGTTCAAGACACTTAAAACAGGGGACAGGTTCACCACCGTTCCTGCGGCTGTGGGCGTTTCCCGCGGTTTTGACAGCAGCATGGCTGAGCTTACCCGCTACCGCCGAATGATACGCCGCAAAAACAAGGATAACGAGAGCCTTGCCATCATCTTCAACGACTATATGAACTGCCTTTGGGGCGACCCTACTGCGGAAAAGGAATATCCCCTTATTGATGCCGCTGCGGAGGCAGGCTGCGAGTATTTCTGCATTGACGCAGGTTGGTACAGCGCAGGCATATGGTGGGATAACGTGGGCGAGTGGCAGGAGTCCCGTGAGCGCTTCCCCGAGGGCATGAAAAAGGTTACGGACTATATCCGCTCCAAGGGGCTTATCCCGGGTGTGTGGCTTGAAATAGAGGTCATGGGCATCAACTGCCCCAAGGCAAAGAATGTTCCCGATGACTGGTTCTTTATGCGCCACGGCAAAAAGGTATATGACCGCTCACGCTATCAGCTGGATTTCAGAAATCCCGAGGTTGTCGCTCATGCCGACGAGGTTATCGACAGGCTGGTTCGTGACTACGGCGTGGGATATATCAAGATGGACTACAACATAGAGCCTGGCATCGGCACTGAGATAAACGCCGAAAGCGTGGGAGACGGACTTTTACAGCACGAGCGTGCATACCTCTCATGGCTTGACCGTGTATTTGAAAGATATCCCGACCTTATCATAGAAAACTGTTCCAGCGGCGGCATGAGGATAGACTATGCAATGCTCCAAAGGCATTCTATCCAGTCAACCTCCGACCAGGACGACTACAGAATGTATGCCACCATTGCCGCAAACTCTCCCACAGGACTTTGCCCCGAGCAGTCGGCGATATGGAGCTATCCTCTTACCGAGGGCGACAGGGAAGAGGTGGTGTTCAACATGGTAAACGCCATGCTGCTGAGAATACACCAGAGCGGACATCTTGTATATATCAGCGACGAGCGCAAGGCTCTTGTAAAGGAAGCACTGGACTGCTACAAGAATATCCGTGGGGATATAAAGACCGCCGTGCCTTTCTGGTGCCTTGGACTTTCGGAGTTCTCCGACCCATGGGTATCGCTGGGACTTAAATGCGAAAACAAGCTTTATCTTGCCCTCTGGAGACGAAACAGCGAAAAGAGCGGCATAGTCCTTGACCTGGCAAAATATACCGAGGGCAGAGGCGGAGAAGCAAAGCTCCTTTATCCATCTTTCGGCGAATGTGAGTTTGAGTACAACTCCGAGCTTTCCCGCCTTACAGTGAATATGCCCCGTGAATATTCCGCAAGGCTTTTTGAGATAGAGCTTGACTGAAAGGTGATAATATGAGAAGATCAGACCGTGAAATAACTTCCATAGAGGAAAAGCTTGCCGTGATCGAAAAAAACAAGGTAATGCGCCTTGCCATGGTAGATAACGGCAGACCCTATGTTGTGCCCCTGAACTATGGATATACCTATGAAAACGGAACTCTCACCCTTTATTTCCACTGCGCCGCTGAGGGCAGAAAAATAGATATCCTGAAAACCAATTCAGATGTGTGCTTTGAGATGGACGGTGAGCATAAGCTTGTGGAGGGAAGCACCGACTGCGCTTACGGATACAGCTTTGAAAGTGTCATAGGCAGCGGAAAGTGCGAGTTCATCACCGATGTCGGTGAAAAAATAAATGCCCTGACCCAGCTTATGAAGCACCAGACGGGTGTGGACAGAAAATATGAGTTTGCCGAAAGCATGGTCGAAAAAATATGCGTCTGCAAGATAACGGCGGACGAATTTACGGCAAAAGCAAGAAAATAAAAAAGTCGGACTGCTGCACACTGCAACAGTCCGACTTTTTATATATTTACTCAGAACATAATTACGCTATAAGCGACATTATAAAGCTGTCAATGGCGCTGTATTCATCTTCGGTAAGGTCATAGCTGAAAAGGCTGCCGTCGGTCAGCAAGAAGCAGATGTAGCTGCTGCCAATGTAGATACGCAGAGAATTTCCCTGATCGTCTGCCAGATCTACAATGTATCTGCTGTCGGACGGAACTGCTGTTACTGCCGATGCTGTCTGATCTTCGGTGTAGATGTAAAGCTCTTTTTCAAGGCTGTCCAGATCCTTTATGCCTCTTACCTTTCGGGAGGAGTAGGAGGTCACGCTGCCGTTTTCATCGTCATATCCGCTGACAGAGGGGATTATCACTGCGGAGGAAGAGGCTGCCTTAAAGCCGCTTACTGCTTCCTTGGCGGAGAAGTTTTCTGCCCTTGAAAAATCGGATACCAAAGCTGCGCCCATATCGTCGCTGCTGCCGCTGACACCTTCGCCTGCTTCGGGAAGCGAGGGGGATAATTCACTGTCGTCCTCAGTCTCATCTTCGCTGTCGTTGATATCGGAACCTGTGTAACTGCCTGCGGGGGGAGTGTATTCTGCGCTTTCCAGCTCAAGCTCTTCTTCGACAGCTTCTTCAGGCTCGGCTTCCTGAGCTACGGCATGTGTTTCAGCGGGTGGCTGAGGCACGGGTTCAGCCTTTTTGGCAGGTTCGGACACCTGTGCGTCATGGAACTCGCCGACAACGCTTGCTGCTGTTGTAACGGGAGCTTCAAAAACAGCTATAGATGCTTCGGTAACTTCGGAAGCAGTCTCGTCATGTACGGGTTCGGTAAAATCGGGTATGGGAATGCTGTCTGCACTTGCGATGCTATATTCGTCAACTGATGCTGCCTCGGGAATGTCTGCTTCGGATGCTTCCTGAACGGGAGCCTCTTCTGCGGGGATATCTGCGGTTGTTTCCAAAGCCTGAGTTTCTATTGTGTCTGTAACGATAACTGCGGGGTCTGAATCCTTGTCAAAAACACCTGTCCTGTTGAGCGAGAAAGCAACGGCTACGCAGGCTGCTGCGGCAGCTATTACCGATAAGCTTCTGTAAAGCCTGATATGACTGCGCTTCGGAGCATTTTCCGAGTCTCTCAGCTCTATCATCATTTTCTCGGTCCGCTCCTTGAAATCAGGGGAGATCTTCATTTCCTCCACAGCGGACTTGTATTTATTAGAAAAATCTGACATATTAAAAATCATCTCCCAGCTTTTTCTTTAAAAGCTCACGCCCTCGTGCCAGCTGAGTGCCCACGGTGGCTGAACTGATATGTTTTGCGGCGGCTATCTCCTGGATACTCAGTCCGCTGTAATAAAACAGGTGGATCACCGTGCGGTATTTTTCGGGAAGACTGTTCACAGCTTCCAGAACCGCACGCTTGGTATCATCGAGACCGCTGTCCTCCGTCTGTAATGCGGAGTCTGACAAATTATCCTCTAAAGGTACTGTTTTACTGACCCAGCCTGATTTCAGGTGATTTTTGCACTTGTTCACCGCCGTTCGCAGCAGCCATGCCTTTTCATGGTTGTTGTCCGTAAAGGCGGGCTTTCGTCTGATAAGCTCAAGAAAAACGTCCTGAGCGATATCCTCGGCATCGTGCATAGTTTTCACATATGAATAACACAGCCTGATTATCAGGTCGGAGTAGGTATCAAGCACATATCGGATGTATTCGTCATCAAAGGTACCGTTTGAACCCGAATACATTGTTCCCGTTTTCCTCCTTATTCAGATTTTTGAGGTATGCAGATAGTCTGCACAAGTGCTTCTATATTATAAACAATTCAGAAGCACGATATTTTTCATTTCATACAAAAAATATTATATCAGATACAGGAAATTTTTGCAAGGGCTTGATTTATTCCGATGGGTATAAAAGTGGGGCTGTTACAGCATGACGCTGCAACAGCCCGAGACTATGTTATTTAACCGGAATTGTAAGGTCACCTATCACCACTGCCGAAATATTGTCGGGGTCGATCACATCAAGACACAATATATCAAAATGCTGACTGTAGTATCCTGCGTCGTTTTGGGCAGGAACTTTAGTGCTGTAGGACGAAACAGAGTCAGGCGATATGGTCTGCCCGTCCGTCATAACTATGGAGGTATCGGCTCCGAAAATAAAGTTATTGCTGTTATCCTTTGCAAGATAATTTACTCTTACAGTCAGTGCGGATATGCTCAGACTTTCGATTATTATATTCTTTTCGGCAGTATAAGGCTTGCTGCGGTCACGCAAAACAGCAGGACTGCCTATCTGTATTTCCTTTGTAAGCTTTGGCACATCTTCATTTACGGTCATATCCGCACTGCCTATTTCGGTATGGCTGTCAGAGCCTGAAAATGCAAGGATTATATTGTCCCCGGCGTTTATGCCAAGAGCGGTTGATATTATCATACAGTGTGTTCCGTCGGAAATAATGCTGTTTTTCGTACTGTATCCAAATCGGGTTGTATCGTCGTTTATCTTTGCGGAATGGTAGAACAGCCGTTCTGTTATCTCTTCATCAAACGTTCCCGAAAGCTCGTAGTTTATTATAAGCGACTGACCGTCAGATACCGCATCAAGCAGCCTGAAATCCATATCAGACGGCGCATTTTCGCCCTTGCTCAAATGAACATCTTTCATGCTTACATCGACCTGTGCAAAGGCATCTTCGGAATATGAGGCAGTACCCAACAGATCGTTCAGCCAGCCAAACTTTACCGCCGATACCACTGTTGTGCACATTACCGCAGCCGCACATATGGCAGCAATGACCGTGCCGTATCTGTGTGAGTGTTTTACGGTGCTTTCCGCACGTCTTTTGGCGGAAGCTGCGATATCCTTGTCTGTAGTGATGGTGTCCATTTCTGCTTTTATAATATCTTTCAGTTTATTCATAATCATATTCTCCCTTCAAAAGCTCTTTCAGCGCCTTTTTGCCACGGGAAAGCCTTGTCGTCACTGTTGACTGCGGTATCTTCAGGAGACGGCTTATCTCACTGCTGCTCATATCGTCGTAATAGTAAAGCATTATCACCGTGCGCAGTTTTGTCGGCAGAGAGTGAACGGCTTTTATGATGTCCGAGCGGTCGCTGAAATCAAAATCAACTGCTGCAGCATCAAGCTCATTTTCGCTGTTGTCGGATATGAATTTGCGCCGCCTGAGCTGCTTCAGAGCTGCATTTACGGTAACTCGGATAAGCCATGCCCTTGCGTGTTCATCGCTTTCAAACTCGGGCTTTCGGCGGTAGAGCTGATAAATTGCTTCTTCGGCAGCGTCCTCCGCATCATGCTTTGAGCCGAGCAGCATAAAGGCGTTGGCATAAAGCCGCTGCATATTATCTTTTGCTATGCTGTCAAGATCACTGCACCCCATTTTTTCACCTCCGAGCGTGTATTTGAAAGTACTTTCATAATATAAATCCTTGAAGGGAGTGATTTGTCTCATTTTTTATAAAAAAACGGGAGCAATTTTTTTTGATTGCTCCCGTTGGATATTATATTCGCAGAATTACTTTACAGCTTCAAGAAGTTCAGCTGTCTTGTCGGTCTTTTCCCAGGCAACGCCCAGATCCTCACGGCCCATGTGACCGTATGCAGCCAGCTGTCTGTACTGAGGACGGCGGAGGTCAAGGGTCTTGATGATAGCAGCGGGACGAAGGTCAAATACCTTGTGAACAGCCTCGCTGAGCTTGTCATCGGAAACCTTTCCTGTACCGAAGGTATCGACCATTACGGAAACAGGCTTTGCAACGCCGATAGCATATGCAAGCTCTACCTCGCACTTATCGGCAAGACCTGCGGCAACGATGTTCTTTGCAACATATCTTGCAGCATAAGCGGCAGAACGGTCTACTTTTGTCGGATCCTTACCTGAAAAAGCCCCACCACCGTGTCTTGAATAACCGCCGTAGGTGTCTACGATAATTTTTCTACCTGTAACACCGGCATCACCTTGAGGTCCGCCGATTACAAAACGACCTGATGGGTTAACCAAAATAATTGTTTTTTCATCCGGTTTGATTCGTTCATTTTTAAATACATAATCTATAACGTGTTGTTTTATGTCGTTACGAATAATTTCTTGAACTTTTGCATTATCACTAATCGTACCAATTACAGGATCGTGTTGAGTAGAAATTAAAACTGTATGAATTCTTGCAGGTTTACCATCAACATATTCAACTGTAACTTGAGATTTTCCATCCGGTCTTAAGTAATCAACGATACCTTTTTTTCTGACTCTTGATAGTCTATAAGACAATTTGTGAGCCAAACTGATTGGTAACGGCATTAATTCAGGAGTTTCGTTACAAGCATAACCAAACATAATACCTTGGTCACCTGCACCGATATCTTCAGTTTCTGCAGAAGATGTATCTGCGTTATCATTTCTTGTTTCTAAGGCTTTATTTACACCACCTGCAATATCAGTTGATTGTTCATCAATACTTGTTAAAACAGCGCAAGTTTTGTAATCAAAACCGCCTCCGTTTTCACCAACATAACCAATATTTTTGATTGTTTGTCTTACCACTGCAGGAATATCAACATAACAATCTGATGTAATTTCACCACAAACCAAAGCCATACCAGTTGTTACTGTAGTTTCTGCAGCAACTCTTGATTTGTTGTCTTTTGTTAAAAACTCATCTAAGATTGCATCTGAAATTTGGTCGCATATCTTGTCTGGGTGTCCTTCTGTTACTGATTCAGAAGTAAATAGAAAATTTTTTGCTGTCATAGCATTCTCCTTAATTTATATCTGCGCCGGTAAGTTTTTTAATTCCGACCCGGCATACTTACATCTATTATCGTAAATCAAATACCTGCGAAAAGCAAATTATTACGCATTATTTCATTTGTAAATATTTTATTAAGAAGTGATTGTTTTTCTATAAATAGATTATAATAAGGATATGGAAAAATTTGTTCAACTCGATAAAACAAAATTAAATCATATTCCAATTAGCGAATTTGCCGATTTTATCCATCAAAGTTATGAGGGTTCTAAAACAGAATACCTTATAAAATGTATTGAAAAATGGATTTTAGATAACTACAACAAAACTATTCACGCAAATGACCTAATGCCAACTAAAAAGTTAATGTCCGATTTATTAGACATCAGCACTGGTACAGTTCAAAACATCTACAGAAACCTTGAAGACAAGGGTTTGCTTTATTCAAAACAGTGTATTGGTACTATGATTGCAGACATTAACAACAAAAGTGTAAAACTTAGAAAATCAGTTTCAAAAAAGGATTACGCTACTGATTTAATAAAAAAATTTATCATCAAAAATAAATTCAAAACAGGAGAACAATTACCTTCTGCACGTGCAATATCTCAATATATTGGAATTTCTATAAATACAACTCGTGTTGCAATGGAGAATTTGATTATACAAGGAATTATTGAAAAAACTCAAAACAAGGATCAAAATTGGATTTTAAAAACGAACAAAATCAATGTTTCTGCAAATAATTCTAATTCATTAATCTCAAACATTGTTTTAGACATAAAAAAATATATTACTCAAAATTTGAGAATTGGCGACAAAATGCCTACACACGCTCAATTAGCAAAGAATTTAAAGGTTAGCGTTAAAACTATTCATGATAGTTTGGAATACCTGATTAGTGAAGGAATTTTGCTCCCAAAACGAGGTCGTTACGGCACTTGCGTTGTAAACATGCCTGATGACACAAAACTTCAACCTCAAGCGGAAACATCTATTTTTGCAAAATCACAAATTACTGCAAGATACCACTATGAAAGAATTCAAGATTCAATAAAAAATATGATTCTTGAAAAATATTCACTTCACTCAAAACTTCCTTCAATAATGGAAATGTCAAATCTTATGGATGTGAGTCCGAACACAATCAGAAAAGCATTTGCAAACCTTGCGGAAGAAGGCTATTTGACCTTCACCAGAGGTCGTTATGGCGGAACCTTCGTTAAGGCAATGCCTAAATCACCTGTAAATCAACCGTTCGAGTGGGTTGCAGTAAACCCTAAGTATGCGACATATTCTGACAATTAAGATTTTTTGTTATATTTTTCAAATAAGTCAGGACGTCGTTCTTTAGTGCGTTCAAGCATTTTTTTATGCCTGAACTCATTAATTTCTTTATGATTTCCGTTCAACAAGACCTCCGGAACACTCAAGCCTCTAAATTCTCTTGGTTTTGTATATTGCGGATATTCAAGCAACCCCTCTTCAAAACTATCACAATCTGCAGATTCAATCTTACCCAAAACACCTTCTAACTTTCTGCTTACACAGTCAATCACGCAAAGCGCAGGTAATTCTCCACCGGTCAAAACGAAATCACCAATTGAAATTTCTCTCGGTTTAATTATTTCTCGAATTCTCTCATCATAACCTTCGTAATGCCCGCAAAGGATTACAACTTGATTAAACAGAGCCAATTCCTTTGCAACCCCATTATCAAAAGGTTGTCCTTGTGGTGACATCATTATTGTGCAAGAATTTTCAAGTTTTTTCACACTTTCATAAGCATCAACATAAGGTTGAGCCATTAAAACCATTCCTGCACCACCACCGTACGGTGTGTCATCAACTTTTTTGTGTTTATCAAGGGTAAAATCTCTCGGATTTACTGTATTCACCGAAATTACATTCGCCGAAGTTGCACGTTTTAAAATACTGCAATTACAGTAAGACTCTATCATTTCAGGAAACAAAGTTAACACATCAAATTGCATTACTCAATCAACCCCTGAATTTCGTTTATATAAACTTTTTTGTTATCCAAATCAACTTCCGGAACCAATTCATCAACGAAAGGTATTAATGAAATCTTCTTTGACAAGCCTCTAACAGACAACAAATCGTTTGCGCCGTTGTTTGAAACACCTACAACAACACCGACTTTTTTGTCTTTTGAATAAACATCCAAGCCAACTAAATCGTCTATTAAGTATTCGCCGTCATCAAGAGCTTCCTCAAAATCCTCTTGTGGCACATATAATAAGCAATTTTTATAAACCAAAATATCATTTATTGAATTTATGCCTTCAAACTTTAAAATTGCAAACTTGTTGTTGAATTTAACTGATTTAACTTTAACCTTTTTGTATTCGTTTTCAAAATAAATAAAAACATGCGAAAGAGTTTTCAAAAAATCAGCTTGATTCTTTGAATATCCTACCTTTGCTTCACCTTGAACGCCGTGAAAGTTTAATATTTTACCTATTGAAATATACTTACTATTCTGCATCTTCAACTTTTTTAGGCTTTCTACCACGAGTTTTCTTTTCCGGTTTTTCTTCTTCAGCTGAATCTTCTTCTACTTCAGCTATTTTCTTTGCTCTGGTAGTTTTTTTAGGCTTTTCTTCTACTTCAGTTTCAGTTTCAACTTCTTCAGCTTTTGCTTTTTTAGCACGAGTCTTTTTAGGTTTTTCTTCTGCAACTTCAGCATCTTTCTTTTGATTTTTGAATTCTTCCGGAGCATCTTCTCTATCAGGATTCCATCTATCCAAGCCCATTTGAGCTCTGATTAAACCAATACCGACATGAACACGCCATTCGTCCATCTTTAATTGAACCGCAATAATTTTGTGGCATCCGATTGGAGGTAACGGCAACAATGGTTCGTAAAGACTTCTGATTGCCATTAATTGATCTGGAGAAATTGCCAACTTACGTTTTGGAAATGGCAATTTAGGTAACATCATTTTTTGACGTACTAAATTGATACCAAAGAAAACTTTTCTTGGCTCTAAACCGATTTTTTCTCCGATTACTTCGTGTGCATCAGGGTTTGGCAATGGTAACATTGCTTTGTACAATGCTTCAATTTGTTCTAATTGCTCCTTATTAATTAAAAGTTGTTTTTGTGGTTTTTGAGGTCTTGCGCCACCCATTGGTCTGCGTTGTTGGAAGCCACCTTGAGGACGTCTTTGTTGGAAACCACCGCCTTGTGGTCTACGTTGTTGGTAGCCACCTTGGCTTCTTTGTTGATAACCGCCTTGATTTCTGTCGTATCCGCCTCTTTGTTGATATCCGCCTTGATTACGGTCATAGCCACCCCTTTGTTGGTAGCCGCCTTGGTTTCTATCGTATCCGCCACGTTGTTGGTAACCGCCTTGGTTACGGTCATAACCACCTCTTTGTTGGTAACCGCCTTGGTTTCTATCGTATCCGCCACGTTGTTGATAACCGCCTCTTGGTTGGTAACCACCTTGGTTACGGTCATAATTTCTTTGAGGTCTGTCATATCCGCCTGCTGAGTAGCCACCCGCAGAATATCCACCGGCAGAATATCCGCCTGCCGAGTAACTTCCGGAAGAGTATGAACCGTTTTCTGAACTATAATTTTGTTGCTCTTGATTATTTTGATTATCTTGTTGCTCTTGATGTTGATGTTCTTGGTGTTGATCAGAGTCACCACCTGATGGCATCATATTTTTATCAGGGTACAAACAGTTTGGACAAATAACCCTTTTCGGATTCTTTGTTTCAAATTCTACACCACACTTAATACATTTGTTTACATACATATGAACATGCCTCTTTATTGGGTTTCTTTAATTCTTTTAATTCCTAATCCTAACAATCATAACGGACTAATTTAGAATATAAACTACTTTCTAATTTCTAATCTTTAGCTACATTATACCAAAAAGATTTTTATTTTTCCAGCATGAATGTAACCGGCCCGTCATTTAGCAAAGAAATTTCCATCATCGCTCCGAATTTTCCTGTACCCACATTGACATTCAGCCCTTTTACTAACGTAACAAATTCTTCATATAATTTGTTAGCTAATTCAGGTTTTTCAGATTTGTCAAAACTTGGACGAGTACCTTTTTTGCAATCGCAACATAATGTGAATTGTGAAACTATCAGCATTTCACCGTTTATGTCGATAAGTGATTTATTCATTTTTTCATTTTCATCTTCAAAAATACGCAAATTTACAACTTTTTTTGCCATCCATTCAACTTGTTCTATTGTATCACCTTTTTCTATCCCAACCAGTGCTAAAATTCCTGCATTTATAGATGAATAAAGTTTTCCGTCTATTGTACAAGATGCGTTTTTAACCCTTTGAATCAAGCATTTCATTTAATTCTTCCACTTTCTTTTCAAGTATTTTTATCAATAAATTATATTCTTTTAAATTTTCTGTAAAATATTTTTTCAAGTCATTAAACAACAAAACTATTGATTTTGGATCAACAAGTTTGTTTGTTCTCAAATTATACGAAATTTTTGAGCTTGAGGCTTTATGTTCGTAGTTATAAATTAAGGATTTTCCTGAATAACTTTCAGACATATCAATATACAAAATCATAAGTTGTTTAAAATAAGCGCCAGCTTGAGGATTCAACTCATTATTATTTTTTGCAAACTCTTTTTCAAAACTTACAATCAATCTTGAGGCTTTTTCCATCAAGGTTTGAACCTCTTTTAATATCTGAACCTCTTGTTTTATAGAGTTTTGTATTTTTGAAACATCATAAGAAAACTGTTTATCTAATTGAACTTTTTCAACATGTTTTGAGTCTTTCAACAATTCCTCAAGTGGAATATCTTTAAATCCGTTAATTTTTGCACCTTCCATTGAAGTATTATAAAGATTTAATCTGTTGCCGTAAATTTGCGCAAAGTCTTCAAATTGAGAAATAAATGTTGCATAATCTACCGTTGTTGGCAATTTATTACCTTTAATACCTTCAACATAGTTCAATTTTGAATTTATGTCTGTAAGATATCGTTCAAGTCTTTTATTTCTTTCTTCTTCTGACAAATTTGTTTTGCCATATAGTGCTTCCTTTAGATTTTCTTCTTGACCTTTTTCAACAACCACCTCAACTTTTCCTGTAGAAGGATTTTCTTGATAAACAAGAGCTCTGTTTGTACCGTTTGAGTAACATTTTCCTCCACAAAAGGCTAAATCTTGTCCGACAAGAATTATGTCTTTACAACCCAAAAACATTGCAGAATAAAGCGCTGTATAAGAAACCGTTCCGCTTGATATATATTGAGAATTATCCATATTTGCGTAATTTGCCCAAACATTGTTGGCAATTGAGGTGCAAGACGGATAAGAGAACTTACGCTTAAAATTAACTTTGTGCATTGCAGGATGAGTCAAAGGTTCCAGAATTAAATAAGAATCTTTTGTATCAACTCCATTTAATTGCGGAGTTGAATCACACTGTTCAATACTTACTATAAAATCAGGATTAATACCGTTTTTAGTCAAAGTTTTCAGTGCTTGTAAAACAGCAATAATTAAAACATTGTCTTTATATTTTTTTAGAGTTTCAACATTTTTATCTAAACTTGGACCGGCTGATACAACAACTGCAGTTTTATCCTTATAAGTATTTCTAAATTCCAGTAATGGCGGTTCTTTTATAATTTGCGGAATGTTTTCACATACAATTTTTACTGCCGGACGAAGTTTTGTTTTAAAATAATTTTCATTTAAAATTGCCTGTCCCATTACTTGATTTACTTTTTCAGCAAACATTTTTAATTCAGGGTTAAAAATTTTATTATAAGAAGGCAAGAAGGAAATTGTGGTTGAAGAGTTTTCTATTCTTAAATTTTGATAAGCTGATATCAACTTATTGAAATTATTAAATACAAAAACATTTTGTTTTGACAGTTCGTTAGATAAATCCGCAACTTCTAATGTACTCGCTAAAATTTCAAGACTGGGTTCGTAAACAAGCACAATACCTTTTGATTTTAGAGCAAACTGTTGAAACAAATACCCCAATCCAAATCCGAAAACAATGTGCATCATAACCGGAGTATTTTCAACTTTTGAAAAAACAATTTTTGCTTCTAATTCAGCTCCGACCAAATCATGCAAAGGTATGCCATTATAATTCAAATTTGCCTCTTGTAGCGCAGTATTAGAAAATTGAATATCTTGAGTCAGATGTTCAATTTTCATAATTTTATCTCTTAATTCAGGATTATATCTGGCAATTTGCTTTAAATTTGCATCTAAAATCGGATTATTTTTCAACTACTTTTCCTCTTAACTGTCCGCAAGCTGCGTCAATATCAGCGCCTCTTTCAAGTCTGACAGTAACTTTTTTGCCTGAATGTTCCAAAATATATTTAAACTTCATAATTTCGTTATTTGAAGGTTTTTTATAATCGTTTTCAACTACAGGATTGTACGGAATCAAGTTGATATTACATTTTACGTCTTTTAATAATTCAACTAAATTTTTAGCGCATTCCAAAGTATCAGTTAAGTCTTTTATCAGCAAATATTCAATCGTGATACGACGTCCTGCAATTTCAAAATATTTATTCAATGCCTTTTTAACTTCTTCAATCGGATATTTTTTGTTAATCGGCATTATCTTATTTCTGATTTCATTTGTTGGGGCATGAAGTGACCAAGCAAGTGTTGATTGATTATTAGCCTTTGCAAAATCTGCTATTTTGGTTGCTATACCGCTTGTTGATACAGTAATTCTTCTTGCTCCGATTTGGAAAGAAGTGTTTAAAAGTTCTATTGCTTTATTTACGTTATCTAAGTTCAACAAAGGCTCACCTTGTCCCATAAATACAACATTTGTAACCTTCAAGCCTGTATCTCTTTGAATTGTCAAAACTTGTTCAATAATTTCTTTATAAGTTAAGTTTCTTATAAAACCTCTTTTACCGGTTGCACAGAAAGAGCAATTTACGGCACATCCAACTTGAGAACTTACACAAGCTGTTAAATTTGCACGGTTGTCAAATCTCATAAGAACTGTTTCTACACATTCGCCGTCAGGATACTCAACAAGATATTTGATTGTACCGTCAGAACTTACTTGTTTACGCTTAACTTTAGTTTCAGTAACAGTTGCAATTTCTTCCAATTGTTCTCTGAATTTTAGTGACAAATCCGTCATTTGAGAAATATCAGAAACAGATTTTACGTAAATCCAGTTATGAATTTGTTTAGCTCTAAATTTTGAAGCTTTTAATTCGTCAGTTATTTTTTCGATTTCATCCGGTCTTAAACCGGCTAGAACAGTTTTTCCCATTTTCTACACCAATAATTGTAATAATCTTTCAGTATCTTTATCCCCTCGACCGGAAATATTCACAACAATCAAATCATCTTTGCTTGTTGTCGGCATTAATTTTTCCAAGTATGCAACTGCGTGAGAACTTTCAATAGCAGGAATAATACCTTCTAATTTAGAAAGTCTTGCAAATGCTTGAACCGCTTCATTATCCGTAATCGGTTCATATTTCACTCTGCCTGATTCAAATAAATAACAATGTTCAGGACCGCATCCGGGGTAATCTAACCCTGCAGAGATAGAATATGATTCTTTTACATTATCATTTTCATCAACCAAAACATATTGTTTAAAGCCGTTGAATAATTTTATTTTACCAGTATTTAAACTTGCTGCGGTTTTCTTTGAATGAACTCCTTCACCTGCAGCTTCTAAGCCGATTAAGTTTACATTTTTATCATCTAAAAATGCATAAAAAGTTCCGATAGCATTACTTCCGCCACCAATACAAGCAAGCACATAATTTGGTAATCTATTTTCTTTTTTCAGAATTTGTTCTTTTATTTCTGAACCGATAATTGATTGAAAAAATCTTACCATTTTCGGATATGGATGAGGTCCTACTGCTGAACCTAAGATATAAAATACATCTCGGTGTCTTTCCCAATAATTGCTTGCTACTTCACAAGCATCTGCCAAAGTTTTTGAGCCGGTATCAACACTATGAACTTTAGCACCCAAAAGTTTCATACGTTCAACATTCAAATGTTGTCGGTTAATATCGATTTCACCCATAAAGATTTCACATTCCAAGCCCAACAACGCTGCAACAGTCGCTGTAGCTACACCGTGTTGACCTGCGCCTGTTTCTGCAATAACTCTTTTTGCACCCATTCTTTTTGCCAAAAGAGCTTGCCCTAAAACGTTATTAATTTTGTGGGCGCCTGTATGATTTAAGTCCTCACGTTTCAAGTAAATCTTACCTTTGCCGTAGTGTTCTGTTAACCTTTTTGCAAAATACAACGGAGTCGGACGTCCAGAATAATCTGTCAACAAGTCATACAGTTCTTTTATAAATTTTTCGTCATTAATCGCTTTTTCAAATTCATCGTTCAATTTTGCCAATATCGGTTTAAAGTCTTCACCTACGTAAGCACCGCCAAATTGCCCAAAGTAACCGTTTTCATCAGGCATGTTATATTCCGGTAATGATTTTATAAACATCTTTATTTATTCTCCTTTTGATACTCTTTTAAAAAATGTTGTCGAATTTCTGTCATAGCTCTTATTGTCAAAACTATTGTTTGAATATTTTCATGCCAGCCAATAAAAGCACAAGTTGGATGAAGCATTTGAATCGGATTGTCAGGGTAATCTCTGCAAATATTTGGTCTGTTCTCATAACAAGAGCATTTATTATCTGCTGTAACCTTGTCGCAGTGGTAATAATAAACTTTTTCGCCTGACTCTTTTATCAAATCAACATAAAGTTTAAATTCTTTTTCTGCATCCTCTTTATGTTCATATGGTTTAAAAGTTGCGATGAATTCTTTGGCATAACCGTCACCTCTTGAAGCTTTATCAAGCAATTCTACAGGTGAAAATTCACTTATTGCCAGTCTGCAACATGCACCGCACATTGCACATTTATAATTTTTTCTGCGCTCCAGTATCAAATTTCTTTGGAATTGAATATGTTTCCCTTGCAAAAGTTCATTCCGGCCACTGTCTTCATTTCTGTCTCTGTCATTTTTGCGCGAAGTTTCTCAACTTCTACTTCCAAATAATTCTTTACTTCCTCCGGTTTCAAAGCACTAATTTCTCCTTGCATAGCGCTTAAAACCGATACAAAAATTTCCCTATATTTTTTCACTAGCTGTTCGTAGTGCTCTTTTAAATTTTCCATAGACACATAGTATCACAAATTAGCGAACTTACCAATGTAAATTTTTACACGGATAAATAATACTTACCTAAAACGAAAGGAGAAATTATGACAGAAAAATTACAATTATATCGCTGTAATATTTGCAACAACCTTGTTGAAGTTCTTATCGAAGGTAAAGGCGAACTTGTTTGTTGCGGTCAACCAATGGAATTAATCAAGGAACATGAAAGTGACGTCAAAGAACTTAATGACAAACACGTTCCTGTTATTGAAAAAACAATCGAAGGATTTAATGTTCGTGTTGGAGCAATAAAACACCCTATGACGGATGAACATCATATTATTTTTATCCAAGCAATTTCTAAGGATAAAAAATATATTAAAACCAAATACTTAACACCAAACGAAGACGAGGCCGAACTAAATTTAAAATGCAACTGCTCGGATCTATGGGCAAGAGCCTTATGTAACATTCACGGATTATTTAAAGGAGAATACGATGCTTAGTGAAAGACTTAACAACGAACTTAATGCACAAATTAACAGGGAATTTTATTCAGGGTATTTATATCTGTCTATGGCTAATTATTTCCACGAAAACAATCTTAACGGTTTTGAACATTGGTGTAAAAAACAGGCTGAAGAAGAAGTTGGACACGGAATGGCAATTCTTGAATTTATGGCAAAATTAAATTCTAAAATAAAACTTCTTGAAATTAATGAACCGGAAGCTGTTTTTTCAACTCCAATTGACACGATTAAAGAAATGCTTAATCACGAAAAGCACCTCACAGGCTGTCTTCACACCATTGCTGTTACAGCAAAAGACGAAAATGCATTTACAACATGTCACTTCCTGGAACACATGCTTGAAGAGCAAATCGAAGAGGAAGAAACAGCTTATGATATCTACTCTAAGCTTAAAATGTTTAATGAGTGCAAAAGCGCTTTATACAACCTTGACAAAGAACTTCATACAAGAGTATAAGTTTTTCATCAAAATAAAAAGGGCTCTTTTTCAAGAGTCCTTTTTTGTTTATATTCTATCAAATTATTTCTTAAAGATACCTTTGCCTAATAAGAATGCTCCGATTGCTACCGCACCGCCTAATAAGCCACCTACTACATTACCTGCGATTCTTGCACCTTTTGATTTCTTTGTTTGTGCTGAACCTTCGATGTTTGCTATGTTTTCATCTGCTGTTGTGTTGTTGCCAAAGCCAAATGATAATACTTGTTTCAAACCTGACATAAATGAACTTGATGAGTTATTTCTGATATCATCTGTTATATATGAACCTGTTTGTTGGGCATATAATCTTTCTGCATATGCTTTGATTTGTGCTTGTTTATCTTCTGCACTTGTGCCTGATGGTATTTGTGAGCCGTATGCTGTTTCTACCGCTGCTAATAATTTATTATATTCTGTTTTTACGTTATCTTGATTGTCTGCCTTGATTTGACCGTTCAAAATTTGAATTTGACGTTGAATATTTTCATTTTGTGATGCCATTTTAAATTGAGCATTGTTTTGGTTTTGGTACATTTGTACTTGTCTATTAATTCCAAAATTATCCCATTGTTGCATATTTTGCATATATGCTTTTTGGTATTGTGGGTTCAACATTCCACCGAATGTTCCAAGTCCTGAGTATCCCATTCCAACTCCGGCATAACCAGAAAGTGAAGGAAGAGTTCCTGTAACTGATGGAAGTCCCATTGCTGTATTTGCACTCAACACAGGAGCATTCATTAAATTGTCTAAATCCAAACTAGACATTCCTGTCGGATACATTGTGTTGAAATTAACTGTCATTTTAAACCTCGAATAACTTTTTTGTGAAACCAATTAACCAAATTGTTCTTACATTCATGTAAAGTATTTCGAAATTCAATAATTGCCATGTTTTCGACGATTTATTAAGTTTTGTTAACATAAGCACAAAAAATAGGGCTTTTAGAAAACCCTATTTTTAAAATATATCTTTTATGCCGGTCGTTTTATTTTTTTAATAAAACTTTGCCTAATAAGAATGCTCCGATTGCTACCGCACCGCCTAATAAGCCACCTACTACATTACCTGCGATTCTTGCACCTTTTGATTTCTTTGTTTGTGCTGAACCTTCGATGTTTGCTATGTTTTCATCTGCTGTTGTGTTGTTGCCAAAGCCAAATGATAATACTTGTTTCAAACCTGACATAAATGAACTTGATGAGTTATTTCTGATATCATCTGTTATATATGAACCTGTTTGTTGGGCATATAATCTTTCTGCATATGCTTTGATTTGTGCTTGTTTATCTTCTGCACTTGTGCCTGATGGTATTTGTGAGCCGTATGCTGTTTCTACCGCTGCTAATAATTTATTATATTCTGTTTTTACGTTATCTTGATTGTCTGCCTTGATTTGACCGTTCAAAATTTGAATTTGACGTTGAATATTTTCATTTTGTGATGCCATTTTAAATTGAGCATTGTTTTGGTTTTGGTACATTTGTACTTGTCTATTAATTCCAAAATTATCCCATTGTTGCATATTTTGCATTTGAGCTTGTTGGAATTGAGGATTTACCATTCCAAAGGTACCTAAGCCATATCCTGCACCGTAGCCAGAGTATGCATTCATTAAAGGCATATCCATTAAGTTCATATTGTTATATGGATTTACCATTCCGAAATTTACTGTCATAACCTTTGAAACCTCCAATAACTTGCGTTATTAAATTTAAAACCTTAAACCTTACATATATATAAAGTATTTCGAAATTCAATAATTGCCATGTTTTCAGACATTTGTAAAGTTCTGTTAACAAAATAAAAAGAACCCTCGTTCAAATCGCCACAAACGAGGGTATTAATCAGTAAAAGAGACATCAATAACACTATTACACATGTTTTTATTTATTTCCAACAATAGACGGAATCTTTTATTTAATTTATAATCTTGTTATGAAAAAGTTATTTATATTAATTGCAATTTTATTTATAGGCACAACTTCATTTGCCGAAGAAATGACAAAATCTCAACAGGCTGTAGCACTTTATAACGACAACAACCTTGTTAACGCAGCAAAGGTACTTATTAGTATTCCCGAAGCAGATAAAACAGCACAAGACTGGCTTTTGATGGGTAACATTTTACAAGACGAAGACAAAATGTCAGAAGCAGTGTTTATGTTTAAACGTGCCATTTTAGTAGATAAAAACTTTTATAAACCCTATTATAACTTAGCAAACATCTATCTTGACGAAGAACGTGTCATTATGGCTCTTGATAACTACAAAATAGTTGTAAAATTAAAACCGGATTTTGCGTATGGTTATTACAACATGGGCTGTGCATACCTTCGTTTGGGCAATTACAAAAAAGCCCGAAGAGCCTTTGTAAAAGCAATTTCCGTAGCCAGTGAAAATCCTGATAAAAAAGAAATTAGCCCTGATTTTTATTACAATTTAGCCTTTTGCTACAACAAGCTAAACAACCCTAAAAAAGCAAAAGAAGCTATTGCTATTTATGATAAATTAATTGAAAACAAGTAATTCGTAAACAAAATTTACTTGCTATGACTCAATTAAGATATATTATATATGTATGGGTAAATTATTAAGCTTGATAATGAAAATATTTTTCATTTTACTTGCAATATTCTTAATTTATTGCTTAACTATCGGCAGAGATTTTGGGATGAAGCAGGTAAATAAAGTTATGGGTATGTATTATGTGCATATTGGTGATGAAGCATACCGAAAAAACGACATGCAAGAAGCTGTTGATGCATACCAAAACGGTTTAAAATTATTCCCAGAACACTATGAAGCATGGTTAAACCTTGGCAACATTTATGTTGCGTATGAAGATTATTATTCAGCTGCACAAGCTTACCAAAACGCAATTTTGGCAAAAGAAAATTATACTCTTGCAAGAATGAATCTTGGCATAATTTCTGCAGAAAAATTGGGTGACTTTGATTCGGCAATTGCAGAATATCAATCCATAATAGATTCAAAAAGATTTTTGTTATCAATACCATTCGTATTCAACAACAAAAAGAGCGAAACCGATAACAAAGCCATAGCCTATTACAATATGGGCAGAGCTTATTCTCAAAAAGCGTTCTATCTTCCTCAAAACAAGAAAAAAGAGAAAAAAGAATTTCTAGGACAAGCTGTAGTTGCATACGAAAAAGCACACCAAATAACAAAAAATGATTATGATATAAATTATAATTTAGCCCTAACTTATCACTTATTGGGGGATTACAGAAAAGCCGGACAATATTATTGTAAGGCTATTGAGTCTTCTCCTATGCATTACGAAGCTCATTACAATCTTGGTTTAATGCTAAAACATCTAAATCAACCAAAATACGCAATTGATGAGTTAGAAAAGGCTGCAGTTCTTTCAAGCGGAAGATATTCTTCTCACTCTAAATATATCTTTGATGTACTAAGCGAAGTTACACTTCAAATGCAACAAAAAGGAGAAGATAAATCAATTAAAGATAAAATTAAATTAAATGAACCTGAAGAACAAGAGCAACCTCTTATTCTTGTAAATGGTAAAGTCACCTCAACAGAGGAGGCAGAAGTTGCAATTCTTGAAAATTTCAGAAAATGTAAATCTAAAGAATTGTTCGAAGTAAACTAGTGGTAAAAACGGGTACACGCATTGAAAACTATCGCATATACTTGTAGTTATGAATTAAATGAAAAAACAGCAACAGAAGAAGTTTCAAAACAAGTTGCTGACATTAAAAATTTCTGTAAAGTTCACGAAATCGAACTAAGTGATACTTATACAGAAACAAGCACTCGTGATGATTTCAAGCCTGTTCTACTCAACATTATGAGCAACTGTTTTGGAAACACTGACCGATTAATTATCGCTAATTATGATGTTATAAGCAGAAACAAAGATTTTCTTGATTGGATTAAAGATGAATTCAACAGAATGAAGATTGAAATTGTAAGCCTTGAAAAAGCTTCAAAACCACAAGAATTATTTTCAGACAAAAAATTGTCATATATGACAGAAAAAATTAAAAACATTCCGTCTTTACCCGAAATTATCACAAAGTCTATTGAAATTATGCAAGACAAAAATGCTTCTGTTGCAGATTTATCAAAAATAATCTCAAACGATATCGGGCTTACGGCAAGAGTTTTAAAACTTGTTAATTCGTCTTATTACGGTTTTCCAAAGCAAATTTCAACAATACATCAAGCAATTATAATTTTAGGATTTACTACTGTAAAAGGTGTGATTTTATCAGCAAGTATATTCAAAATGTTTACACCAAAAGGCAATCAAACCTTTGATTACAAGAACTTTTGGAAACATTCACTGTTAACTGCTACTGCGGCAAGAATGATTTCAAAGAAAACAACATTAAATACTCAAGAAGATATTTTTTCGGCAGCATTTTTGCACGATATAGGTAAAATTATTTTTGCGCAATACGACTGGGAGAACTATTCTAATGTATGCAAGTACGAATATGAAACAGATAATGAACTTTTGCAAAAAGAAGAGCAAGAATGTGGTTTAAATCACTGTGAAATCGCAAATATGGTCGCTTATTCGTGGAATTTGCCCGAAATTTTCTGCGACATCATAACTTATCACCATAACCCGAACGCAAGCGAAAAATATAAAAAAGAATGCTTTGTAGTTTATGTTGCAAATGTAATTGTTTCAGCAATAATGAGTAACAAAAACTTAAATATTGATAACATTCCTTTAGATATACTTGAAAATTTAAATATTTCGGGCGACAATATAATTGAAATTCATGAAGAATTGGTTAACATCGCTAAGGATATAAACGATATCAACAGCTTTTTTGAATAGTTTGAAAGGGATAGGAAATGAGCGAATCTTTTGAAACAGAAAGTAGCAACTCAAAAGAATTAAACTTTTTATCAAATGTGTCTATTGGTTTAACACAACACTCTGATCCTGCCGATATTATTGAATCATTGTCTGAATCTTTCAGAGGGATGATTAACCTTGAAAACTTAAACATTTATATTTATGATGAAAATACTCAAACTCTTCGTGATTACGCAAAAAGTTGGATTGTAATTGACGAAATTCACGACAAAGAGTATACAGAAAAACTTTATAAAGTTGTTAAAACTTCAAAATATGATGACTTTTTGATTAACGACAACAGCATCAACATCAAAGATTTCTGGAATATCAACAAATATATCAGCGCTCGTAGAAATACAATCTTATTCCCATTGATGAAAGGTGAAACTCCTTACGGGTTAATTGAACTTATCATCAACTTGGCAATTTCTGACGTATTAACTATCGACTTCTTTAAAGCGCTAATTATTTCAGCTTACCAAATATCTTTAAAAATTCAAAACAAAGTTTTAGCCGATAAGATGCAAGCCAACATTGACTTCCACGAATCAATGAAGAACATTGCAAAAATTATTGAAACTCAATATGACTTGAACTATATCATTCCACTTATTGGTGAAATGATAGATAAATTTATATCTGACCATTTAATTTACATCTTCTTGAAACAAAATGGCGAATTCAAATTAGTATGGCCTTTAGCTTGCCGTGATACTAAGATTTTGGAAATGGTTAACAACATGTCTGCTGACACATCTTACACACTAACAGAAGATAACAAGATTGGTATATTCCCTCTTGTTGCCGCAGATTCTTCAATTTTAGGCGGTATCGTTGCTCATAGCCATGTTGATAAATTATCTCAAAGAGAAATTGATTACTTGGATCAATTAACAAAACAATCTTCAATCACAATTCAACGTGCAAATATGTATGCAGAAGTATTACAACACGCAACATTAGATGCTTTAACAGGTTTGAATAACCGTCGTCAATTTGAAGTCAGATTAAAACAAGCCGTTGCATCTGCAAAACGTCAAGGATATCCGCTTTGCGCAATCATGTTAGATATCGACTTCTTCAAAAAGGTTAACGATAACTACGGCCACGCCGTTGGTGATGAAGTATTGAAAAACGTTGCAGAAATCATAAAAACTCAAGTTCGTGAATCTGATATCCCGTCTAGATACGGTGGTGAAGAATTTGCTATCCTTTTACCTTACACAAAACTTGAAGAAGCAGGTAGTGTCGCTCAACGTTTGAGAGCCGCTGTTGAAGCTAAACACGTTGATTTATCACACGTAAAAGATGCTAAAATTAGCGAAATTCAAGTTACAATCAGTGTTGGCGTATACCAATTCAAAGAAGGTGACGAAGCTCAACAATTATATACTAAAGCCGATAAAGCCTTATACTTTGCAAAAGAACACGGTAGAAACAAGGTTATTATCAATAGAGGCTAGTATGGAAACTTTTGAAGTAGTTTGTAAATCGCTTAATGATACAGAAACTCTGGCAACAAATTTTGCAAAATTTGTTGAAGACGGTTGCTTTGTTAACCTATTCGGAGAAATTGGCGCCGGTAAAACAGCTTTTGTTAAACTTGTTGCAGATAAATTAGACGTAAAAGAACACGTTACAAGCCCAAGTTTCGTAATCTTAAACGAATATCACAGCGGTAAGTTACCTATCTACCACTTTGATTTATATCGTTTGGAAAACGTTGGCGTAAAAACAATTTGCGATGAACTTAGAGAATATTCAGAAGGAAAAATTTTAACTTTCGTTGAATGGGCTGAATTTTCACAAAATGAAATTCCTTTCAACAGACTTGAAATAAACGTAACTTATGAAGACGACGATAGCCGTAAATATTCATTTACAGCTTATGGAGAAAAAGAATCAAAAATTCTTGAGGAATTACAAAAATGCTATTAACTTTTGATACAAGTTTAGATAAAACATACATTGGTTTAGCGGATGGCTACAAACTTTTAGGCACAAAAGTTTTGGAAAACCAAGGCTCAACATACCATTCAACTTATTTAATGCCTTCTATTACAGAAATTTTAAAAGAAAATAATTTAACACCACAAGACATTACAGCCATTGCAACAAATGTCGGCCCCGGAAGTTTTACAGGAATTAGAGCCTGCACTACCGTTGTGAGAGTTATGGCTCAACAATTGGATTGCAAAGTTCTTGGCGTGTCTTCTTTAGAAATTCTATCACGAGTAAAAAGAACGGGTAAAAAACCTTTAGTTCTACTTGATGCAAGAAAAAATATGACATACGTTTGGGACGAAGAAGTTTTAGGCGCCATTGCTATTGATGATGTGAAAGAAATGGTTAAAGCTGATGAATACTCTGTAATTTGTGATGATAGCATGTATAAAATTTTCTCAGAAATTACAGATGATATAACTTCTTACACAACTTTGAACGCAAACCTTGCAGAAATATTAATCAGAATTGTTCTTGAAAGACAAAATGAATTAACTGCAGATTGGCGTATGCTTACACCGTTATACATTCAGCCACCACCTGTATTTGGCAAATAATTCCACCAGTCAATGTATTCTAATAATGGGACTAATCAAGTAAGATAGACTCATTATGAACAGAGATATATGCGAAAATTGGACTCAATGGCTTTTGGAAACTCGTTTTTCATTTTTAACGCCCGAATTAAAACGACAAACGATGAATTGGTTATCACTTGTACGTGATAATGTACTTTTGAGAGCAAATATAAAACCAAATCAAACGATTATAGATATTGGGACAGGGACAGGATTATTAGCGTTCAAAGCATTGGAACAACTTAACGGAACTGGCAAAATAATTTTTTCTGACAAATTTAAAGATTGTCTTGATAGTTGCGAAAATTTTTTGAAAGAACAAGGCATCACTCAAGGTTATGAAATGCTACAATGTCCGGCTGAAAAGATTCCGCTTCCTGACAATTCTGTTGATACAGCAATGATGCGCTCCGTTTTAGTTCATATTGTTGACAAACAACCTGTAATTAATGAAATTTACAGAATTCTAAAAAAAGGCGGTCATTTCTGCTGTTTTGAGCCAATTATTCGTTCTAATACAAGATATTGGGAATTAACAGAACCTAGCGAAATCAGAAATTACGAAGAATTTAAAAAGGCTGAAAATGATTTCATGACAAAAGCTGACGATTCTTTGTGCAATTTTGATGAAAACACTTTAGCACAAAACTTTGAAAAAGCCGGTTTTTCTGACGGAACTGTTGATGCGGATATTATTCCGTCAACATATGTTGCAAATTCAAAAATGGTAGAACAGTGGTTTGTAGCTCCACCGGCACCTGATAAACCGTCTATTAAAGAAAGATTTTTAAACTATTTTGATGAATTAACAGTTAATGATTACATTGAAGATATGAAAAAAGCTTTGGATGGCAAAGAAATTAGCGTTTGCACACGTTCTGTTTATGTAAATGTAATCAAATAATTATAAAATTCTTAAGTTTTTAATAAAATTTCAAGAACGCTGTATAATTAAGATATGAGCGAAAAACAATCACAACACGATTTTATATCAACAGTTTCACACGAATTGAGAACTCCATTAACAAGCATAAGAGGATTTGCTCAAACAATGCTTTCTTCGTGGGATATGCTTGACGATGACAGTAAAAAACAATTTTTAAAAATTATTGAAGAGCAATCAAATCGCTTAATTAAACTGGTTGAAAATGTACTTGCTGTATCAAAATTTCAAAGCAAGGAGAATTATGTTTATAAAAGCATTTCAGTCAACAGTTCTATAAAATCTGTTATTCCGATTGTTCAACAGCAATACAAGAATTATAAAATAGTAACCGATTTCAACGAAAAGTTACCACCAATAATTGTTGATAACAATAATTTTCAACAAATTATCATTAACCTTGTTGAAAACGCTTGCAAATATTCAAAAGATGGTTCAGAGGTTAAGGTTAAAACAAACTTTGCGCCTAACGATTTTGTTTCAATAAAAGTCATAGATCACGGAGTTGGGATAAAAGAAGAGGACAAGGAAAAGATTTTTGAAAAATTTTCAAGAATTGACAATCCGCTAACTCGTGAAGTGCAAGGCTCAGGACTTGGATTGTATATTACCAAAAATCTTGTTGAAAATATGAACGGAAAAATTAATGTTGAAAGTTCTGAAAATGGTACTACATTTGAAGTTCTAATGCCTATCGGCGACATTGAAAATCAAGCGAGGGCAAAATGCGCACCAAAACATTAATTATCGACACTAGAAAAGAGCTTTCAACTAAATATAAAAAGATATTGGAAGATTCCTCTAACAAAGTAGAAATAATAAAAGACATTCCGCTTGCATTAAAATTTATTCAGACAAACGAGCCTGATTTAATCATCGTTTCAGACAGCATAAAAGAGAATATTTGTGATTTTTGTGAGCGCATAAGATTTTTAACTTACAACATGCGACCTGTTATCGTTGCAATGTCAAAATCGGCAGAACCTACAGATAAAATTAAAGTTCTTGAAAGTGGTGCTGATGATTTTATTTCAGAACCTGTAAATTCAGAAGAATTCAAAATTAGGATTAAAGCGCATATCAGACGTGAATACGAAACAAATTTAGACGTAAAAACTAATTTACCTACAAAAAAATACTGTTACAAGGCAATAAAAAGAGTGCTTGCATCTCATACACCTTGGGCATGTCTGCTTACAGGGATTGATAATTTTTACAGATACAAAGAAACTTACACCGAATTAGCGTCTGATAAAATGTTGCAAACCTTTGCGGCTATAATTAACTCATCATTGGATGAAAATGACTATCTTGGACTACTTACAGACAGAGATTTTTTAATCATTACAACAACAGTAAAAGCTGAAAAAATCGCATCCTTTATGACATTTGCATTTGAATCAGTAAAAAACAAATTCTATTCGGAACACGACCTTGAACGAGGATATATGATGCTTAACGGTGACGAACTTTCCGAACATCGTTGCAATTTCGTAAACGCTACAACTGGTGGTGTAACTAGCGATATAAAGAATTTTTCATCTCCTGAAGACGTGGTTCAAGAATTAAATCAAGCTTACAATTTAGCAAAAAAAAAGGACACCTCAAGTTATTTGATAGAACGCCCTCAAATTTCCGGCACAGGTTCAGTCGTAATAAAAGAATTCAATAACAAAATTGTAATAAAAGAACAAGACGAAGCATTATCTCTGTTATTGTCAACAACTTTAAGCTTAAAAGGTTATTCAACGGTAAACTTTGATAACATTGAAAGTATTAAAAATTATAATCCGGCTCTAGTCATCTTAGATACCGGAGAAGATAAAGAGATGAAGGATCTTGAATTTTGCAAAAAAATAAAAGAAGAAAACCCTAAAATCAAAATTATCACAACATCAATTTATCACAGCAAAGAAAGTATTCTAAATGCAGGTTCTGACATCTATTTGCCAAAACCTTATAACATGAATACACTCGCAAAATGGGTTGAACTTGCAATAAAAGAATTTAACGAATAATTTGCATTATCTAAAAGACTCTTGTATAATTTGAAACAAGGAGTCCTTATGAATAATCAAAAGTTTGTTAATTTACTATTAGTTGTTTTATTTATTGTAGTTCTTGCAACTTGCTATAACCATTTTATTGCAGATGACAAAAAAACTGAAGATGCTCTTATGACAGCATCTCAAACCGAAACTACACAACAACAAGAAGACAATACACCTCAAGAAGAAGTTGATTTTAAGGCTCCTGATGTACAATCTCAAGGAAACATTCATTTTGCCGACAGCATTCTTGCTCAATTAAAAACTAAAAAAGAGGTTACAATTCCTATAAATCCTCCGACAAGTTACTCGGGCAGAACAAAAGATAGCATTTTATCAGAACGTAAAAGCTACGTTGCAAAAGTTTTTAATCTACCAAACTACAAACCTTCAGAAAATATTTTTGGAGGGATTGCTGATAATAAACCTTGGATTGGTTTAAAAGGGGCTTATTGCGATGGCTGGCAAACAACAAAAGGCAGAACTGACGGAGTTTCAGAAGAAAGCGTATTCATGAACAATCCTCTTGGACTTGTTATGATTGAAATGCCATACTACACCTACTCAATAAAAAGTTCTTGCCCAACAGAAGCAAAACTTTTGCCAACAAAAATTACAGCCTCAAAAGATTCAATTAACGTATACTACAACCTTTCAACCTATCATAATAACTTTGTACAAGAAGAAGGTAAAAAATACGCAATATATTACCTAAAGCCAATTAATGCAAAAGATTTAGGTTACGAATGGGGTTATGTTGCAAATAAAAAAAACTTAGGTTTCTCTTCTCAATCCTCAATTGAAGACAATGTTTACAACTTCTTAGATTTTATACACCTTGGCGGAGCTTGTCAGGTTGAAGGAGGTTGCAACAACGGTTCTCCAAACCAAGTAGAACTTGAATTTGCGCCAGACGATTTTCCGGCATACATGCAACTGTATCTATGGCGACAACGTCCAAATCATCCGAATGCGAACCCTGATATGATTGTTAACTTATATATGAATTAAAAACTCTATCAAGTTCATTTTTATATAAATCTTGAACCGATTTTGCTTGTACAGGTTTTACGTCATAACATTTGCAAGATTTAAAGGATTTAAAACCTGCATTTTTTCGGCACTCCAAGCAAATGCATAACGCTCTTTAAATCTATGTGCGTATGCATAACCTAATATTTTACCATCGATAAAACTAAGTAAGGCTACCCTTCAAAATAGAAGTTATACGATTTTTAAAATCACTGACACTTGGTAATGTATACTCAAAAATTATTGATGTTTCTATATATTAATTATAAATTTTCAGTGTCTTCTACGGTTACAAACCTAATTTTCATGCCTAAATATTACATAAAAATTTATTTTTTAAAAGTTAATGATTCTGCAAAATCTACTAATTTCGAATAAATTTCAATTTCAGCATCTCCAAGTAGGTATATCTTTTGAATCAAGTTTTCTCGTTTTTCATCAAATTCATTATTTGAATTAACACCAAAATCATCAAGTGACAAATTTAAAACCTCAAGCAATCTGAAGAAGTTATTAATCTGTGGAAACTGCTTGCCCTTTTCAATATTCCCTAAATTCTTTTCAGACATATCAATCTTTTCAGCCAATTCAGCCTGAGTTAATTTCAATTTTTTGCGGGCATTCTTTATTATTTCACCGATAAATTTCTTATCATCATATATCATATACTACCTACTTTTTAATAAAATACCGTACATGTGTTATCTTTATAACCGCACATGTTTCTTATTTTTGACAAAGTAGTCACATGTTTACTTTTAAAAATTTGCATATATAATTGGTAATATATAATACTTTTTAATATTTTGTATTACATATTTACTAAACTATGACAAGCACTACCAAATCAAACAATAAAAAATATTTTGTTATCATAAATTCAAACTTCATTGGAGATATACTGCTTACAAGTTGTTTGATTCAAAATATAAAACGCCTTTACAAGGACTCATTTATAATAATGGTTACAACCTCTGAAAAAACAGTTGAAGTAGCAAAAGGTGTTGAATTTGTTGATGACGTGGTTCTCTGGGAGCGAAAAGGCAAACACAAAGGTATAATCGGAATGTTAAAATTCGCAAAAAGTTTTCCTTACAAGGATATTTTTGCCGTAATTCCAATTTATTCAAATGACAGACTTGTCCTATTATCCAGATTTTTAAGACCAAAATTTGTACTATCCTCTGCTGAAAAAAGATTGTCCAGATTATTGATGAAGTCAAAATATTTTATTAAAAACAAGCCGGAATTTACAGTTCAAGAAATGGACTTAAATGCTCTTTCAGGATTAACAAAGGATAAACTTATCAATTATCCTATAAAATTTAATACCACAAAACAACAAAGTACTGAAAATATAAACCAACTACAAAATGAAGACTTCATTGTACTGTGTCCGATTACATCTAAAAAAGAAAAAGATATAAAGTTTGAAACAGTCAAAGAAATTATTAAACACAGTGACAAAAAAGTTGTACTCTTAGGCGCCGGACAAACCGCTACAGAACTTTCACAAGCATTGTCAAAACTCAAATTAAATAATTTGATTGATTTAACTAATAAAACCTCTATACCGGAAGCCAGTCAGATTATGAAACTATCACAAGGAGTCATTTCAGCTGATACAGGTTTGTTACATCTTGCATGTGCGGTTGCAAAAGAAGTTGTAGAAGTTGTATATGACGTAAAACTATACAAATACATTCCGGACACAAAGCTTTACAGAATTTCGATTTTATACAATGAACACAGAGGCAAAGTAATTTTAAACACATTAAATGGTTTGATTCAGACTCAAAAAGAGATGACAATCTTAAGCCCATAACACGTAGATATATCAATTCTGCTTATCAGGCTTAAAGTACGTCTGTTAGCTTGACATCCCATCTCGTCACTTATATTTCACCATTAAAAAAGACACCCTGTTGGGTGCCCTTGGTTATCAGGCGCCTCTCGAAAAAGAATTTTTAATTCTTTTTCTCGGCACAGTGCTCATACACCACAAACTGAATACTTAAAGTACGTCTATTAGTGTGATATCCCATCTCGTCACTTATATTTCACCATTAAAAAAAGACACCCTGTTGGGTGTCTTTTTTTAATGGTGGGCCATCCAAGACTCGAACTTGGGACCTCACGCTTATCAGGCGTGCGCTCTAACCACCTGAGCTAATAGCCCGCATTCACTGCGTAACTAGAATTTACCATGAAATAAATTTAAAATCAAGTCTTTTTTTTAATTAATCTACGTTTTACATTTTACACATTTTCTCCACTTTAAAACTCCTACGTGATATAATTATTTTAGGAGAATTCTATGAAAGCATTAAAATCATTACGTCTACACATCGGACTCTTCGGCAGAACTAATGTCGGAAAATCTTCATTTCTAAATAAAATTACAAATCAAGCAATATCTATTGTTTCAGACACAGCAGGAACAACAACTGATGTCGTTGAAAAATCAATGGAACTTTTACCGATAGGACCTGTTACATTCCTTGATACTGCCGGACTTGATGATACGTCACAACTTGGTGCATTACGTATTGAAAAAACACAAAAAATCCTTAATCGATGCGATATTGCGGTTCTTATAACAGACAAAAATGAACTTACTTCTATTGAAAACAACATTATTGAAAAATTTAAAAATTTAAACATTCCTTATTTAATCATTATCAACAAGCAAGACAACAATCTGGATATAAAGTCTGATTTTATGGTAACCTCAACAGTTACAGATAACAAAATTGTCGAAAAATTCAAAGCGGAATTAATAAAAATTTTACCTGATGATTTTATTAATTCACCGAAAATTGTCGGCGACCTTGTAGATACAAAATCTACCGTAATCCTTGTAATACCAATAGATAAAGAGGCTCCAAAAGGAAGAATTATTTTACCGCAAGTTCAAGCATTGCGTGATTTATTAGATTCAAATTGTATTTCTATCGTTGTAAAAGAATCCGAATTACAAAACGCATTGGACAGTTTAAAAAATCCGCCATCTCTTGTTGTAACTGATTCACAAGCATTCAAAACCGTTTCTGAAATTGTACCTGAATCAATTCCGTTAACCTCATTCTCTATACTTTTTGCAAGATTAAAGGGAAATTTGAACGAATTTATTAAAGGCGCTAATGCAATAGAAAGTTTAAAAGACGGCTCAAAAATTCTATTTTTGGAAAGTTGCACTCACCACGCTATTGACGATGATATAGCAAGAGTAAAAATTCCACGCTTATTAAAACAAAAAACGGGCAAAGAATTAACTTGTGAATATTATACAGGTCATGACTTTCCTGATATCACAGGTTATGATTTAATAATCCACTGTGGGGCATGTATGACTAACCGCAAAGAAGTTTTATCAAGAATTCTTATTGCTACAGAAAAGCACGTACCTATTACAAACTACGGGATTGTTATCTCTTATTGTTTGGGAATTTTACCACGTGCCACAAAAATATTTTCATGATATAATTTTTTCAAACGAACGGAGAAAAAGAAATGGCAATTACAGTTAAAGATGTAGAACACGTAGCAAAACTTGCACGTTTAGAACTTACAGAAGAAGAAAAAGAAAAATTCACTCGTCAATTAGGCGATGTTTTAAAATATGTTGATCAAATGAACGAAGTTGACACAGCAAACGTTGAACCGTTATCTCATCCGATTGATTTTGTAAATGTTATGAGAGATGACGTTGTTCACTATGAACAAACAAAAGAACAACTTATGGCAAACGCTCCGGATGAAGAAAATGGTTTCTTCAAAGTTCCAAAAATCAACTAAACAACATTTATAAAGTGGGATAGCAAAATATCCCACTTATTTTTATAACTGCAATTCGGCAGTTTTTTATTTAAAACTATCATCAAATCAGGGGGAATATGGGTACAAAATATATTTTTATCACAGGTGGCGTAGTGAGTTCACTTGGCAAGGGCATCATTGGTGCATCTTTGGGTAGATTACTTAGAGCCAGAGGATTTTCTGTTGCTATTCAGAAGTTTGATCCGTACATAAACGTCGATCCCGGAACTATGAGTCCTTTCCAACACGGCGAGGTTTTTGTAACCAACGATGGTGCTGAAACTGATTTAGATTTAGGTCATTATGAAAGATTTATTGATGCCGACTTTGCACAAATTAACAATGTCACATCAGGAAGCATTTATCAAACAGTAATTAACAAAGAACGTAAAGGCGAATATCTTGGCGCAACAGTTCAAGTTGTACCTCATATTACAAACGAGATTAAGTCTAGAATTTATAAGGCTACTGAACAATTTAAACCTGATTTTATGATTATTGAAATCGGCGGAACTATCGGTGACATTGAAAGTTTGCCATTCATTGAAGCTATTAGACAATTTAAAACAGAAATTGGTATCGGTAACGCAATTTCAGTACATTGTACATTATTGCCATATTTGCCAACATCAGGAGAATTAAAAACAAAACCATCACAACACAGTGTAAATGTTTTAAGAAGTTATGGTATTCAACCTGAAATATTGGTTTGCAGAACTTCTTACCCATTACCTGAAGATGAAAAAGAAAAATTAGCTTTATTCTGCTCTGTTCAAAAAGATGCCGTAATTGAATGTCGAGATATGAAAAGTATTTACGAAGTTCCGTTAGCACTTGAAGATCAAAATATGGCTGCAGTTGTTTTGAACCTGCTTCAAACTTGCTACAAGAGAGCTGATTTAAAATCTTGGGAAAAACTTGTTGAAAGAATTAAAAATCCAAAACGCACAGTAGAAGTAGCAATTGCAGGAAAATATACAAAATTATCTGATGCTTATATTTCAGTAGTGGAAGCATTAAAACATGCCGGCTATGCAAACGAAGCAAAAATCAATATTCACTGGATAAACTCAGAAGAGTGCGTAGATTACGAAAAATGCAAAGAATTAATGAGCGGAATTCAAGCCGTTGTAGTTCCTGGGGGCTTTGGCGTAAGAGGTATTGAAGGCAAATTAAATGTTATCAGATACGCAAGAGAAAATAATGTTCCGTTCTTAGGTTTATGCTTGGGTATGCAATGCGCAGTAATTGAATATGCAAGACACGTATTAGGTATCGAAGATGCAAATTCAAGAGAATTTTCAGAAGAATGTGAAAAACCTGTCATTGACTTAATGTTAGATCAAAAAGACGTTACTGCTTATGGCGGAACAATGCGTCTAGGTCAATACGAATGTCACTTAAGAAAAAATTCGGTTGCAAGAAAAGCTTATGGAACAGACATAATTTTTGAACGTCACAGACACAGATACGAAGTTAACAACGCATACATTGAAGATTTGGAAAAAGCAGGACTTGTGTTCTCAGGTAAATCTCCAAACGGGAAATTAATGGAAATGGTTGAATTGCCGAACCTTGATTGGTTTGTCGCATCGCAATTCCACCCTGAATTCAAATCACGCCCTGAAAGACCTCATCCTTTATTCAAAGGTCTAATCGATGCAGCAGTGAAAAAGAGTAAATAACTATGACAAACTACCAAAAATCAAAAGACACTTATATTTTACGACTTGATATCGGTCAAGAAATTTGCACAGAAATAAAAAAGTTTTGTATTGAACACAATATTAGAGGCGCAAGCATTCAAGGTATCGGTTTTGCCAATAATATAAAACTCGGAACGTATAACAGCAAAAAACAAGATTACGATATATTCACATTTAAAAACGGACATGAAATCACATCTCTTGTTGGAAATGTTACAATAAAAGGTGATGATTTAATCATTCACATACACGGAAATTTTTCAAACGAAAAATGCGAAATTATTGGTGGTCATCTGTTTGAAGCAACGATTGCATTAACTGCAGAAATTTTCATACAAGAATTAGATATTATCAAACGTAATACAGAAACTCATAGATTACTTTTTGATTAAATAATTTCACAACCTGTAGAAATTGTTTTTAAGCCTTCTTTAAACCAATAATTATCTACGGTATTAATTTTCTCATCTAAAACAAAGTACGTTGAGCCGGAACCGGACATAATTGCGTTTTGATTTGCTTGTTTAATTTTTTGCAATTGCTCATAATCATTATATACTGCCGTTTCTAAATCATTATAAAGTAACGGTCTTACATCATCGCCCTTCTTTAAAAGCTCAATCATTTTGTGCGTATTATCATTTTTAGGCTTATTTTTTAATTGTGCATATTTTTGATACCCTTCTTTTGCGCTGATACCCAAATTATTAGGTTTTATCAATGACACCGGATATTCAACAAACGGTAAAGGTGCAACATTTTCACCACGTCCGTTTGCTAAAACACATCCACCCATTAAAATTACATTCAAGTCTGAACCTAATTTTGCACAAAGTTCAAGTAAATCCTTTTGATTTAAAGGATTATTAAACAAATAGTTTAAACCTAAAAACGCACCTACAGCATCAGAACTTCCTCCTGCAAGCCCAGCTTCTGTCGGAATATTTTTTTGTATGTATACATTAAACTTATGCGATGTTAAGTTTGTTCTTTCTACAAATGAAACAATTGCTTTATAAACAATATTCTTTTCATTGTACGGAATGTTAGGATTATCTCCCGCCAAATTAATTTCAAATTTTTCAGACTTTTCAACATCAATAGTTAAATAATCATACAGATTAATCATCTGCATAATACTTTGAATGTCGTGAAATCCGTCTTCTCTTTTTCCTAAAACTTCAAGTGTTAAATTAATCTTTGCCGGCGTTTTTACTTTAACTTGCATAATTCCTCTGATATCTTACCAAGCGTTTCTATAGAAAGGCTTTCACCTCTGGTATTTTCATCAATTCCTAGGTCTTTAAGTGCAGTTTGAACTTTTTCTTTATCAAATCCACCGTTAACTAATGCATTTTTAACATTTTTCCTGCGTTGACCAAATGCAGCTTTAATAGTTTTTCTAAAATGAGCATAATCTGTTAACTCTAATCTTGGTTTATTGTTAACTTTTAATCTTACTAACGCTGATGTAACTTTTGGTGCAGGGTAGAAAGAACGTTGACCGACAATTCTTAGCAAAGAACAATCTGCCCAAAATTGAGAAAGTATCGTCAAAAGTCCATATTGTTTACCTGAAGATTTTTCTGTTGCGACAATTCTTCTTGCAACCTCTTCTTGCACCATCAAAATAATATCCTCAATACAAGCTCTATTTTTGTTGTTCAAGTCATCAATTTCACCCAATAAATGAGCAATAATAGGACTTGTAATGTAATATGGAATATTAGCAACAACTTTAATCTTTTTGCCTTCAACAAGTTCTGCAATATCAGTTTTTAAAATATCCTGATGAACAATTTTCAAATTCGGAGCATCTAATTCTTTAAGAACTTTCACAGCTTCTTCGTCTAATTCTACGGCTATAACCATGCCGGCATGTTTTACTAAAAGTTCTGTTAAAAAACCAACCCCCGGACCTATTTCTAAAACTACGTCATCTTTTGATAGGTCGGCAAAATCAATAATATCGTGAAGAACATCTTCACTAATCAAGAAGTTTTGTCCTAAACGTTTTTTAGTTCTAAAATATTTTGCTCGTGTTAAATAGTCCATATTACTAATATATATAACACAAACAGGCTAATGTGTTTCATTTTTGATTTGATAAGTTAAATAATGTTATAATAAAAATCATAAAGGGATATGTAATGTCAAAATTATTGAAAGAAAAACTAGACTTAAGAGAAGTAAAACAAATATTTATAGAAGGAATAAAGGAGTCAACTGAAGAATTAAAAATTGGCTTTGAATATGAACGATTGCCTATATTATCAGAAAACAATCAATCCGCTCCATACGAAGGACTTGATGGGGTTTGTGAGAGTTTAAGACTTTATGCAAGAAACGAAAACTGGGATTATTTACTTGATAAAAAGAATATCATCGGATTAAAAAAATTGCATAATACATTAACTCTTGAACCCGGTTCTCAAATGGAATTGAGTATAAAACCTTATAGAAGCATAAAAAAAATAGAAGAAAAAATAAACGAACTGGATTCAACACTAAAACCAATTCTAGATGAATTTGGCATTAAGCTACTAAACTATGGCGTATCCGTTTTGTCTACATATAAAAATATAAAATTACTGCCAAAACGCAGATATCACATTATGGCAAACTATTTGTGGGGAATTTTATCTGATGTAATGATGAGAGAAACCGCAGGAATTCAAGCCGGTTTTGATTACACAAGCGAAGAAGACGCTATGCGTAAATTCAAAATTGCCAATATGCTTTCACCGTTTGCCACTGCAATGTTTGCAAATTCACCAATCCGAGGCGGAGTAGACACTGGTTATAAAACATTCCGTGCACTTGCTTGGTTAAATACAGATTCAGAAAGATGTGGACTTCTTTTGGGTATAAACAGTTTTAACGACTATATCAACAAGATTTTAAAAACACCTATGATTATGTTCCAAAGAGAAGATGATGTTCATACCGTAAATGGCACCATGACACTTGAACACTTTATCAATAATGAATATATGGGTGAAATTGCAAATTTAGACGATTTCAAACTTTCAGCAAACTTATATTTTCCTGACGTACGATTAAGAAAATTCATTGAAATTAGAAACCAAGACTGCGTTGGTAAAGGTCTTCAATATGCAATTTTAGCTTTTTATAAAGGTATTTTGTACTCTGAAAAATCAATGCAAGATATTGAAGAATTATTTAAAGATTACAAACCTCAAGACTTCACAGAACTAAGATATAATATACCTAAATTAGCAACACAAGCTCCTTTTACCAAAAACAAAGCAAAGGATATCATAAAAGAACTTTTAATAATTTCCGAAAACGGATTGAAAGAACAAAACGAAGGAGAAGAACAATATCTTGAACCAATTCAAGACTTGTCATACCAAGGACTTTGCCCAGCCGATATTATACTAAAAAATTGGTACGGCTCTTGGAATAAAGATATTAATAAATTAATTGAATACGTGAGTCAATAAAGATACTTACAATGGCATAATAGTAGTCTATAAGCCTTATAATCTAACATAAATATTCTCCACCCACTTAAAGAATTCTCAAAAAAAGTTATAATAATAATAAAAGTTTAAATGAGGAGTATGATTATAAATGTAAACATATTGCCTAATCCATTGATTTTATAGTATAATTGACATAATGGAACAACTTAGGGAACAGCTAAAAGACACTGCGACATATCAATTTTTAAAATTAGTCGCAAAAGAATTTGAAGTTTTTTTCACAACACTTGGAGAAATTGTAATTCAGGGGCTGTCGACTTTAAAGTACATTTTTACAGGTCAAATTAATTGGAAAGACGTTATTGAACAATCTTCTCGTTTTGGCGTAAGTTCTTTGCCTATCACAATTTCTATTGTAAGTATGACCTCAATCATTGTTGCTATGCAAGTTGCAGGTGAAATGGTTAAACAAGGCGGCGGAAACTACGTAGGAATGATGGTTGCACTGTTAACTGTCCGTGAAACCGGTATCATTATGTCAGGGTTCGCTATTATTTCTATGATTGGCTCTTCATTAGCCTCTGAACTTGCAACAATGAGAGTTACGGAACAGATTGATGCTATGAAAGTATTAAGCGTTGATCCTATCAAATATTTATTTGTACCAAGAGTTATTGCAGGAACATTAATGATGCCACCTGTTTTAATCGTTGCTTCTACTTTTGGTATCTTAGGCGGTGGTTTAGCCTCAACTATGGCATCTGAATTAAGCTACAAAGCTTATTTCTCTTCTGTTTGGGCTGGATTATATATCTATGATATAAAAGTTGCAATTGCAAAAGCCTTCGTTTATGGTTTTACAATTGCTTTAATTAGTTGCACTTGCGGTTACATTGCCAAAGGCGGAGCAAAGGGTGTAGGTTTAGCAACGACAAAGGCCGTTGTTTGGTCGTTTGTTGCTATAGTTATTTGGGATTTAGTTTTCTCAATAGCATTTTTCTTCTAAGGATACAAAATTATGATAAAAGTAGAACATTTAGCAAAATCATTTTATGATAAAACAGTTTTAAAAGATATTTCATTTGAGGTAAAAGACGGTGAAACTCTTGCAATTGTAGGATTTTCCGGCTCAGGTAAAAGTACTATTTTAAAAATTATTTGCGGACTTTTGGAGGCTGATTCAGGAACTATTAAAACATCAGAAGGCGACATTGCAATGGTATTCCAATATTCAGCACTTTTCGATTCATTGAATATTTTTGACAACATTAGCTTTGCACTTCAAGAAAGAAAAGATTTACGAAAAAAGTATTCACAAGAAGATTTAAAGAAAATTGTTGAAGAAAAACTTAAACTTGTTGGGTTACAAGGAATTGAAAACAAGTTCCCGTCTGAA
>ENA-OPUE01000243-OPUE01000243.1-human-gut-metagenome-genome-assembly--contig:-NODE-243-length-50225-cov-12.271935_pt1 | contig 50225 bp, 49 predicted proteins | sample MGYA00241466_ERZ501924 | MGnify/ENA primary metagenome ERZ501924 (study PRJEB25962, sample SAMEA2042223) | human gut metagenome | biome: human gut; feature: human-associated habitat; material: faeces...
TCGGAGATTCAGCCTAATTTTTTGTACTGTCAAAAAGTTTTAGCGGACAGTAATAGTTACTTATAGAATAATCTTCGAAAATGCGTGATTCCTTCAAGACAGCCTTGAACTATTTTATCTTCAATGTCCGCAGATATTCTTTCTGCCCAGGCGTGATCCTGTAGCTCTCAATGGCTTTCTGGATGGTCTTGTTGTGTGTCCATGGGGCGAGGCGCGTCTCCTCTATGTATGGAATCGTTGCGTCCCATTGCTTGGCAAGAGCTGTGGCGAAGAACCACGCTACCATCATCTTCACGTAATATTCTTCGCTCCTCACTGCAGCCGGTATTTCAAGATATTCTGCCTTGAAGCCTTTATCCAGGTAATGCGACATAAGTGCCTCTATACCAAATCTGCAAGTGAAAGTATGTCGAGAGCTGATCCAGGTCTTTATCTTTTCTGTCAATGCTGACTTATGTTTTGCGAAGACCTTAGGCGACATGATGTCGCAGACTGCCCAGTTGTCCACATAAGGAAGGAAAGCATCTGTCAAACTGATGCATTCTTCATAGTCCTTGACCTGTGAGATAAGCAAGCTGTGCAGCATATTCTCGTCATAGTATTTGTGTGGCAACTGATGTACAAAATCATTGACCTCATCCTTTTTCGCGAACTCCTTAGCGAACTTGCGCAGCACAGGCACGCGGACTCCGATAAAGCTTTCCGGCGGTACGCCCGGTGTCAGTTTCGACTGGAACGCTGCATACTGCTTGTCCTGCATTGCGAACAGCCTTTCTTGTAGTGGTGTCATAAATATTTCATGCTTCTTCATGAACAAAAATACGCTTTTCCCAACTACTTTGCTAGTGCTCGACGTGATTATTTCGACATGGGTTGTTTTAATTGCCACAGCCATTATCGCCAAATGATAAATTGTTTTAGATGTGGTGCTGTTGTATCAGAATATTTGCTAACTTTATAACCTCATTGCAGTCCGGAACTTTTACCGGACAGTAATGATATAAAAACTGGATTGTCCGATATTATGAAAAAAGATAGTTTAGAACGTTGGAAAAGTGTCATGTCTGATGTACATGAACATATTTTGAATAATTGTGATCCCAGCAGAGGTTGTGGCTATTTTAATAAGGGATTCCTTGTCGTTGATGATGATAAAGGTGTGCTCGATTTTGTCAAGAATAGTTTGGAATGGGCAGACCTTGTTTCTGCGGGCAAGGTGAATGAAATTACAATTGATGATTCATGGAATAATGTTTTTAAAAAGACGAAAACGAATATAGAAGGCAATTATCCGGAATTATGGAACAAGTTGGTTGTTCAGGCATACATTGCCAACCATGGTTTGCTGGTCGTCAATATTCAAAATATCGAGGCGCTCAAACATTGCTGGCATCTGAAGAAGTTGGTAAAACAAGAGAACAAACTAAGCCTATGTCCAATGATAAAGGCATTATTTGGCCAATACGGAAAAAAGGAGTACTCTCTTCTTATTAACGAACTGAAGAATGTTGACGGGCTTAATCTTGACGAAAATAGTTTTTGCGAACTCATCAAAGGGTTCACATTTGATGGATATGTCCTTTTCGTTCTTAAAGGTATTTCATGGGAAGAAGCCAGAGATTATGCGAAAATGCACAATTCGACGGATTACGATAATCTGATGCTCTACACTACGCGCATCTGTGAGTTGTAAACTATTGGTTATTTTGCCCCGAGACCGATTACTGCTTGCGGGAGAGGAACTTGAGGTCTGCCAGTTATGGTATGTTGACTATGAAGAAGAATCTTCTTACGATTGATTAAAATGAGAGGTGGTAGCAAATGTCACCTCTCATTTTCTGGTCATTCTAGAGTTTGGAAGAAATGTAAATCATCACGGTAAGGACATTGATGACACATTCCTTGATTGAGGCGGAGGTCTTGTCCTGCTCTGTCTCCGCATGACCGATGGTGCGATTCCTGGCACTGAGGACTTCTTTTACCATATCACGGACCTTTGACTCAAGAGAACCGAGTGCATACCATTCCTTGTACGGAAGGAGATTGCACTCATTCTCAAGATAAGAGAGAATGGTTGCAAGGCCGATGTTCTTTCTTGCCTTACCCCAGTCGCGTTCAATGTCGTCAACTATATCTGAGGAGAATCTCTTTTTATAGAAACTTTTCATGAACGGCTCGACATTTATCAGCAGATCCTTCTTGAGAGAGTATTCCCTGTCAGAGGCGAGAACACCCTTGAAATAAGCAGGAAGCGCGCTCAGCATCTCGTGGAAGGTGGAGTCCTCTGATACTTTTCCATCGCCATTTGACATGATGCAGTACATGTTGTCCAAAGCATTGGACAATTTCAGACCTCTTGAAGAGAAGAATGACACGAACTGTGCAGAAAGTACCGTTTTCAGTGACGACCATTCATATGACGGAGCATCCTGGAGAAGCTTGAGGTACTTCCTCATCTCCTCCTCGCGGCTGATTGTTTCGCTCATTGCTGCCTTTTCGCGTGAAAGGGTGAGCGGCGTCAGGGAAATCCACACGATACCCATCTTATCTTCCTTCTTTACGAATGTCTTAGTGTCTCCGAAGATCTTGCTGAGAGCCGCTGTCGAATGGAGGCCTGCAGGTACGTATCCGCAGTACTTCTCGTAAAGGGCGGAACGCTCGATCGCATTGTCTTCAGAGCAGATGATGTCAGTAATGGCACATTTGCGGATCCGGTCCCTGTAAGTTTCGGGAACGAGATGACTGTGTCCCTTAAGGGTGATGATATTGGCCTGATTGCCGCTGCGTTTGAGAAAGTCAAAGCTACCTGGGCGTGTCTTGAGATACATCTGGCATGTGCCGACATTGAGCTCGGGGTAGAGTTTCTGAAGCTCTCTGACAAGGGATGGAACCGGCATTGAGTTATCATTCTCCGAAAGTACCTCTTCGGCAAAGTCGAGAATGTCCTTTATCTGTTCTTCTGACCAGTGTTTCACTTTCTTTACGATTTTTCCTTTCGAAGAAGACTTGCCTCCGTTTCTTGAGAAGGCGGTCCTCAGACCCGAAATATCATAGATTCCGGCAATGCCGTCCTCTTCAGCCCGATGAAGGAAACCGTCAAGATCCGTTGAAGATACCTTGGTGATATACTCCGATGCATATGCATCAATGTCAAAAGATTCATACGCGGAGTTCCTGAGACGCCAGTATCCCTTTTTCCCGACAGGCATGATTCTCCAGCAGTCCCTTACGAAATGGGTAGGGTGGAGCTGATCTTCTGTGACAGTAGGATCTCCGAAACGGCGAGCCTTGATGTTGTAGAACTTTACCAGATCTGATCCGGAAAGGGATGTACGGAAGTCAACAGCCCCGTTCTCATAAAGAAGCCAGCATATCCTTGGAGGCATATATTCCAGAAGATCCCATCTGAGAGCCACGACCTTCTCTCCTTCCTCCTCGTTCCAGATGAACTCATCCGAATGGTTCACAAGGGAATCGAATGCGGAGACCAGCTGCGGTTCGGAAGAGAATGTGCTTTTGAGAAACGGCTTGAAATCGGCCTCGTATCTGATGTGGATGACATTCTTACGGAAATAGTCAACAAGTGTTCCGATATTCTTGTCTATCAGCTTGACAGGATACTTACTCACGCAAGGAATCTTCTTGCCACTCACTCCAGTGGACAGGGTCATTCCCAAGGCATCGGAAATGAAGGTGAGTGTGCGCTGATCCTTCGCACCAGTTATTGTCTTGAAAGTGTCGACTGAAACCGTGTTCCCGACTCTTTCGGCCAGATTCTCAAAGTGGGATATCATTCTCGGGTCCGCCTTGAAGACAATGTCGAAGATCTCGACTCTCTTTCCTTCAAGCAGGGCGCGGATGTATCCCTTGAAGGTCTGAACCTTGAAATCAATATTGCTGCCTGTGCACTTGAGATCCTTGCTGAGTGTTTCAATGGAAGTGCAATCGGGGTGGTATTTGTTGTATACGTATATTTCCCTAACAGTTGTCGTAAAAGCGTTTCTGTAGGCTGGGACCTCACTTCCACTGCTGATGGTCTCATACAGGTCTCTGACGAATGCACGAGCATTCTCTACAAAAGGCTTGCTGTCATCGTATGCGATCGGCAGTGTCACAATCTTGTTGCCCGTTTCAGGGTCTGACTCAAATGAATTGAATATATCATAGATGAGGTCAATATGCATTTCAAGACCGCTCTTGAGGTCCAAAAGCTTCTTAACCTGCTTGCGGCTGCCTTCATAGAGTTCACCCACCGTCTTCACCCCATTGGTTGCAAGTGTCCTGACGTAGGTGATGCCCGGAATACAGGCAAATTCCGTATCATACCTTTTATAGAGAAACGGTATTCCGACATTGAAGATGTCTTCAATCTGATGGATCTGTGTAGTTGTATCAATCATAGTAGTTAATTTACTTTTCTGCATATGTTTACCACCATGTTTCGAAATTCTTTCAAAAAATTATAAAAAATCGAAAAAAATATCGGGAAAATCAAATGTTCGGTATTTGTACGACATTATTTGTCATCATGTGAAAGAAATTTGAAGTGTTGCAGTAATATAAGTAAATGTTAAATATTATGAAAGTCAAAAGCAGATATAATCTCAATGACACCGTTTGGTACTTTTCAAACAACTATGTGCAGAGCGGCATTGTCAATGGTATCTTCTTCCACGTCACACGTGAAGGAGATCAGGAAAGAACCAATGTTGAATACACGCTTAATAATGATGAATCGCATTTGGCGGAAGGAATCTTGTTTCCTGGCAAGAAGGAACTATTAAATTCATTGTAAGTTATGGAGAAGGAACTGAAATACAGCATCGGTGACCATGTATGGCTGATGCATAATAACAAGGCAATCTGTGGTACAATCGAAAGCATTTATTGTGCACACTTTATCAGTCAGATGAATCTTATGTTGGTAGAATCAGAAAGGTATGTCGTCTACTACGAAGGCAAGAGACTGGATTCGTATGAACCGAAAAAGCTGTTCGACAGCAAGGCGAAATTAATCGAATCGTTTTGGTAGAAAACAATGAATCCTACGAGTGCGACATGATTGTCCGACTGTTTCTGGAGAAGTAGGAAAATGACCGCAATTACTTCATGACATTGGGGCCTGCACCACAGGTTGAGAATACCTGTTACTAATCAGCAGAAAGTTTAGTATCTTTGATGGATGGTTGAAACAATTGTGGCGACAAATGTGAGTTTGGCGTCGGAGAATATGCCACATCGGTTTATTCGACGGCTGACGCTCTCGCATTTGTCAAGTTGTTGAAATGAAGTCATAGGGTGGGGGCAATGAATCCACAACAACCGAGGTTAATAAAACAAGATAATATGGTAACGGATATGACATGGAACGACTTTGCGTCGCTTTACTACGAACAGTTGAAAGATATTGCTCGCAAGTATCTTTATAATATGAAGAATAAATCTGCTTGTTGGAACGGGCGAATTAATGAGGAGGATATCTGCGAGAATGCGACAGTAGATGCGCTAGAGGCTGCCTACATTAATTTCGATGACAAAAGAGGGAAAAGCCCTATCGTGTATATGTCAAGTATTGTCCACAATAATATTGTCAACGAACTTAAGAATGAGCAGAAATCACATGGGGAATCGGTTGATGTGTTAGGGGACAAAGAGGAGAACTACTCGTTCGGAGTATACATCGCCAATCTCAAACAATGCGTTCGTGAGTCAATTTCTGAACTTTCTGCGATTGATCAGATCGTCCTGAAATATTACATTAATAATCCGAAGACATACATTGCCGATGTAAAAGAGGATCTCGGTATTTCCGAGAACGCCATAAGTATCCGGAAGAATAGAGCTGTCAAGCAGCTAGCATCTATAATGAAAAGGAAAGCGTATTATGACTATATCAATGCACATTATCAAGGAGTCGGAACAAGTTTTGGCTTTCTTCAGGCTGTGCCGGCGGTAGGACGCACAGATACTTACGTTAACAGAATAGATCCGCAATTCGATCTGGAAGATGTTGCATCTAAGTTCTGTAGGTTTCTTGAACAGTATTTTCATTCAAATCGATAATTTGGGGTTCAATGAATCCTCGTCATTGGATTATATAACTTTTAAAACATTTGTACTATGGGGATTAATGGCATGATGGTTATTGAAAATCATGAATTACTTGGAGAAAAGAACTGTGAGTTGCTTTCGAGCATTTCTGCCACACCATTTGCGTTTGGCGGGCTTGCATCTTTGAGAGATATTATTGATGGTTGCCGTGTGGATGTAGAAGCTCGAAAAGGTGTAGATAACTGTCCTATTCCCAAGGAACTATTAGACTTGAAGAATTATTGGAAAGAAAAATTAGATGAATGTCGGGAGCGCGATGGTGATTGTTGGGATAATTCTCGCAGGTATGAGGAAATCTGTAAGGAAATCTTCGAGTGGGGGGAAATGCTTAAACTTGGGGAATATATCTCTAGTGAGAAGAAGATTGTTTTGTATCCAGATGCCATGAGGCAGTGTGATATGGTTCACTTTGATCAACTTCTCGTGTCAACATTCGTTCATGAGACGATGCACGCCTATTTTGATCGTGATGGCCACGAAATGTATCCATATATTCCATTTATAGAAGAGCCTTTGGCAGAGTTCGGGATGCTTCTTTTCTTGAAAGAATTAGGTCATAAGTTTTATGGCTGGTCCTATGATAATGTCAAAAATAAGAAAACCTGCTATAGATTTGGTGCCGCTTTGATGGACCGTCATATAAAAGAGAGGCAAAATTCAACAATCCGTCAGTTCCTTGAGCAGTATAAAGTGAATGTTGCTGAAAGGCCGATGTGTCCGACTGAAAATGTGGACGGTAGCATCATCGTTGATGCCCCTCAATGTGGCAAGAATAATGCGCACCCGGTGGTCGTATTGCCGAATTGGCAAAATGTATTTAATTATCCTCCTCGTTATTTCTACGACGCTGCTACGAAAACCCTTGGATTGGATGGAACGTGGAGTCGTCTTGTTAGGTTAAATATAAGACAAGATGTCGATATCTTCATTGACATTAATCACAACGGTCTATATATGGTTGACAATATCTATCTTGGCGAGCACTTCGATTGCGAGCATCCATATGACCTCGATGAAATATTGTCCTATGGAAAACTTATTATTTCATCCCAAAATGCCAAGTTTAAAGCAATCAACGGTATCCCTATCCTTAAGTCTAACAATAAACCATTTTTACCTAGTTGTGGGGATGACTGTTATAAGGTTTGTAGAAATGGTAAATGGGGTGCTGTTGATGGAAATTTAAACGGAGTGATACCTTTCAAATACGACTGTATCTGGTCATTTAATGAGCATGGCTTCTGTCAAGTTAGGGTTTCAGGAAAGTACGGGCTTGTTGATAAGCAAGGCAAGGAAATAGTACCAATGTTATATGATCATATTTATAATTTCCAAAATGGATTTGCAACGATGAAAGACAGTCATGGAAGATGGGGCGTTATTGATTGTCATGGTGATATTGTCGTGCCTTGTAAATTCGATGATAAAGTGACCTTCGATATAAATGGTGCTGCCAAAGTGAAAAAGGATGGCGAGGAGTATTTCATTAATACTAAAGGAGAAAGGGTGGAAATAAAGTAATACACAAAAAGTAGGGCATCAGCAACTATATTATGATTTTGGATGTTCTGCATTATAAAGATATCTTAGAAGTTCTATTCTGTATGACATTGATGGGTGAGTGGAATCTTTAGCGGTCTTCATCTTTTCATTGGTATTAGTGTTGATTAGATGTAGGGCTATAATATATGAATAGCCACCAATCCCGATAGCTTCACAAAATCTATATGCTGCAAGATCAGCCTCAATTTCTTGAGAACGGGAATACTTGAATTGATAGTAGGGTGATGCACCGGCAATCAATGTAAATAGTTGATTGCCGGCTTTGCCATAATTCAATTAGAGAATGTTTACAGATATAATGAGTCATCTCATGTGCACATATGCCAATGAGGAGTTGCGTAGAGCCTAAACATCTTTCAACTAACGAAGAAGTCAAGTATATATCCCCATATGGAGTGCATATGATGTATCCAGCCTTAGCAAAGATATATTTCAGTAATTTGTCAATCATTTGAATTTCAATATTTTTGTGCGAAGACTGTCGAATTGCATTTTCGGTACTTAATCTTCTCCCTCTAAAATCCTAACTCCACATCCTTGCCGAACGGGGCGAGCGAAAGTCCGGCCATCTTGAAATGCTGTTTTCCCCAAGGAATGCCGATGAGCGTGAGGCATAGGAGCAAACCGAAGAACAAATGCATGAGGCAGGACCACAATCCGCCGAAAATCAGCCAGAGTAAATTCAATGGGATGCGAATGCAACCTGTCGGGCAATCCGTGTCTCTCAATGTGGAACCAAAAGGCCATAGGCAGAGCAAACCGATCTTGAAAGTCTGTAACGCAAAGGGAATGCCAATGATGGTACATGCAAGGGCCAGACTGCCAGTGAAATAACCGATGGCTGCTTCGAGACCTCCGAAAAGCCACCAAAGTAAGTTTCCTATAATTCGCATAAGATTATTGTTTTATATTCTGTATAGGATATTGTTGTTTTTCTTGTATCAATTAGAAGAAAACCATATTTGACTGAATCTCTTCAATCATCTTTTGCGGCACTTCATGCTCTCGGGCAATCTCCGGTCATTTTGATGCCGCTTGGCAGACTTCGTCGATAATTCGTGCTGCATTTTTGATGTAAGCATGTAGATATTGTCTAACATGTTAAATTTGATACTTTATGTGGCATAATATAATAATAAAAGTTCAAAATTGAAATGTTAGTTGAAATGATTTTTAAGGCTCGCACGATGCCAGACATTTAGTCTGTTATCTTTTATACTTGAAAATCTTGACCATGTCCTTGTCGCCACCAACGAGCTGGCTGCATCTGTTCAGCATTCCGGTGTCCGTGAAACCGCATTTCTCCATAACCTTTCCCGATGCGGGATTGCCGGTGAAATGATCTGCCCAGATGTTTTCGAAATGCTTCACTTGGATGCAGTAGTCGATCATCAGTTTCAATGCTTCTGTACAGATCCCTCTGTTCCAATAAGGCTTTCCTACCCAATAGCCCACCTCACAGTCGTTTTCTCCGATAGGGATATTGCTGGATTCATGGGTGTAGTAGCCCATGCATCCGATAGCCTCACCAGTCTCTTTCAAGACAATTGCCCATGTCGTGTCATTATGGAAGAATGTCCGGATGATCTCCCGACTTTCTTCAACAGACTTATGCACCGGCCATCCTGCACGTGGCCCTACGTCAGGGTCTGAGGCGTACTTGAAGAGCGCCTCTGCATCAGATTCCTGCCAATGTCGAAGTAAAATTCTTTCAGTCTCCATCAGATTATTTCAATGCCTTGCCGTCGGAGAAAGCGTTGCCGATTTTGCTGCCCAACTGGATATAGCCATGATGAATAGGGTCGAATACAATCAGTTCCATCTTCTCCATGTCTGGATTTCCGTCTTCTGCCAGATATTTCTCATCTACAAGGATATTGACGATTTCGGCAATGAGATAATAGCCCGTTTCGCTTTCATTGAACTTTTCCTTGATGCGGCACTCCAGGGTCATCGGGAAATCGGTGAATACAGGGGCATTGACCTTCGTCGCCTTCTCGATGTTCCATCCAGTCTTCTCCATCTTCTTCGGGTCGTTCTTGGCGGAAACAATGCCTACGAAATCAGCGGCCACCATGGTTTTCCTGGTCGCGAAGGCAACGGTAAACTCGCCGTCAATCTTCAGGTTGTCAGTAGTGGCATGCTTCCCCATAGAGATCATAATCTCATTCACGTCCCACTGTCCAGCCCAGGCGGCGTTCATTGCGTTAGCGACTCCTTCGTTATTGTATGTGCCGATAATCAGCACAGGCTGTGGTACTACCCACGGCTTAGGTTCAAAAGTTTTCATACCTATCGATCCATATCAACTATTTCTGCTTGAAACCACACGTATGGCCTCAATACAAAGTTAGTGAATTTTATGGACTTGACAGTTATCCGATGGGCTACCGATGGGGCATTTTTACATTGACCTGACCCACTACGTTTTCTGGATGGAATCCGCAAAAGAAAAACCTGGCGGCTCAGCTTGTGGGCCGGCCGCCAGGCAAACCTGATACCCACATCGTTCTACAAGAATCTCTGTGGTCTTTGCGGGAATTTATTTATATCAATCTGTCAGAATGCCACTTCCATCGGGTCGGCACATTGAGATAGCGTCAACGAGTAAGCAAAACGGGTATCTTCCATTATGAAAATACCCGTTGTTTCTAAGGATTGCCACGATGGCAATTCTGTTTCTTTCTTTACTCTTGAATTGTTTCTACTGACTGGAAATACCCTTCCCATGCTTGTTGGTAAATTGTCAACGATTCGGCTGGGACTTTCAGTACGCAATTTTCGTTTATATGATAGAACGGACGCCAGCTGTTATTAAATTCGTCTGTTTGAGGAGTCTGTGGAACAGCCAGAGCCCGACAAATAACCTCATTCATCGATTCCCATTTGAATGCAGTCGCATGAAGCGAAACCAATGTGGCGGGAAAGTCAATGTGGTCAATTGAGTTATGGGCAAACGCAGCATTTCCGATTGACTCTACTTTATTCGGGATGGTCAGTTGGGTAATGCCATTATTGGAAAAAGCTCTTGCACCAATTGTTTTTAATGAGGACGGCAAAGTAAGCGAAGAAATTTTGCATCCACAGAATGCATCATCTCCAATGGCGGTAATTCCTTCGGGCAATGACAGGGATGTAAGCTTAGTTTGTAAATAGAAACAGCATACCGGTATTTCAGTTATATCAGCTTCGATAATAACTGATTGTAATGTCGGATTGTTGTTATTGCATCCGAATGCCCATTTCCCTATTGATGTAACGGATGAAGGTATAACCACTTCAGTGAGTTTTGCATCTTGAAACGCCCAATTACCGATTGTCTTTACAGATGGGGGGAATGTTGATGGTGGTAATGGCACTCCCATAGAAGCAACTTGCAGGAATTTCAGTCACCCCTTGGGGAATCGTGAAAGAGGTCACCTTGGTATTTTCGAGTATCCAACGTCCGAGAGTGTTGACGGTAGGGGGAACATTGAGTTTCTCAAGAGCGGTGCAGTTTGCGAAAGCTGCCTCTTCAATGGAGATAAGTCCTTCCGGCAGGATTACTTCTTTCAGCGTTGTATTTTCACCTTTATAAAAAGCCAAAGCCCTATTCGGGAATACAGTCATATTCGTACCGGAGAGGTCGAGAACTTCTAAGGCAGTAAGATTTTCACGGATATATTTAAAGTCGGTTTCATTTAAAGTACCGGTCACTTTAAGCGCATTGATATTTGTGAGAGTGATACCACTCAAGACCTTACTTAGTTCTCCTGCCGATATGTCCACTATTACACCGTTGAAATATTCCAGCACTCTCGAAGCGGAGATTTCCTTTCCTCTGTTGTCGATAAGCGTAATTTTAAGGATAGCCTTATCGCCGTTGTTCGCTCCGGTGGCTGTCACAGTTACTTTTGCATTATTTTGATATTTCCCATTCGTAAATGTCGGTTCAGTCAATTTTACCTGCCAAGGCGATGAAGCCGCACGGGTTTGAAAATCCATACCCACTCCCGCTTCGTTCTTCACTTCTGCTACGAGAGCGGTATAATCTTCTTCTTTCAACGTTTCCGGCAGGACGATATTGATAACATTCGTGGTCGGGGTCAGCATGAATGTTTCATAGCTTTCGAAGCCCACAGTGAGTGCAGAGGTGCGTGGCAAGGTTATCTTTGTGCCATCAGCCAATGTGAAGATTACATTATCAAGGTCACTCGTATAATCAATGCCATCTTTTGCAAAAATTGCATCGCCCTGCGGCCCTTGTGCTCCGGTGTTACCTTTGTTTCCCGTTGCCTTTATTCCGGTTGAAGTCCACGTTTTACCGCCGTCGGTCGAGATTTCCCATAAGTTTGTATCCTTGTTGATACGGACTTGCGGAGCGATAGAGTCCGCACCTTTGTCGCCCTTATCTCCCTTGTCGCCTTTTTCCCCGGTTACGGGCATTTTGTTTCCATTATCAAGCAGCCACTCGCCGTTAACAGTCCAGTAGTGTTTCCCGTCAGAGTCCTGCTTCACGCTGATGACGGGCGTTGTTCCGTCCTCGCCCTTTTCTCCGTGCTTGATGGTTACATTGCCGCTTTTGAGGAATGAGATGACGTAGCCCGTTCCGTCCTCAAGAGGTGTAACCGCCGTAACATAATCCTTGTCTTCAAGGGCCTCGACAAGGCTTTGCAATGACCGGATGTCCGTGTTGACGGATTTCTGCCATTCTTCAAGGGCGGTTATTCGGCCTTCAAGGTTCTCAATGTCGCCCCTAAGCTCCGAATCGTCGTAGTCATCGCCGCAAGAGGACAACCCGAACATGCAGGCGCACACCATGGAACACGCAATCCACACCTTACGGATTGTTCCCGTTCCGATAAATTGTTTTTTCATACTGATTAAATGTGTCTTTCCAGTTCCTCAAAGACCTTTAAAAACACGAAGCGTGGAACTGCAATGCAACGTCTTAGTTGATGGTCGTAGGAAACCGTTGTGCACAGATGTAGTAATAGCATCCCACGCCAACATGAGAACTGCTATACTATCCTTGTACACATTTGAAAATTTCCTACGTTTTCAACTACAAGATAAGCATAACGCTTCTTACTTTTCTAATATATCTTGAAGAGGGATGCCCCAATCCAAATGTAAAAGTAATAAAAAAAGCTGAGATAATCACTTGTCTTGTAGTGGATTTATTTGCCTGCCTCAATGGAATAGGGGGCTTTTACAGTTTTATTCCCTTACCTTTCCGTTGCGGTATAACGGGTTGTCGTATGCTCTGCCACAGTTTCTCGGACTGCTCCCTGAATCATTCGCCGATGGGTCGCAAGTCAACCGTAAGGATTAACTTGCCGTTGTCCGCTTGTGTTCTTCCGAGTAAAACTCGCCGTTGTACTCAATGGGTTTACCTGTCAACAATGTCGCAGTCTGCTCTTTATTGAAGCCTACGTCACGGCGCAATCTTTCAATGTTAATCATATCCTTGATTTGTGGGAACCATTTCATGGTCTTGTTTAACTTTTAATTGTTTTCTCGACTTGAGCGAAAGAAGGACTCGCGTAATTCATGAAAAATTTAGCTAAAAAGTATGTCCGGAAGGATGGACAGCCTGTGACTTCAGCCCTGGTTTATGCGGTAGTGATGCACAATCCGGACACATTCGTTAAGGCCGAAGGGCGAATTATGCTGATGATATGACGTTGTTATTTTGTCAGTATATAGCGCAACGCTTCCATAGGGTGGTGGAATATCATCCGAGGTCCGCTGAACCGCATGACTTCGCGTATCTTTTCCCTCATGTCTGGACGGTAGCAATGGACATTGCACTTATGGCATTTGGTCTTTCTTTCACCGAACTTGCATCGGTCGAGTCTGGCCGTTGCATACGTCAGTAATTCTCTGCACTCCACACAGAGTTCCTTTTTGCCGTGCTTTTTTCTGCACCACAATTCGATCATGTGCCGTACTGTGGTCTTCTCCCACTCTATTCGGTTCATTATGTGTTTGTATTATTCTGCTTGCAAAGTCAAAGATACGACTTAATCTGGTAAATACTGACTGCAAAAAAAATTGTACTTTGATAAAAGTTTGCTATATTCGCAAAAGATGAAAGAGGGCTCTCCTCTTCGATTTATTTCCTTTTATTAACATACCGGCAGCGGGAACAAACCTTAAGTGCTGCCAGCGCGCGAAGCAGCAAGATGGGTTTTGTGACCGCACAGGTAACAAAACGACTAAGCGTATGCTTTACGATTTATTAGCGGATTTCTATGAGAAGTCCAGCGACCGCCATCCAAAGTACATTGTATTGATGGGAACTTATAATGAGAATACTTTCGATGAAATGAAAATACTTGGATTCCAAGAGGATTCGGATTCAAATGCCAGTTTTCAGGACTATGTTATGGATGGTGCCGATGCGAATTTCCTTCAAGAATATACTAAGGACGGTTATCAAAGCGAAATGCTTGATGTCTTATACTCGGATGTGAATTATGAAAAGATAAAGTCCGAGCCTTGGCTGACGAGGCGTTGGATGATGAAGGGCGTCATACACCTCTCGGAGTGGTGATGGGGTTATGTTTGTCTATTTTACGGAGTCAGATCCGATGACTCCCGTCTGGTTCGTAAAACTGAATCTGGAGTCACCTCTTGACCCTATCCCGGTATTTCAAATCCCGATGAGAACGGTCAAAAGACGCCTGAAGGTCATCACTTTGATGGACGCGATGTCCAAATTGTTGGAAATGAAAGAAGAAAAGCATTGGACAGAGGAGCTTCTTAGGGAATTCTTTGCGGCCGGGATTGACGAGGCACTCGAAATCATCACCTATGAGTTTCGTGGTCAAAAGGATATTGACGGAAATCCTGCCATATTGCATCCCCTCACTGTCGGTCTGATGGGGGCAAGTGACAATGAGAAAACAGTCGGATTCCTGCACGATTTGATTGAAGACTGTGACTGGAGCATAGAAGACCTTCAGACTGAGGGCTTTCTTGATGAAGTGGTCGAAGCTGTGGATATTTTAACACATCGTAAAGAGGAGGACTCATATGATGAGTACGTCAATAAAATAATACTCTCAGGTAATCGCCTGGCTATTAATGTCAAACTCAATGACCTCCACCACAATCTGAAGCGGGGCAAAGTGTCTTATGAAGCAGCCGTCGCATCAAATGACGTGGCCACAATCAAAGAGCTAAAACGCATAAACGCCAAGCACGAGAAAGCATTGGAAATGATTAAAAATGCGGGATATGAACAATGATTTTGCAAAGTCCATCCTTGACAACCCTTATAACAGGGTTGAGGATGGCCAAAAAGTTACATTGATGGATATTTTGCTCAAGTATGACCGCCAACTCGCTTCCTCTGTCACAGGGGTTTTCAACGCTTTACGATATTGATGGGTTCAGATGCAGTGTTGCGGAAACTTAAGACTACCTGGCGGGTAATGAAACCGGACTGAATTGCAGCCATTTTCGGAGCGCGGAAGTTGCTCGAAATTTTTCCGGGAACTCCTTCAGGGGACAGCTCGCCTGGCTAATTCTTCCGGTTAATCAGGCTGACGACGACCTTGACCATCGTGTCCATCTCGTCGGTGTGGCTCTCGGCAATCATCAGGGTCAGTGCGACAAGGGAGGCATCGGAGATGCGCTTCGATCCGTCAGGCCGGTAAAGGATTCCATTGTTCTGCATGAACCAGAGGAAGAGCGTGGCTGCGATTCGTTTGTTGCCGTCAACGAAGGAGTGGTTCTTGACGACAAGATATAGCAACATTGCGGCTTTCTCCTCAATGCTGGGGTAGAGGTCTCGACCTTCCCAGGTTTGGTATATCTGGCCGATGCTGCTGTGGAATGACGCGTCTTTCTCGACACCGAACAGGTCGCTTGCTCCGAACTTTTCCTTCAGGCTTTTGATGGCCTCAATGGCGTTCTCGTAGGTGGCGTGGAAGCGTTCCGGGGCCGTCGTATCGGCGATTTTCAGGCTCTGGTAATCGTAGGCATCCAGAGTGTCAAGGGCATATGTGTAGTCACGAATGACATCGAACAGATCCGTCGCTTGGTCTGAGGTAAGGAGCAATTCCTTGCTGAATACGTTCTCCAGAAGGCCGACCGCTTTCTTTAAGTCTTCGTATTTCTGTTCAGATACGGCATCGCGGTTTACGACATACCCGCGCCGCATATATTCCTTGATAACAGACGTTGACCAAATCCTGAATTTGGTTGCGCGAAGGGAGTTGATTCTATAGCCGACAGAGATTATGGCATCCAGGTTATAGTAAAGCACTTTGTCTTCAGATAGGCCTCTGGCGCCACTCTGTGCGGTAGTCAAAATTTCTTTGACGACCGTGGAACGCTCCAATTCACCACTCGCAAATATCTTTCCCATATGATAGGAAACATTCTGCTTAGTGCAGTCGAAAAGCGCAGCAATGGCCTTTTGGCTGGCCCAGATTGTTTCGTTCTCAGGGTCGACCATAGCTTCCATCTTGACCAGCCCGTCTTCGGACTTATAGATGACTATGTCGTTCCTTTCTTCCATAGTATCATTCATTCAAACAATTACAAATATAAATAAAAACTAGCGATTTTTAGGCCGGAAGTTTGACACTTTAAAATCCGAAAAAAAATTAAAAATATTTGATAGAGTTCGTTCAGAATTCTTTTTTTTAACCTGCTGCAAAACATAAAACAAAGCCCTGACTTTCACAAACTGGGGCCATGTTATGTTGAAAAATTTTTGTAACTTAGTGATATATAGTGATTTAAATGTTCGTGAAGTTATATACAAAATCATCCTCTACGCATACATGAACAACATCTATTCGTGCCGCAAGAAGGAAATGGCGGTTCAGCGCGACATCCATTTTATCTGGTTTATCTGGCTTGTCGCACAGGAGCGGCCCAACTTCGTGACAATCAACCATTTCCGCAATTGCGTGAAGAAAGGTATAAACAACATTTTCACACAAGTGGTGTTTGTCTTGGCTGACAAAGGCTTAATTGCTCTTGATGTGGAGTACATCGACGGCACAAAAATAGAGATCAAAGCCAACAAGTCCACCTTTGTATGGCGCAAGACCGTGGAGAAGAACCGGGCTAAGCTTCAGGAAAAGAAACGTGCTCTGCTGGATCAGATAGACGATTCCATCGCTCAGGACAAAGCGGCCGAGACTGATAAAGTTGACTTCACTCCCGAGGCGCAGACTTCACACATTACCGAACTGTAGGAATCCCTTTCAGCAAAACCCGAGTTGTCAGACAAGGAGAGGCAGAAGTTAGACTATATTTGTCGCGAAGAAAACATTGATTCTTGGACAGGAAGATGAGCCGTATAGTTGTTGCCCGAAGCAACGCGCCTAAATATCTAATAATCAATGTAGAAGGCTACTTGTTATCAAGCGAGTTGAGAATCTCCAACATCTCGTTGGGGGTAACTACTCTTCTTACTGCCGGGAAGTGTTTTGTGTTTCCGGTAACGAGGTAAGAGTCGTCTTTTGACATGGCCACTTCGTAGAATACAACATCTTTCGGGTCAATGACTTCGTCAGAGCTTGTAACTCTTTCGGATTCCATACCGGCTTCAACGATTGCGTCAATAGTAAATACGATTGACCTTTCAGAAAATTTGAACTTTGGACGACGTAGCACCTCGCTATACTCAGCAAGAATCTCATCGTTGTACATGGGAATGAAATCTCGATTGAATAGACGGTCGAGAATTTGTACCGGAGCCGAATCGGTACGTTTGGCCAGCAGTGCTGAAACCAAAACGTTTGTGTCGATGACAACGTATGCTTTCATTGCTTTGACTCCCGGGCAAGTCTGATCTCCTCATTAATCTCGTCAAGAGACATATCTTGAATGCCTGCATCCGCAGCAGCCTGTCTCATCTCATAGAATGCTGCACGCCCTTTGTTCATTATGTCATCCTTAGCAGGAGCTTCAATGGCGAATGGAATACGACGGCTTCTGACCACCTGGCGCACATAAATGTTGAACGCCGTGTTGGTGCTCATACCAAATTCTTCGCAAAGACTGTCGAATTGCATTTTCAAATCGGAGTCCAATCTAATTGTAAGAGCTGATTGTGCCATAATTCTTAATATTTTCCACAAGATAGCAAAATGATTGCAGTGTGCAACTAAAATGTATTAATTTTACTGTCAATAGCAGATTCGTATTGTCCGGAACGGGTATTTTATAAAGAAATTTGCTGGTTCTCAAGAAAAACCATAATTTTGTGGAGTTGATTGAATCAAAAGACATAAAGTTTACAATGCAGCAAAGAAGAACGAACAACTGGACAAACTTATCTGATCAAGGTGTCAAATGCCTTGAAGGGGGCTTGCGTGTCCATACTTCGGGCATTGAAACATTCAATGCTTATTGCGAAATTTTCCGACTAACTTTTGACAGAACATCGAGGATACGATGATGTAGGTATCACGTTGATGCGATATACGAAAACCGTCGGAGAGTCATTACCAAACTTTTCGATGGTTTTATTTTAGATCTTTGATCTACAATAAACGCTACGCCTCAGCATATTCCGGACAATGCCCGGATCTGCATTCGGCTTGCAGTTTATTTTTGTGCCTGTTGGTGACGTTAGGGCGATGAACTCTTCTCCGTCAATTCCGTCCATAGGTAGAATTGTAATTATTAACCGCGCAGAGATGCGCATGAATGAAAAAATATGAATTTTAAATTTGATGGAAGCAGGGTGTTCTTTACATCCGACACTCACTTCAACCATGCCAATATCATCAGGTTCTGCAACAGACCTTTCAAGGATGTGTCACACATGAATGAAGCAATTATTTCCAACTGGAACCGCGTGGTGGGCCCGGAGGATATCGTATTCCATCTGGGAGATTTCTGTATGGAAGGTTCTGCCGAATGGATAAATGTACTGAACAGGCTGAACGGGAAAATTTACCTTATTTCCGGCAACCACGACATCAAGAACCTGAGGCAAAATTATACGAAATACTTCGAGCATATATCAATGCAGATGTATATCGAAGTAGATAAACAGAAGATATATCTGAATCACTGTCCGTTCCTTTGCTATGGCGGCTCATACAATGGTACATGGCAGCTTTTCGGACACGTGCATACAAGCAGAAACAATACCGGAAAGGATGCGCCCAGGCTGAGTATGCTTCTTCCGACACAATATGATGTCGGGGTGGACAACAATGATTTCACACCGGTCTCTTTTGCACAGGTGAAAGCAATTATCGAAAAACAAATTGAACAAGAAAGGAGAACAATAAGATGAAAATACAATACATGAGTGATCTGCATATGGAGTTCCAGGAGAACAGCAGATATTTGAAAAACAATGAATTGCCTGTAACGGGCGATGTCTTGGTGCTGGCCGGGGATATTTTCTATCTCAAGGACAAGTTCGCTCCGTTGACGAAGTTCTGGAAATGGGCCTCAGAGAACTACCGGCAGGTTCTGATTGTCCCGGGCAACCATGAATATTATAACTATTCAGACGTTATGGAACGAGGCCTGCAATGGCGATGGATGTTCCGGGAAAATGTCGGTTACTACCAGAATCAGATTGTTCGTGTCAATGACATTGACTTCGTCCTGAGTACACTCTGGTCTCGTATCAATCCGAACGACGAGTATTTCGTGTGGAAAGGCATGAATGACTTCCGCCAGATAAAGTTCGACGGGAAGTTGCTTCAGGTGGATGACTTCAACCTGATGCACGAGACGTGTATTGGTTTTATCCGAAAAAGCATCGAGGAAAGCACTGCGGCCCATATTGTCGTGGTTACACATCATTTGCCGACACTTCAGGTGGTGGCTCCGTATCATAGAGGTTCCGTGCTGAACAGCGCCTTTGCCAGTGAATACGGAGACCTGATTGCCGACAGCCGGATCGATGTCTGGATTTACGGGCATTCGCACACCAACATTGACACTGAGATTGGCGGTACTCGTATAATCAGCAATCAAATGGGATATGTTTTTGAAGATGAACACCTGATGAACGGATTTGATCCGGCCAAGTTTATTGACATTTAATGGGCATTTGGTACGCACGCGTGCCAAATCTCGTAGTCTGCTCTTCCATGACTATTCTGCGACAAGTGTGTATGCAAAGATAGACAAAAACAGTTTCTAATGGAAATCGGCAAGGCGGAAAGGGGGCAATTAAATTTGATATATGAGCAGTATTTTGCCTGCAGTCTCTCTATTGACATGTCCCCAATTCGGAATCTCTCGGCATCGAGTGGAAGGATTCTTTCACGCACTGGCAACTTGCCTTTATATGTGGCAAGAAGGTACGGAGAGCCATTCAACTCCTCAATTCTGACGTCTGTGAAGAACATGGTGAGATCCTCCGGATTATAGATGATGGAATAACTTGGTCGCTTGGCTCCAGGAATGTCCTCACGAAGGATATTCTTCCCAACGAGGTCCTGGATATCACGGATTGCTGTATCCTTTGAACACTTCGCAAGCGAAGCCCATGTCTTAGAACTGATTTTGGCCTCGTATCCGTCCAAGAACATATTCAAGACATCTTTCTGCCTTTGGCTCATGACAATAGTGGCAGCCTTTTGCCAGAAGAAACTCTTGTTCAGAATAGTGCTTACTACGGTCTCTGCCTCATCGAGTGCTAGGGATAGGGTAGTGGCGTACCAATGAATCCACTCAGTGATGTCGCCATCTCCACGCTGCGTCTTCTCGAGAATGTTGTAGTAATGATTCTTATCCTTGTTGATCTGTGAGGAGATGTTGTAGAAACGGAACTCGCTCTTGTCGGCACGGGCCAGCAGAATGTCGGACAGAATGCGCGCAATGCGGCCGTTGCCATCCTCGAACGGGTGTATACTCACAAACCACAGGAGTGCGATTGCAGAGCGTACCACAGAACTTCCTTCTGCGTCCCCGTTGAACCACTCCAGGAATTTCTTCATTTCTTCCTCTACACGATCCGGTGCAGGAGCAATATAGTGAATCCTTTCACGTCCCATCATTCCGGAAACAATGAGTTCCTCATGGGTGCGATACTTGCCTATTTCGATCTGAGCGCCTTCGCTATATCCTGACGGGAAGAACGCAGCCTGCCATGCGCACAATTTCTTCTTCGACAACGGCAGATTGTAATCCCTCATTGCTTCAAGCAATACAGCCACAACCGAGTCTACATAATGCGAGGGAGCTGTGCATTTCACGTTCTCTATTCCGAGCCTTCGGGCAATGGAAGAGCGCACTTCGTCGACATTGAGACGTGCGCCCTCAATTTCAGATGAATAGACAACATCGTAGGTGAGGTTTTCCGCCATAGCCTTGAGCTTGCTTTCGAAGCCCAGCAATGAGAGTCTACCGTAGAGAAGTCCTTGCTTTCTGCTGACCTCTTCCAATATCGCTGTAAGCGATGTCGCATCCCATTTGAACGCAGTCCAATTGTCCCTTTCGTGTAAATACATGGCATTTGATGTTTAATATGCGGCGATTATCAGCAAATAACGTCGCAAATTCTGCGACGAAAATAAGCATTTTTTGTCGCATCACCAAACTCAGCCTCTTATCTTCACGACTCCGGAGAAAGCTTCGCGTATTATTTAAGCAACCAGTCGTCATTTTCTGTTATTGTTAGTTGTCAGGGCGTTATTTCCCCGATGCATTATCATATTCTCATTGATTATCAATGATTTACGTCTTAAAAGGTAGACTACTCAAAAATTTACTTGTTTTTTGCGAAAAATCGAAGATTTAACGTTTTTTTCATCGACTCCCTCCAAGCAAAGGGGGCAAAAGGCAAAAAACCTTTTTGAACCCCGACAGACCTCGTCTGCAAAGATAGGGCATGTCGGGGTTTATTTCGCCAAAAAGGGCTGTAAAATCGAGGATGGATTCACGGATATTTTTGGGTTCCAATTGTGGAGATATTGCGTCTAGTCGAAGAGGTATTTTGCTCGGCCTTAATAGCACCAGGAGCACACAAAAATTTTGCAGCCAAAAGAAAAATGACTTCAGCCATTTGCTGTGGTGCTGCCATTTCTTTTTCTTCCCTCATTTTGACTTTACTTTAATGAACGTATATATGAATACGGGGATAAAGTAAAGGTAGAACACAATTTATTAATGATTGTTTCTTATTTTGGAAACTTTGCTGTATATTTGTTGACGTATAGACGTATAAATATTATATCATATGGCAAATAGCTTGGAAAATATAGGCCCGATGATTCGTAACGAGCGTCTTCGCAAAGGACTTACCCAGGAAGAACTAGGTGAACGTGTAGGAGTCGGAAAAGCCCAGATTTCTAAAATAGAGAGTGGAAAGGGGCTCACAATAAAGACTGTTACAAGGGTACTAGATGCTCTTGGTATGTCGGCTTCTGTTGTTTTGAAAAATGAGCAAAAGATTGATAAAAACGTGATGGCATATATTGTTTCTGCTATTAGTGAATTTGCCAAGAATCACCATCTTTCTGTTCGTGAAGCGAGTAATTATTTGATACGCTTTAAAGGTATTGATTTTATTACAGAGCATTACGATGCAGAACATTTACTTTCATTTGATGATTGTGTTCAAGATCTTACACAAGTTTGTCTAAATAATGGAGGAGGTATTCGATGAAACTATACCATGGTTCGAATATAGTAATTGATCAGATAGATCTGTCAAAATGCAAACCTTATAAGGATTTTAGACAAGGTTTTTATCTGACAGAGATTAAGGAGCAGGCGGAACAAATGGCAAGACGTACATCTGCTATTTATGGTGGCGAGTCAATAGTTACAGAGTTCGAATTTGACGAAACAGCCTTGGACACTCTTTCAATCAAGATATTTAAAAAGCCAAGTGAAGAGTGGGCCTTGTTCGTTATGGCTAATCGTAGCAGGAATAACTTGCAACCGACACATAGTTTTGACATTGTAATAGGCCCTGTTGCCGATGATACCATTGCAACCTTGTTCCGTAATTTTGATGATGGAATTATTGATTTACAAATGCTTGTAAATGGTCTAAAGTACAAAAAAGTTTCATCACAATATTTGTTTCATTCGGCAAAAGCCATTAAATACTTACACAGATTATGAATAAACGAATGCAATATCTGGTAGAAGGTATTACCAAAGATATAATAGCTTATCATATGGAAGATAGCGGATGCGATTTGCCAACTGCTCTCAAAGAATTCTATAACTCAGAAACTTTTGCAAAACTCTCTGATGAATCTACGGGACTCTATATTGAAAGTTCCTCTTATGTGTATGAAATGTTGAAAGGGGAATTAAAATACGGCATATTAGCGAGATAGATTTATATAGTTATTTACCAGTCCTGATGTGCGTTTAAAAAAATATTACTTGCCTTTTGCGAAAAACAAAGATTTAACGATTTTTTCACCCACACTCTCCAAACAGAGATAACAAAAAGTAAATTAAATAACTTATAAATAAAGAGAGAAGAATTGGGTGATGAAGTAATGTAACCAGGATCGTCTAATGAGCAATTAAATCAACTTTGTGATCTTAGAAATATGGAACTCTCTTTGAATTCCGCATTTCCCATTTGCACAAAATATTTTTTAATGCCCTTACTTTTAAACATGATAAGCTCAAATATAATTTAAAATTAGGCAATAACTGGACTATTTGATATTCTTTCAAAACGGCCATCCATATATAAAACGAAGATGAAAACACACCTGTCATTACTAGTACTATTCAAGCTTAAAATTTTTGCAAATGCAGATATAAAGCTACGTGATGTAAACTGACCATTTAAAATTCCTTTACTAGTTTCTATTGAATATGAATGATTTCCATGATATTCAAAAATATAAATATCAACATTTTTAAGTTTAAAGAATTTATTATTGTCATACTGTATTAATAAACAGCAGAAATTCCTTCTTTGCACAACTCTATAGTTAGTATTTTTGAACAGGACAAAGTACGAAGAATCCCTTGGTAATGATAAAAAGTCTTTACTGAATAAATACCATACTTTTTCTGAGTATTTATTCCCATCATTATCATATTTATCTTCTGCAAATAAGACAAAGTAGGCATATCTTAGGTCAGAAATATTTAATTGGATTACGTTGTTTTCAATTGCACTGCAATAATGACGTGATAGATGAACAATAACACTATCTGATGTCACTATTTCCATTTTTTCAAAATCAATATAGTTTATCACTCCATATTCAGAGATGAATTCTGAATACGAATATTGTCGTAAAAATTCACTCATAAGCTTATAGCATTTAAATTTCCATATTTATGTTTTGCAAGTAGCCTGCTAAACTTGTCACGGTTGAGTGACACACCATATTTGTTTAGGATACAGAACTCCGACTAATGAATCCACTAAAATGTTGGATGTCATCAATGGAATCACCGCTGTTATATATGGCGACAATGGTCTTCTCACGTTCAAACTTTCTTACGTTTTTCCAATATTTGAATTTAAGACTCTCATTTTTTACGTAAAATAAATATAATATAATCAGAAAAACAGATGCAGTTATTAATCTCATCAAGGGATAAAATAGCGAAAGAACAACACTATATGAGAGCAAAGGCATTATGTCTTTGTAGAACGTTTGCTGTTTATGGACACAAAAGACTGGTCGTCAGAACAGTTGTCTCTGGAGCAATCTTTGAGACATTCTTCCATTCCCAAAACACGATTAAGCTAATAATTGCAGGTTTGTGATTCGATACTTTTTGCCGCTGATGTAATTATTAGTATTTTCTCTATAGTAATTCTGTATAAAACACTCATTTTCTATAAAAAGTAAAGCCGCTCTATAATTGAAGTAAGCGATTTTACTCATGATTTTACATTAATTTTAGTAATATATCCAACAATTATTATCCTTTCTATAATCTTTAAAATACTGGATACGGTCAACAATGTCAATACCTTCTGTATTTTGTGGTATGTTAAATCTGGCGCGCTCTTTATCATCATTCAAAGAGTATGAAACGAAGGCACTGTTTTCACATGTCAATAGCCCTTTTCTGTAAGAAAGCTCACGGATATCATACCACTCTACAGAATTTGCTACTGCTTTATTCTCAATTAGTGCTTTAAGCATACATTGGTAAGCATTAGATGATTCGCGCTTTTCAGAATGCAAAGCCACAAGAGCATATGGTTGATCGTCATACATAGTATATTTACCATAGCGTTTGGGGCGGAAGCATGGATATGCGATATAGTAATATCTCCAATCATATTGTTTTTTATCCTTGCACTCTGTCAGATATGTATTGATTTTTTCTTGTAAATATTTGTCGTCTATTTTTATGTTAGTCTCAAGCAGAGAACGCAATGATTTCTTTGTCTTATCAAAATCTGGATTTTTGCCTGTCGGATGAAATAACGCATACCAAGCCTTATCACCGATTTCATTCTGATCACCTGAACCAAGTTGAATACACCAGTTGTTTAATCTTTGGCTATAATCAGATATTGCTAACATTGCACAGTCAATCACATCGCGAGAGCATGTATCAAAAACGTGGATGAATCGTTGATAAAGATGAGTGTTTTTATAACCAACAACATCTGTACGACCTTGAAGCAGATAGTGGTCCTCCAAACGAAAAAGGTCGTCAGAATACTCTGGATGCTCTTTGGTGAACTGAAGTTTTTGGCGTTCCTCTTCCATTTGAATCACATTAAAATTCTGTCTCTTGTCATTATCAATAGTTATATAATCTGCAATCTCTCCAGAAAGAATAATACTATCTATCTGACGAAGATTTGCGGGCATACGGTTCCCAGCATCACCATTAGGATTGTCTACGACCTCATTTCTGGAATTCTTGAGCAGATTTACTACCACGCGTAGACGTCGGCGGAAATCTATTTCTTTTATCGAGCCATTTTTCATTAAATAGAGCATGAAGGAGTAAAGCATTATTAACCAATAGGGGGTATTTCTATTCAATGCTGCTCCATTCAATACCTCTTGGATAATATCGAGGTTTGATATTTGTTGAGGCACAACGACTTTGCCTGGTTCATAATGATTTTCTGAAAGATAGGAACTGAAAAAATCACCGATTGGGTTAGTGGTCGATGGTGTGAAAAGTTGCGCCTTGCTCTGGATATTAACCATACAATCGAAGGCTGTTTCAAGAAAGACTACATTGTCCGGTTGATTCTTATAAAGTCTGTCCAGTAAACTGAAATCATCTTTTAAATTGAACTCTGACGACGATTGGTCTGACTTATAGATCAGAATGAGAGATACCATGCGGAAAAAGTTCAGAAAACTGTCATCAACAAGATTATATTTATCCCGATAAGGCCAAAGTAAATCGGTCCATTCGCGGTCTATCTTAAGGCCAATACGTTTAGCTGCAGTTTCATCGTTATTTTCAGAGCGTATAATCTTTAAGAGTTCTGCCTTGAAATGCTCAAAATCAGTGAGAGGTTTTCCACGGGAGTTCATCTTTATGTAAATATCATCAGTCAGCTTCACCTCCTCAATGTCGCGGAAATAGAAATTAATTTTATCTAACTTGTTCCATAAGTCATTAGCGTCACTAAAACGTTCTTGGATTTCATCAAGCATTGTGAGCATTCCTCTGACTGTAGGGTCGTTAATCCAATCCATAGGGAACCACCCTTCATTTCTAATTTCATCACTAAGTCGTTTCTTCAGTGTTGGTTTATAGTTAACGAGCTTTGTAAGAAAATCTCTCGCACTATACCGTGTGTTGTATGAGAACCTCGCAAGCCGTTTATCATTGATGTCCTCTTTTTTGTCTGCATACCAATGAAGTAGCCAAAGAGTAGTTAGCCGTTGCTGCCCCATCAAGAGGAATTAGTTGACCATTTTGAATATTACCATAAATAAAATCAAGTGTCAAGCCATTGTTCATTAATCCGGCTTGTATAGCAGAGAGAAAACGCTCACGGGTTTTTACCGCATGTGTATCAGAACGACCTTGTGCATAAGCACGTTGAATACGTGGTATGGTGATCCCACTTATTCCATAAGGATTGTTTTCAGAAATCAGATTCTTCAGTGTTGTAGTTCTCATTTGCTAATGAATGGAGGGTTTATAAATAATAAGGAGAGATTTTCTCGTCAATGGCCTCTACATAATCTCTTCGGTCAGATTCTCCCCAAAAGAAAAGTGATGGACTTTCTTTCGTATAGTACTTGAAAAATACGTGTTTGGTACAAACTGGAATGTATCTTCCTTCTCTATCGTAATTAATAACTCGGTGTCTTTTAACATCAAAAACAGAATTGCTTAGAGCCGCATTTTGTGGCACATCCAGCAAGGCCATATTTGCTAAGTGATGTGAGTATTCATTCTCTTTTACTACATCTTCCTTTGGAGTGAATATGATGATTACTTCCTTCTGAATCTCATTAAAGCGTTCTAGTACATTACCTGGGTCCTTATCGCTATGAAGCTGCTCAATCAGTATCTCCATTTTCTCTATAAGTTCATCATTTGTTTCGAAAATATAACCTTCGGATGATTTCAAAATGGCAATATGACTTTCTAGCCATGCAAGAATATCTTTATTCTTTTTTAGGCTCTCGGCATTTTGGGCGTGGATATGTTCCAAACTCCATTTGGAATCTTTATGCTTGTCAAATGGGAATCTTCGTTTACCCTCATCCATCAGACGTTCTGTTTCCACATTAAACAAAGTCAATACTTTCTGTAGTTTATCTTTTCGGTTGTCGTATGATAGGCTAAGTAACTCCTCTTTATCTTTAATGCCTATTGACTCTGAAATCATTTTGTCAAGCTCCACGAGAAATATATCCTTAGCAAGGGGTATGCCGCCATTGTTTTGCCATATGGTATAAATCTTTTTTAGTGGAATGCCTATTGTTATCAGATAACCGATTTTATGGTAGAAGTCATGGTTAGTATACCATTCTCGGAGTGTAAGGAATACGTGATATATGCGACTCCATATCTCAAGTAGTGGATTTACTGAAGTCGTTTCAGTTAGAGCCTTTATTTGCCGGTCAAAGTAAAAGAATGTTCGATATTTTTCGCGGTCATTGCCAGATTCGTCCACCATCAGATCAAGGATAAGATCTATACGAGTTGGATTTTGTTTTCCATCAGTATTGGACAAAAATCCCCAAAATGATGGATTTCGCAGTTCTTGCTCAATCATATCCCACTGTAATGAGACTTCCTCCTGTCTTCCTGACATCTTATCTTTCGCACTGTCTTTAAGAAACAAGGCTTTTACAAGTTCCGAACTTGTCAATGGAATTTTACCAATGTTTAGACGCTCAAATAACTCAATACCGTCCTCTGTAGAATCGACCTCGTACCAAATGACGCTTACTGATGATATGAAATATTCATTGAGTCTGGTCAGGTAAGCAGCCATTTCTCGACGATCTCCTTGTGTCTTTTCGGTAAAGTAGTCCTCTATATATTCGTATGCAGATGCTATAAAATAATAATCAATGTTCTGGTTTCTAAGCGAAAGGTCAATATTCCCTAGAAAGTTTGCTGATTCTTTACGAGTTTCATACTCTAATTTAAAGCTAGGTTCATAGAGATCCCCCAGCTTAGCTTCCATAAACTTGCAAATTAGGTATATTGTAGTAAGACGTTGTTGCCCATCAATGAGTTCGAATCTCTCGTCTTTTTCCTTTATAACTATTGGTTGTAAGCAGTATGGATTCCCGTTGCTCTCATAAATGTCATCTAGAAGGAGTTTGATTTCTTCAGAAGTCCATCTGTAGCCCCTCTGATAATTTGGGAGGTAGAATAGGCCTTTGATTTTTCCAACATTTTTCGTCTCAAGAAGGATGTTTGACATATCGTAGTATCTTTATTAATTGTCAATTTTATTAATTGTCAATATTTTTTTTGCTTAAAAGTTATAGCCATTCAAATATACTTGTTTTTTGCAAGAAAATCATGGATTTAAGATTTTTTATTGTACCCTTCCCAACAGAGGGAAAGAGGCAAAAAACACCTTCTCGTACCACGCAATCCCGTCTACAAAGATAGACATGTCGGGGGTATTTCTCTCAAATGGACTGTAAAGTTGCTGATTCCATGGAAAAGTGTATTATAGGAGTCTGATTCGTTGGAAAAAGTGTGACAAGTTCGATTTATTCACTTGAAAAAGTGTAGAAGCACTTAAATACCATATCTTCTATTCTTGAAATTTTTACCTATAACACATCATTAAATAGGTGAAAAGTAGTACATTTGCATATTATATGATATTATGATATATTGAATATGGCAAAGAATACAATGGGTACCAAGTTGCCAAGAAAACTGGAGCAGAAGATGCAGGTAGTGGGAGAGCAGATCAAACTAGCAAGACTACGCAGGAATCTCAGCATGGCTCAGGTTGCCGAACGCGCAACCTGCTCTCCGCTTACTGTTGGCCGGATAGAAAAGGGAGCACCTACAGTAGCTATCGGCATTTATCTCAGAGTTCTCTATGCGCTTCAGCTGGATGATGATATACTTCTGCTTGCCAAAGAAGACGCAATGGGAAAGGCTTTACAGGATTTTAGTTTGAAAAAGCGAGAAAGAGCATCCAAAAAAGAATAAGCCATGAAACGACTATATGTGTTTGCTGATTTTGATTGGCTAAAAGCACCAAGGCTGGTTGGAGAGTTGAGCTATGAATCACTTCGTGGCTCAGACAGTTATGGATTCTGTTATAGTGATGACTGGCTAAGGGACTATGGTAATTTGTTTCTTAGTGATGACTTGAATAACTATCCAGGGCCGCAATATACAGCTCCAGGCAAGGATATTTTCGGATGTTTTTCTGATGCCCTCCCAGACAGATGGGGCCGCACATTGATAAATCGCAGGGAACAGATTCTGGCGAAAGAGGAGAAGCGTCCAGTCCGCCGTCTTTCATCCTTTGACTATCTTGTCGGAATCGAAGACTACTCCCGCATGGGTGGTTTACGTTTTAAGGAATCCTTGGACGGAGAATATATCAATGCAAGTGAAGTTCTGCGGATTCCGCCACTAACCGATATACGTGAACTGATTGCTGCAAGTTCTGAGATCGAAAAAAGTGAAGAGGAGGATCACCTGCCTGAAAGACGCTGGATCGAGCAGCTTATACAACCGGGTTCATCCCTTGGCGGTGCGCGTCCAAAGGCAAGCGTAATTGACGAGAACAAGATCCTGCATATAGCAAAGTTTCCGTCCCGCAAAGATGATTATGATACTGGGCTTTGGGAACATTTCTCACACCTATTGGCAAAGAAGGCCGGCATACACGCAGCAGAGACAAGAGTAATCTTCACAAACGACAAATACCATACATTGCTTTCCCGACGATTTGACAGAAAGGTAGGCGGTAAGCGCATACATTTTGCTTCAGCCATGACTCTTTTGGGCTTGAATGATGGTGACAATGCTAATACCGGTCATGGATATCTGGATATTGTCGATTTCATACTTCAGAACTGTACCAACGTGGAGGATAATCTGCAAGAACTGTATCGCAGAGTTGCATTCAATATCTGCATCGGTAATACGGATGACCATTTTCGCAATCATGGTTTTCTTTTGACTGCCAAGGGGTGGACTTTGGCTCCGGCTTACGATATGAATCCAACACTGAATGAGTATCAGAGTCTGTTAATCAACAGCTATACTAATAAATCTGATTTAAATGAATTGCTGAATTCTTGCGAGGAATATATGCTACAGAAGCATATTGCTCAGCAAATCATTAGTGAAGTACTGAATACGGTTAAATATTGGCAGTCACTGGCAAACCGATTAGGGATAATAAAAACGGAACAAAACATGTTCTATACAATTTTTGAACGACAAATCAGATTGTATAATTCTTAATCATGAAATAGAAAATGACCAAATGTTCACTTATGAAAAACAATTAATTTAAAGGGAATATTATTTATGAAAACTAATACTCATATTGTCCCATTCTTCAATATGACAGCAGATCTTAAAGTTGGTCTGAATCAATTGGGTCTTAGAAATGCTTCTGAAGCATTGTTTACATCGTTATTGCCAGGATTAAATAATGTTTCAAACAGAATACGATATTATTCATTTTACTGTTGGCTTATTGGTGAATTTTATAAAAAAAATAGGGAAAGTTTTACTGATAAGGAATTCTATAAATATATCCGCTATTCTGAGTACCTATTGGCTCTTATTCATTCCAGAGGACAAGGCGTTGAAGGTATTCCAGGTATTACATACGCATTGAATACTCGTTCTCAAGGAGGTTCTAACTTTGATTTGCAGGCTGGAACATATAATTCACAAGGTAACACAAAAAGTGAAACATACTGGGCGAATGCCGGTGGTGTGTTAAGACAGTATTATTCTTCATCACTTAAAGACATTGCTATTCTTAAAGAGAATAATGAGAAAAACTCAATTCTTAATATCTCGAAAGAAGATGATTTTGTTAGTGTTAGTGGAAGTATGCTTGCCGACGGATTCGCAAAAAATGTCGGTGAGGATGGTCCAAAATTCTTAAAGATAGTTCAGCGAGGTAATGTTTCAGCAAAAGAATTGAATTCGTTGGAATCTTCGTTCAATATGAGGAAGTTTCCTCAAAAGTCTAATGAGAAAGAATTGATTATAAAACTTTTATTGCAGAAAGATTATCCGGCATCCGAATCAAAATTTTCTTATCGGAAGGCAACAATTTATCATTACTTAAAGCATTTCTCTCAGAATGGAACAAAAGAGAGTTTTACTAAATATATGTATGATGAATTCTTAAACGGTCATTCAGATGATGATTGTGTATTGGGCTGGTACAGGTATTATCTGAATGATAATTGGCAATATCAGACATCAGTAATTTTTGTTGCACTATTGAATCAGTTATCAAATAAGGCTGATTGGCAAGAAGTTTCTAGTGTCGCGGAAGAATTGGCTTTATCAATAATAAATAATATAGGTGCTAAGTATAAGGATGGAACATTAAAAGAAATCTGTGCTTGTATAGATAAAAATGATATTGCGTCCAAGCCACAGCGTGGAAACCTTGATACCGAAGCCGCTCCAGCACTTGTCAATTTGCTAATGATGTACAACACAAATAAAGATGTTAGGAGTAAAAGGCCAGATTATAGAGAAGCATTCCCAAGTGCAGTGAACTCTGATTTTTACTCATTTATGGATGAGATTGACGAGAGTCTTGAAACAAATTTCTATGAGTGGTTAAAGGATTATATTCTTAAGAAGATTATTTTCTGCCATTACCAAGTTGCTTTGAGAAAGTATCTTCAAACAGGTATTGCTTCACAGAAGTTCATATATGAGAATGGCATGATAAGATTCTTAAATGGAAGTGAGGCTACACATACAGGTCCAAGAACTGATACACTTTATGATTTTGTTTCAGATCTTGAGCTTGTAGATGACAACGGAATTACTGATAACGGTATTCTATTATTAGAGGAAGTTGAAGCATGATAACACAAGAGGAGAATATCTTTGATTTGCTTGGTAAAGGTAGCACTGTATATCATTCTGCTATTCTTACATCATTTACCTTTGACCCTTACTATTTCTCAAATTATTATATGCCCCAAATGAGAAGCAGGGGCATAAAGAATGTTGTTGTCTTAATTGATTCTACCCAGTATGATGCCATATTGGAAGATACAGAAACATTCAAAAACTTCCGTCATGACTTCGCCTTGATCCGTGTAAAGAACAAGACAAACGGCGTGTTTCATCCCAAGGTGTCCCTGTTCTTGGGAGACAAACAAGCATTGGCTCTTGTCGGTTCAGGGAACCTGACATATAGCGGGATATCTCATAATAAAGAGTTATGGGGCGCTTTTTGTGCTGATGATAAGGAATCTGATGAGGCTCTCATTATAAAAGATATATGGGATTATTTGTCAGGAATAATCAGATTATCATCTTCAGAAGTTGCAATTCAACAATTAGAATGGTGCAAGATATATTCTGCTGCAATCAGAGACTTCGAATCAATAGAATCTCCACAACAAAATGATTTTAAGTTTTTATATGCAAAGTCTGAGGGATCTATATTTAGCCAGATTAGAGAGATTTTGAAAGGAGAGGTTAATACAATTAAGGTAATAGCCCCTTTCTATGACATGGAGGGCAGTTTGATTAGCACATTAAAAAGCTCCTTTAAACCTAAGACGATAAAATGTGCTATAGATGAGAGTTATGGCTATATTCCTCAAAAGATTAAAGTTTCAAGTGATATTCAGTTCTTCCACTGGCATGAAATATTTGGATCAGATAATAAATTTGAGTTAGCTAAGAAACTCCATGCAAAGGCCATTCAATTTGAAACATCTGAGGGAACTTTCTTTGTGCTTGGAAGTGCTAATGCTACCAGTGCAGCATTTGGTTTGAACTCACATAGCTTTAATGATGAGGCAAACATTATCATCCATTCCGATAAGGAAGATTTCTTTAAAAAGCTTGGAATTGATTTTGGTAAACAGTGTGTAAAGAGTATTAATGATTTTCATTCTGTTGCAAAATATAGTATCAGGTCAGCCAACGAAGCACTCATAACCCATATAACATTATGCGAAAGACATCTACATGACAAACTTTATATATCATTTGACAAGATTGTCGCAGATGCAAAAATTAGATTATGCCTAGATGATGGTTATAGAGATTTTGATTTCAATAAAGATGGAATTGACATAGGTGAATTAGGAAAGATTCAATATGCAGTCGCAATATTGGGTGATAAAGAAATCTCAAACAAAGCACTTGTCTTAGATTTCGCAGATTTAGTAAAACGTAATCCAGACTCGAAATATACGAAGATTGAGAGTCTTTTCCATACAAATAATGGAGACTGGGATGATAATATTGCTAAAGTACTCTCATATGTAAACTTTGATGTTAAGGATAAAAGCCATACCTCAGGCGTTTCAAAAGGATTATCTGACACATCCGCTAAAAGTGAAACAGTAATTAGCAAGGAGCAATTTGACAATACAAAGTTCAGCAAAAGTGTTGATGCAAACCTATACTCTCTGAATATGCGTATTCTGGATCAGATTCAATTTTTCAATTCTAACAAGCAAGAGAATGATGATGAGATTGATGAGTATGCTAGTATGGAAGACTTGGTGACAGGTAATGCTCAGGATGATAGTCAGAAAAGAAGAATACTTAAATCACACTCTAGTAAGAATGAGATTTTGAGTTATCTAAGAAGATTGAAGCGTCACTATGATACTATTGCTAAGGACTTTGACAATCAGGATCCATTTTACAGATTGCAATGGCAGGGTGTGCATTTTGAAAACAACATTACTTGCAACGATTATTCTTATATTCTCATTGCTTTAATGCTGATATTCCAAAGGATTGCATATCCAATCAAAGGAGATAATAATGGTTGTCAGTATAGGCTTTATTTCGCTGAATTGGTTGGTCGTTTCATGATGATATATAGGGCAGGCTATCCAAATACTAATGATTTTACATATACTAAATTGGAAGAGATGCATCGAAACTTCCTTGTATATTCTCTATTGATATTGTCTACCAGCAATATGAATAAAGATAGTATTGAAGTGTGGACTTTAAATTTATTTGAGACTTATGGAACTGATATTGGAAAACTTACAAATTGTTATACAGACTTCACAAGACTTTCAAATGAATATAAGAGTCTAATGAAAGACCAAACAATAGAGGCTATTGATAATGCTTTCAAAAAGTATCAAAACTTTCTAAAGACGGGTGTTAAGCCTGTCCTTATATCTTTACATTCCAAGAATTTCTATTTCTATAGAAGTAAATTTGGGTTCATGTTTTGTAAAAATTTAAGTATAATGGGGGATGATAAGAGCAGATATTACAGTCTTGAAGTTATATATCCCGGAATTAAAAATTTAACATCAACGTATACAAATAATCCGACAATAATTTTGATGATCGAGCCATAACTTTTGTGTTTAAATTTGTTCTATATAATAATGTAACAAAAATAAAGATTTGATCTTTTCCTAACCAGTGAGATAGAGGTAAAACCGCCCTTTCAGGTGATAGGGGTTGTTCGGGGACGCTAAAATGGGCCGTAAAATCAAGGTCTCTTACATAGACTATGTAATAGATTCATTGAGTCATAGACTGAGTAATATGAGTTCACAAATGAAGTTTTATTAAGCTTTGTGTAGAAGTTGTTGGTAAAAGCCTGTGTGTTTTGTTCACAGTTTTCTTCTGAAGAAATTATTCAGCCCCCTGTAAATTTATGCTTTCCTTTTTCATTCAGAGCCTCCATTGCCATATCTCTCCGTACTTTAGTAACAAATTGTACACTTTACAATTATTGAGAACATGATAATTGAGGCTATACTCATTGCTTGGCCAATCAGAATAGGGGGGCTGAGAACTGAACAGATGGAGGACGTGCTGAGAAAGCTCCCATGCTACCAGCGCTACCAGCGCGACCTGGCAGAACTCCTGCCTTTCAATTGGAAAAATATAAATGAATAGGGCCTTCTCGTGACAGACTCGGCCCAACTCGTACCGAGTCAGTGGTAAAAGTCCGATTTGTGCAATACGGGCGTCACCGGAGGCTTACCCTTTTTCTAGATATAAAGGTAACAAAAACAATTGGATTTTCAATGACTTTTCTGAAGCGATTTCGCTGTTTTACGCTACTGAGAGCCCGATTTTGGACTCCAGCGCTTGGCCCGCCTGCAGGTGTCCGGGTAGATGCCTTCGACCATCATCACAAGGTCTGACCACGCTGTCGGGATGGACTGCTCCTCTTCCCACGAGGACATGTCAGGAAGATGTATGAAGCCGCGTTCAAGCTTCAGATGATAGATGACCAGACCGCCGCATTCCACATGAAGGACCTTAATGCTTGTGCACGTCTTGTTGATGAAGATGAACGCGTCGCCGTCCTGCACGTCGAGACCCATCTGGTTGGTGACGAGGCCGCTCAGCGTGTAGAAGCTCTTGCGCAAGTCCGTCGGATGCGGATACAGGAAGAAACTGTTGGTGTCCGTCAGGCTGAACATCCGCTATCGCCCTATCGTTATCAGCTGGCCGAGCGTCTGTGCGGAGACATCTCCAGACAAGCGGACAGTCACGCCGTTGGGAAATACGATTTCGCAGACAGGGTGAGCCATTTTCATCGAGTTTATCCCTTGTCCGCCGGTGAGGACGACCTTCCCCACGTGGTCGTTGATGCTCACTGGAAGGAACTCACCGTTCCTGTGCGCTGCCTCCTTGCGGATCTTGGCCTGCCAGTAATAGAAGTGGCTTTCGTTCATCCAGATCTGTCCGCAGAAGGCCCTGGCAGACATGTTGCTCTCAAGAAAGGCCTGATATGTCGGCCTGAATGTGTCTATCGTTTCCATATGGTTCTTTTTTTTTTGAACCGCAAAGTTACTCCTGAGGAGTTATGCGGAAAGACGGGGTTTACCGAATGCTTACACATTTTATGGGGCTACAATTCTTTTTAACTCAGCATGAAGTTGTCCAATAAAGAATGTAATATGTGCATGGGGACTTACAGAATTGCAATCGTTTTGGATTAATGAATCGATAGCACCTTGTTTTCCGTAGTCTTTGGGATTCGTTGTAATAAAAGCACAATATACACTTGGATTTACGGCCTTAATTGTTGATAGATACGTTCCCCAAATATAACAATCTTTATATTCGCCTTTATTTGCCGCTGGCGCCATCTTGTGTCTGGTTCTATAATCTGCAAATTGAGCATGGATATTTTCTTCTCTGATTAATGTCGTTTGACGACAAATTCTTTGCGTAAGAATACCAAATCTATTTTGAATGTTTATAGTGTCAATAGTTGTATTAATCTTGTTCTTTTTTTACCGTGTTTATTATGTACTGTGAAAAGTTTTTAATACTATCCTTACGCTTTTTTTGTTCTTGTAACAAATTTGAGTATTCACGAGCATAATGCTCGTCAAATTCTATATTGACTAAATCAGATGTAACGGATTGAATAAATCCATCTTCTAACCATAAAGCAATATCTTCATACTTTTGAAGGTCTTGAATCGTGAAGTTCTTGGTTGAATGCGGTATCCTAATGATATCAACAAGAGCACACGTATCCCAAAATATTATCGGTTTATTTGCAGCTAGATTAGCGTTAGCTTGACTTAACCATATTCTATTTTTCCTCTTCATGACGTAAAAAATATTGATTTAATAAATCGATACCGAACTCAAATTTTTCTCCAAGGTTTTGTGCTATAGGTCGTAATACATCAGTGTCCCAATTACAATCTTCAAGTAGCCATTTAACTAATTCATCTGGGGAAAGATTGTCTTTATTGTCATAATATTCAATAATGAAATTCAACCAATTTGTTCTATCAACAAAATGATCTAAAGGTCTATTCTTATTACATGTGTTTTCCCATAATTTTAATTTGTCCAAAGTCTTTTTATCAAGTATGTCGGCGATATCTATATTCTCGTCTGATAAATTCACATTGAAAGTATCATCTATATAGTTAGACACAAATTCATCATAAAATGCATTAAGCACTTTGTTATAATTGGAGATACTAAGATCTGTATTCTTTTCGGACGTAATATTTGTCACACGTAGGGCCTCATTGGAGATTAACACCCATACAGTTGCTTCAAATAGTGTTTTTCTTTTGGTTTTAAAACAAGCAGCATTTTCAGTGTTTAAAAACAAGTTTTTTGCATATTCTGCTGATGCTTGCTTCATATATGTAAACGGAGCATGAGTCACATCTTTTATTTGGGTCAGCAATTGTTGGATTTTTCCAATATTTGGATTGGAAATCTTAAGTAAAATGTACCTTTTCATAATTTAAAAATTTAATCCATTTCAAATTGTTGTTTTAAGCAATATTCTTAATCAGCTTGTTCGACTATATAACTGTTGTATAGCCAAATATCTTTGTCAAATATATGGTGCCAAGGAGTGCCCAATACAGATTGACAGCAATCAAAAATTGACGTTATAACATTGAAGGAATATTCAATAGGATTTGTTTTGCAACATCTATATCACAATCATTAGCTTTTGCATAATTTTTCATTAAAGTCTCTTTTTCTTTTTTTGCCAAAAGATTCTTCTTGAATAAATAAATTAACATTTGGAAAATATTAGTTTTGTATTTCATTACCATGGTTTGAGATTTTGCATCCCATAGAAGATTTATCCATGGTTCTTTCGAAATGCACATTTCAATTTGTGAAAATATATTCATTATTTCATTCAAATCATTTTGTAATCTTAATTGTGTTTCAAATATTGCCTTTATTAACTGTGGTAAAGCTACAGGTCTAAAATATAATAGTCCACCTGTTTCTTTATTTCGATAATTTATTGCAGCTTTTGCGTCGTTAGCATTCAGAACATAATCCTTTACTCCAGGAAATAATTCAGTGAACGTTTTCCAAAAAGTTAATAAATATGTATAGAAATCATCTATTTCTTCTTGTTTTGGTCGGAATCTTAAAAATCCTAGAATGTTTGGATTGCTATAAAGCTTTTTCCGTTTATCACGATTAGATTTATAATACGAATATATAATCTTGTTTGTTTCGTATAAAGTAATTAGTGACGTAAATGATTTATCGTCATTGTCAGCCAATGCCTTAGAATTCTTTTTGTCAATTTTTACATTATCATTCATAAATAGAGGACAATTTTCAAGCAACTCTCTAGTTGATATAGCCACAATATCATCCTCATCTAGAGCTATATTATCTCCAGGGCTTACTGGCTTTGCATATCTATTTAAAGTCGAAAATATTCTTCTAGTTTTTTCTTTTCCTTCTCGTGTATTATGATGTCCTATAAATATGACAGAAATTGTTTCATCTTCTAGTTTAGAATTCTCAATTAGAGCACTTTTTATTCCTTCCACACGATGTTGTCCATCAACGGGAAAGATACGTTCTTCTCCTGTAAGGTGAAGAAATCCCATAGAATGATATCTAATATTATTGAATTCAAATTCAAGTTCATTCCATGTCGGATCACCATCATATACAGCAAGGACCAGGGCATTAAAGAAGTGCTCCTTTTGAGTTAGAATATATTCTGTAATACTCTTATGATTATCTGTCAAAGCTCTTTGGAGTTGCTCTCTTAATGATTTTGATGTATGTAGTTCCTCATCTGCACGTTTTACTCTTTCTGCGATTTGTTTAAAAGTAAAAGTTGCAGTATAATATGTTAGCTTACCAATAACTCCGCGAATGGCAGGGATATCAATTTCATTCATAATATTAAAAAGCTTTTCTAGGTTTTTTAATTTTATATTTTGTCAATTCTGTATTAAAAGGTGGCAAAATTGCCTGAATAAGAGCACTTTCGCTTTGTTTAATAAATTCATTGTCTGTTGACTTATAGTAGCGAATATACAAATGTTCTTTCCAGTACTTAAACGATCTGTTAATTCTAGTTCTACCATCTTCTTTTTGGCTTTCTCGTAAATATGATGTTACACGTGATCGCAAACTCTCTGAATCCGTACATTGAGCTCGTCCAATGTATGCTAAATATCTTTCGCAGAAAGGCAAACTAACTCCTTGTATAAAGAAGACATATATACCACCATAATCTTTGGGTAAATTTTTAATTTCATCCGATATCTGATTATCATCATTCAGATATTTTATATAGCCAGACCAATTTTCTTTATTATGAAGGCTAGAAGTAATATGAATATTTTCCATCCAAAGTTTTGGATGGAGATAATAGAGACAATCATATATTTTTGTCTCATCATGTTTTAGTACAAATGCACTTATGTCCATAAAGTAACAAAATCTTTATCTTCTCACCCAAATAGCAGGCATCTCTGCCTTATACTCAGGATCAATGTAATGACACTGCTCTTGAATAATACCACGACGATGGATAGCTGGCTGGAGACAGAATGTATCAAATTCATCTAAATTTACATCTTCTAGTGATATCCAATGAGGAAACAGAAGCTTTATATATGCAGTTGCAATTCGTTTTACTGCAGTAAACTCTCGTACTCCAGCTTTTCTATCATAGTCGACCAACTTGTCGAATATCTCTGCATATACATTCTGTACACGTAATGTGTGCATTATTTCAGAGAAATACTCCATATTCATTGTCCATCCTTTATATATCATGCTCTTATTGATTCTAGGAAGATACCAACCCTCAATAAAACAATGAAAACGATCTAGCAATGCAGATTCTCTAAAACTATCTGGTAAAGCGTCAAAGTATCTTTTGTTTACCGGCTTTCTGTCTTCAGTTAAAGGGATATTTCCCATAAGCATAAGACCGCACTCTGAAGTGAATTCTTTATCACCGATTGTTGCTTTACCTTGCTCTAAGTATGATTTTAACGCACCTTGTAACTCTGCTGGTTCTTGAAAAACAATAGTCTGAATTTCATCAAAAGCACAGAAGTCATGATTTTTTAGAATTCCAGACTGATCTTTTGCTCTATCATAAAAGAGTTTAGCTCGAGTTACTTTTCCCCCACTTACAAGCCAGCCGTATTTGCTGATATTATTGAAAACATAAGACTTTCCGGTTCCTTTAGGAGCCAATTCTACAACATTCAATCTTGGCTCAACAAAAAGAAGAAGACGGGTAATGAACTCTAACTTTTGATGCATAGTTTCAAAAGAATCAGGTTCATACTCCATAGAAGATATTATCAAATCTAACCATTCAGATGTTGTAAAGTTCTTACGAACGTTCTGGATAAAACTGACATCAACGGATGTATAAGGTTTGAATGGCTTAAAATCTACCATTTCAACATGGCTCTTCTTGCCATCATCATCAGGTAGAAGGCACATCTTAATAATACCCCACATTTCACCATCGACTAGTTCTGGATGTTTAGACGCAACATATTCCGGTATTTGGCCTTCTTTTTCTTTTATGCCTAAATCTGGAATGCCAAAGCGTCGAACATTATGAACCAAATCTATACTAACTGAAAATCTCGTAAGCAATGTAATGTCATGTCCAGAAATTAATCTACTACGTATGTCCACTGTAGGCATAACCTGATCTAGAAAATTTGTAAGACCAACTCGATCAACCTCTTCTCCATGAGCATAACGTTTCAAAAGGTAATCTTTTACAAATGAAGGTAAATTGCGGCCTACGAATAGATTATTTGTAGTTGTACTATCCTTGTATAAAGCCTGCGCACCTAAGTATGTCTGTACTTTTTTAATTATATTAGCGTTCATAATTTAATTAAATGCAAATGGATCATCTTCTATGACGGCCATCTTTATTGTAAATATATCTGGTTCTTTTTGCCACGTGCCGATGTGAAGGATAACCTTATTCTCTTCTTTTTTTAACGGTAATCTTTCACTTGTATAAATATTGCCAGTTATAGTCATTGAATAAAACTTTCCGTCATATTCTACCATAGGCTGTTGGTTGTTGTCCAATCCTGCAATACTGTACACTACTACAGGATTAGCTTCCTCTACTTCAAATGATTTAAATACGGCTCGCCAAGTAGCAGTACTCTTAGTAGGAGATATAATGATGATGGGCACTAACTGTTCTTCAGGTGTACATCCTCCATGACACCCCATACCATCTGGTATTTTTGCCATCAAAGATTCGTGCTTTAAAGCGCATATAGCCTTATTGTTTCCATCAGGTAATGTAATAACCTTGTACTTATCATCACTAACTATCAAGTTTTTACTTGTTGATGGCACCAATGCAACTCTTCCAAAATGGTCCGACTTATATCCTTTCAAATTATACCCACATTTCAACTGTGACATGTATGATAAACCATGATCAGAAATAATGGCAATCTTCTCTCCAGGATGTTCAAGAAGTATCTTATGTATTAACTTCCTTATCTCTATCAAATCATCTATTACAAATTTAGGATACGGTCGGCATGTATGAGCTACTTTATCAATATCTCCTTCCTTATTATTTAATCCTCCTGTTAGAATGTCAATATCCGCCTTGTTAATTTCAGTTCGTGTAGGAAGTTTTGCTGTTGCAACAAATACTTCATTTAAGTAATATCCATCTAATTCATGCTCTTTTACAATTTGTGAAATAAAAGGCACCCAATCTACTCCTAAACCATCAATCCAAATATATGCTTGAATGTCTTGTCGCAGACACATTATAGTCCTTGTAGTAGAGAATTTAGAGCTCCATTTATAATGCTCTATTTCATTTTTATTCTTCGTTAGGATATAATTCTTAATATCGTTAGTGTATTGATTCCTAACTTTTGCTTCTTTGTACTTATCAAAATAGTCAAGTACCCAAGGGTCTTCAGAGGAAGCTATTGTTTTACCTAAATAATAATATAAATCAGGATAGAGTTTCTTCAATTCTTCTTTCTGTATTCTTCCATCTCTATACCATTTAATAATGTGTTCTTTTTCTGCATACGAGAGACATGACACATATTTTATTGCAGACTGTATACCAAATTCTCTTTCTATAGATTCAAGCTTTTCTATTAGATAAGTTTGTACTTCTGGTGCAAGTTCTATCCCATTTTGAGTACTATATTCTAAACCGATATTACGTTCTTCGATATATTGCTCAGGATCCTCAAGAGTGAATATAGTAATGGCCAAAGCTTTTGCAAATGCTACATCACTATAACCATCAATACGCTGTAATACACGACATGTATAGCCTTTGTCACAGAATTTATATACATAGTATTTGGCTAACAACCAGCGCATAAATGGTTGTTTGTTCTTGAACCATGTCTCAAAAAATACGTTGTAATCGGCTAAGTTATAGATGCCAAACTGTTCATTAATAAAGTTATCAAATTTGAAATTACTGATATCTATTTTACTTGCTAAATTCTCCCAATAGATATTATCTTCCTCAACATAAGGGATACAATCAACATCTAATTTCAAGCCTTTAGTAAGGAACTCATAAGCATTTTTACACGTACAAAATGTAAAAGCATTATCAGGCTTAGCATATCCTGAATGCGAGAATATCGATTTGGAAACACTAATGATATTTTGTTTCAAATTTGGATATTTCCAGAATCCTAACCATTCGGTAAGATTGTGAGCAATATTATATTCACTTTCCAAACCATGTACACCATAAGTTGTATTATTGGTAAGGATGAGTCTATAATCTAATTGATGGTCAGCATTGTGAAAATACCAAATAAATGATTGTGAGTCATCCCTAAAGTATTGCATTTTACCCTCAAGTCCGACAATTGGAATATAAATTCTTTGCTTATATGTATAGCCGATTTTATTTGTATCATAACCTTTCACCGTATCTATAAGTGCATCAAATTCTTTTCTGCCAGGTTCGTTGTTATAAAATCGAGCGAGTTCAGAGAAAGGCATAATTATCCTATACTCTGTCGGATTATCCTGGATAAGTTTAAGAATTTTATCAGCGATAAATTTATGAGACCTAAATTGATCAGGATATTCATTATCCATCCAATCTTCCAGTCGTTGGATTGCAATATTAGTCAAATGCAAACAATCATCTACAAAAGTACAACAATCACGAAAGTTGTCAAAAAGGACAAAACGCACAGGAAATCTATTGGCAGTACTGGCACCATCGCCTTCTATATGACGATCTGCTTGAACCTCCCACAATAGAGCTTCCATACTGGTAAAGATTTTAAGCATAGTCTTTCACTTCAATATAATATTAAGAACTGAATCTATCCGAAGATCACATAAATCATCAAGAATCTCCCTGGCTTCATCCATTGTCAATGACTTAATTCTCTCTTTTGCTTTAGTATGTTTACTTGTCAAACTTTGCGAATCGACAACATTTACTTCATGATTATTAGTGTTATTATCATGTGGACTAGGTTGATTTTGCGTAACGACTGGAATAAGACTTAGCTTCCAATTCTTCAACTGTTCTATTACAGAAGACTCAGTCCAAAGTCCAACACCGGCTTCCATATGCTGACGTATATAATTGAGTGCTTCTTCATAATCTGCATCCTGAAGATTAACATTTGCGTCATTCTTTAAATAGTTACGGAATCCATTTTCAAAGTTATTCGTTTCTTCGCAGTTAAGCAATGGGGTAAATTCAAAGCGTACCTCTGTAATAAGTCCGTCTGTTTCTACCATCAATGCAGGATTCTTTGCTCCAACTTCAGTGTAAATAGTAATTATATTATCTGTAAGTCTACAAATCTTGTCTTTGCAACTTAGATTTTGCAATTTGTCACAATATTTTATTGCCCACAATGGATAGCCTACTTGAGGACAGAGGCCATTACGCAGAGCCCATCGTGCATCTGTTAGACTTGTAACGTCTTTGTAATCTTTTAATTTGCGTAATTGGAATATAGATATAAGTCCCTTAGCGATAGAACCTTCTTCTTTTGTTTCAAACTTCACATCAACTTTGTGAATGTTAGATGAAGCACCATCCCAAATTTTGAATGTATCATCAATCAATTCCTGCATTCGCTGAGCATTGATTGGCTTGCCTGTAGTGTCAAAGACTTTATCCACGTATGGACGTAGAGCAAATGCAAGCATACCATAACCAGCATGAGATTTGAATAAACCATATGGAGGTAATGTCAATTCTCTGAATTTTTCAGCGAAATTGAAAACGTTTTGTTTATCAGTATGATCTATTCTAGACTTTACAAACTTACTGACAACGTAAAGTGGATGCTTTGGATTTACATCCGATTTAAATTGCAAATTATCATCAACACTATCTTGCAAAAGCAATGGAATATGCTTTGCTGGCCCTGTACAGCGAGTCATAATCTCGTCCTTCGTATTAAAGGACAAAACTGTATCTGCTGTTTTATTAGAAAATTGTTTTACCCAACAAGTTGAAGGAGCTTTGAGTCTAAGAATTTCCAAAGATTCAGGACCAGAAAAAAAGATTCTTGGTGATATAACACTATTAATGACATTAGGCAATGTGCGGGCAGAAATTGCGGTGCTATCACCTTGTAAGTAAACGGTACATGTACCGGAATTGATGTCCTTTATCCAGTCTAAAATAATGGCTTTGGCGTTGTCTGTGTGTGATTTTGTCTGTTCAGCATATCCATGTTTATTCGAGCATACAGCATTCGCCTGGTACTCGATGAACCTGTCAAACTCCATAGGTTCTATAACCGTATCAAACACGAGGAATGCTACATTTTTGAAACGCTCGTCATTCATTGCTTTCGAAGCAATATCTTTAAGCGTAGTCAGTTCTGCGTTATTGCGAGCCATCATCAATGCAAGGAAGGTTTCATATGTTTCAGCATCCTTCCTTCCATTTTCTATTTTATTAAGCAGGGTGTATTCATTACTATCCTCAGAAAAGAAATCAAAAGAGCACGGTCTGTTTACCATCTTCAATTTCTTCTCAAATTCTTTTCTCGCAGTATCACTGAATTTAAGTAGTTGAGCAGTGAATTTGTATTCACTATTCAATAAGTTAACTTTTATATCTTCAATCTCTTTTGTGTCTAGAGCTGAAAACCGAATCTCATAGATACCTTGTGGTGAACGTTGTACCACACCTTCTGTATTTATCCAATTAAGAATTTCATCCATTTCAGTATCAATAGGAGTTCCTACATACATGTTACGGATATTTTCTTCACTTGGAGTTACAGTTACGTTTGCTGCCAAGTTATTAAAGGCATTAAGTAAAAGAATCGATTTAAAAACTGCTAAGTAACTTGCTCCTTTATTTCCTACGTGGAGTTTATATGAATTAAAGCGTTCAGTTACTACACCATATTTTACAGTTTTTTTATTAAACTCATCAAGAACGAAGTCCCATAGGTAATCAGAGGTAATCATATGTCCCTTGGCAAAATAATCTTCATTGTCAAGGAACTCTTTTATAGCTTTATTATCGCCAAGAAATTCAAATACACTTCGAGAGGAAGAGCCAACTTCACGGGCATAATAGGTTGCTAAATTAGCAGTTGCAGGATGTACTGGAAACAATGACTTTAAATCATTAAGCGTTTCCATAGGATTATTTGAAGTTTCAGCATACTTCTCATATACATCACGCATCTGAGCAAAGTATTTATCTGTCATTTGATGATACAAAGCATATGCAGGATTACTGCTATCCTGTTCATGAACGAACTTTCGCGACATAATTTTGAAGGCTGATACAGGCTCCATATTGTAGTGCATATAGTGGTATCTCCCTGTTGTTTTAGTCCGTTCTTCTGCTTTTAAATTATCAAGTGCTGAAGGGTGAGTAATAAGAAAAAGATATGAGTTATTTGACGTGTTCATTGTTGCATCCGCTAACTCCTGCAAATCGACAAGCAATGAAGGTCCAAGGTCAGATAACATTACATCAGTAAACTCATCCCACATTAGCAATATTCCATTATATTCAGTCTTCGCTACTAATTCATTTTGAACTTCAAAGAACCATTTACACAAATTTTCCTGTTCTAATCTTACGTGAAGCCCCGATTTACGTAACGCATTTTTAACAAGTGTCAGAAGTGCTGAATCTCCTGTACTTAAATCTTTAATAAGTTTTTTTCTATCTGGGGCATATGATTGAAGTTCAAGATCATTTTCTATAAGGGTATCCCAGATTATAGGATTCTTCTCAATATTTGAAATGTAATTATCAAAGTCTGTTTTAACTGTGATATCCAAGCCAGCATTATCTAATGCTTGGCAAATATGACTTTGAATCTGGAGCGATAAATCATCTTTGTGTGCGATCGAACAATGTCCGTACATAGTTGCTGGGAAAAGACGTTTATTCGCTCTCAAAGAATATATAGATTCTTTTATGATAGCAAATTTCTCTGCACCATATTCTTCTTTTATGTAGTCATTTATATCTTCAATCGGATCACAAAGTAAGTGCTTAATTACAGCTGCGGCATGACTCTTTCCAGTACCATATGTTCCCTCTAACCAGAATGAGCGATGTTCATCAACAACTTTGTTGCTGACTGAAGCAATTATTTTTTGAAGGATTTCATTGAACTGCTCGTTAGGAATAAAATTCTTCCATTCATTACTTTCCTCAGTTTGTATGTTATATGCGGATTTTGTTTCACGAATCCGAATCGCATCAGAATATCTTTTTGCCATTGCAGTATTTTATTTCAGATAGTAGTTCTCTATTATTGTACGAAAATGATTACGCATCTCTTGATTTTGTACTAAATCCCATAGAGCATTGTCAAAGTATGCGTACTCGACATTTTCTCTTATAAGTTTAGCAGAGGGGATATGAGTTTTTATTCTACCGTTTTTCCATTTTAGATGATAGAAACTTTCGTTTTCAAGAAAGTATAATGGGCATTGATATGGAGTCGTTGCTGAGTACTTTTTTTGCAACCGCTCATATGATTCTTTTATATCTGCAATATAAAATTTATTCAGAAAAACATGTTCTTGTTCTATAAGTTCGAACATCGACATAATTATAAGAGGTTTTGCTATATTAAGTTTCCCCTTATAAATCTGACAATGTATTGATGCAAAAGCATCATTATATAGTGATAAAAGAATCGAATTTTCAATCATCCTAAAACAGTTTTTTTACTATGTCCAAAGGTTTTACGTTTTTTTGTAATGTAATGTGATTTAATCCCATATTTAATTCAGCTACTAAAACTCTATCTTTTAATGAGTTGAGAGTTCTCAGACTCTTTTCAAATAACTCTTTAGAAAGACAGAATTCTTTTGCAGTCCCATTTATACAATCTTCATCGTAAAAATCCTTGACGCGAAGAGATGTTGCATTATTTTCTTCACTATACTTATATATCGAATATGCTATAGCAATCTCTGAAATATCACTATACTCATTCCTTACAAGATGGTTTTTGTCAAACGTAGTACCTTGCATTAATACATCACCACAAGGAGAGTAATTAAATACTTGCATCAATGCTTGGAAAGCATAATCAATAGTATTCTTTGAAAATGAAGAAGAGAAATATTCATAAGATAATTCTGAGAGATGAGATCTGTCAAAACTCTGATTCTCTTTTATATTGTTAACAAACCACTTTACTAGTTCGGAATTATAAGAAAGATTTATCCATATGAGCGACCATATCAAATCTGGATCATTTACCATGTTCTTGACACAAAACTCGCCAAATTCTGTTAATACATTCTTGGTGTCAATTATCTCTGCATCTTTGAGCCAAGCCTTAAAGCTTGGTACTTGCTTATTGCCAAGAGAATTGTTACCTGGGAGCCAGTATGACACCTGTGGGTCTGCAAAAAACTCAGTAATCCATTCCTCACGAATACCAAATGTACCATATTTTGATATGTTACCAACTTTAGTTTTATTTTCCATACTTTTTACTAATGAATCTGCCACAATGCATCCATGTTCATGAAAATTAAGGCAATTATGACAGTGTATACATTTACTTCTATCAATACTTATCTCGGGATATACAGATAATGCTCCTGTAGGACACTCAACTTCACATACTTCACAATTAATACAGTATGTCGTTTTATAAAGAACACGTTTTATTGCTTTGACTAACATTATATCAGATGCATTGAAAAGCGTAAATGTATAATTATAGTCATTTTCATAATTTATCTCATACTGGTAAATTTTCTTTTTAAAATTGAATTCACCTGTAGCTTTATTACCCGTGCGAGAATATGTGTGTTCACTTACCGTGATGAGCCATTTTTGTATATCAACTTTTGCATTAGAGATTTCTGCTACTAAGTGTGGATTTGATTTTACAAAATCAACAGAGGATTTCTGTGAAACAAAGTTTCCACTTGCTCTTAATCTCCATTTACGTTCTTTTATATATTCATCAAGATTCGGAATTTTTCTTTCTTTTGCCAAATTAACAACTCTGGAAAGGAATGGTTTAAGGTCATGCTGATAGCAATTATTTACAACCATATCATCCCAAGGCGAAGAAAATGGACAAAATACACAACCAACTCTTGGTTTTCCAACACGATATGCCTCATTGATTGTTAATCCATGTCTAAATAAATATAAGAAAATCTCGGTCGTATTCCATTTTAGGATTGGCCTTGCATTAGTAACGAATGAGTGTTTTACTCCTTTCCCTATTCGTTCGTAAGCAGACCTCTTGAAGCTTTCTTCTGAACGTACACCTTCAAAAACAAGAACTTTAGCCTGCTTATTGGTTCCTTTGACTTTTAACATACGATATAAAGGTGCAGTCTTCATAACAGCACAGCACCACCGATGTTTGTCACTCGGTGTTCCAATTCTATCCCAGTAGTTCAAGACCGACTCGTGATTCTTTGCAAGATCAAACTTTAATGTTGGAAATAAACTGTTATAGTGTTCTTGGGTCTCCTTATATAGTTTTAGAGAACTGGGTAATTCATAACCTGTATCAGAATAAATAACTTGAAAAGCATCTGGTGGCAATGCACGAGTACATAAATCAAGCACTACCTGACTATCTTTCCCTCCAGAAAAAGATGCAAGGAATATATCTAGGGACTGTCGGGAACTGCCTAAAAAGTTTTCGACTTTCCTAATGAATTGATTGATAAAGCGATAGAAATTTCGCAACTTTGATAAAGGGAAAAAGAATTCCCCCAACCACCGTCGAAAGTGAGAAATTGGGGGAATCGCAAAATTAATCTGCATGTCAAAAGTACGAAATTTTTCTGAAATAGCTCCAAACATTGCGTTTCCGGAGTTCGATTTTTACGAGCTCTACTATTCAACTTTCGAAAAGAGCGAATTGGGCAGGATAAAGAAGTTGCTTCCTCTCCGCGAGATGGCAGAGAACTTCAGTCTGGTAAGGAAAAGCATGAGGCCGAAGCTTGGGCGCAAGTCGTTCTTCACGCCTGAAGGGAAAGTGGCCCTGATGTTCCTGAAGATGTACACTGGACTCAGCTGTCCGAAACTGCTGGAACAGCTGAACGGCAACATCCACTACCAGATATTCTGCGACGTGATAATAGATCCGACACGCCCATTGACAAACTACAAGCTGTTGGACGACATAATGATGGAACTTGCAGGGAAGTTGAAGATACAACAGCTTCAGGGCATACTCGCCGACAAGTGGAGACCGTACATGGAGAATCTGGACACGATGTGCACAGATGCTACGTGCTATGAGAGCGAGATGCGTTATCCGACTGACGCGAAGCTGCTGTGGGAAGGGATTGAGAAGAGCTATGCGACGATGTGCGAGTTGAGCAGCAGACTGGGAATCCATCGTCCCCGAACAAAGTTCCTTGACGTGCAGAAGGCGAACCTGACATACAGGAAACAGCGCAAGCACAGCAGGAGCCAGACAAGGAAGATTACACGCAGGCTGCTTGACCTGCTCGGCAAGATACTGAAGGAGATACGTGAGATTGAGAGGGGCCATGAGAATGCAGAAAACCTGTTGACTGTCAGAGAGAAAAGTAATCTGGAAATCATCACGAGGATGTACCGCCAGCAAAAGAACCACTTCCGGAACAATGACAGCAGGGAAAGCATCCCCAACAGGATAGTGAGTCTCAGCAAGCCACATTTGAGACCGATAGTGAGGGGCAAGGAGGTGAAGAGCGTTGAGTTCGGAGCGAAGGTCAACAACATATTGGTC
>ENA-OPUE01000248-OPUE01000248.1-human-gut-metagenome-genome-assembly--contig:-NODE-248-length-49321-cov-28.385479_pt1 | contig 49321 bp, 44 predicted proteins | sample MGYA00241466_ERZ501924 | MGnify/ENA primary metagenome ERZ501924 (study PRJEB25962, sample SAMEA2042223) | human gut metagenome | biome: human gut; feature: human-associated habitat; material: faeces...
GCCTATTTAATAGTTTTTTTTGCATATTCACCATAAATGTTTCAATATTTTTTTTTATTTCAAATAAAAATATTACTTTTGCGGTTGAAATATTAAAATAAAGTGCATTTTGCACCGAAAAGAGAGAAAATTTTAAGCAATAAAAGAAAAATGGTCAGTTTCGTTATTAGTTTGGTCGCCCTTGTATTGGGTTACCTTCTTTATGGAAAGTTTGTGGCGCATGTGTTCGGTCCTGATGACCGCCCTACGCCTGCAGTGACCAAAGCCGATGGGGTCGACTTTATGGTACTGCCTAGTTGGAAAATCTTCATGATTCAGTTCCTCAACATTGCAGGAACGGGTCCTATCTTCGGTGCTATTATGGGTGCCTGGTACGGACCGGTGGCTTATCTGTGGATTATCTTCGGGTGTATCTTCGCAGGAGCCATGCATGATTACATGAGCGGTATGCTCAGTATCCGTAACGGTGGAGCTGGTTTGCCGGAATTGGTAGGTAAGTATTTGGGTGGACGCACCAAGAAAGTGATGTTGGTCTTTTCGGTACTTTTGCTGATGATGGTGGGAGCTGTGTTTGTATACAGTCCGGCTATCATTATGAGTGGCATTTGTAATACGGATGCATTCTGGGGCAGCCAGATGTTTTGGATTGTGGTGATTTTCGTTTATTACGTCATTGCTACATTACTGCCTATCGATAAGATTATCGGTAAGGTTTATCCGCTCTTTGCCTTCTCGCTTCTCTTTATGGCAGGTGCTCTGATGATAGGTCTCTTTGTGAAGTGGCCTTCATTGCCTGAACTCTGGAGCAATTTGCAGAGTTGCAATCTCAATGAGAATCCGGCTTGGTTGGGAACGGAGTCTTTTGTACAGAAGAGTCCGATTTTCCCTTGCCTCTTTATCACGATAGCCTGTGGTGCCATCAGTGGTTTTCATGCTACGCAGAGTCCGCTCATGGCCCGATGCATGAAGAATGAGAAGATGGGACGCCCTATTTTCTATGGAGCCATGATTACAGAAGGTGTTGTTGCCTTGATATGGGCTACGGTTTCCATGTATTTCTTCTATTATGGTGGATGGCGTGAATGCGTAAGTCCTGAGGCCGCTCAGCAGTTTATCGCTCAGTTTGATGGCGGCAAGTCGCTTATCCAGAACTTCGATGCGCCTACCGTTGTGAAGATAGTATGTTCCAGCTGGTTGGGTGTGGCTGGTGGAATCCTGGCTCTGCTGGGTGTTGTTGCAGCACCTATTACCAGTGGCGATACGGCTTTGAGAAGTGCCCGTCTGATTATCGCCGAGTTTATCGGTTTGGAGCAGCGCTCTATGCGCAAGCGTCTTTATATCTGCGTTCCGTTGTTTGCTCTTACGGTGGGCATTCTGGTTTGGCAGATGGAGAATCCTGATGGTTTCAATATCATCTGGCAGTATTTCGGCTGGGCTAACCAGACGCTTTCTGTGTTCACCCTCTGGACATTGACGGTTTATCTGGTACAGCAGAAGAAGCCTTTTGTGATGACGCTGGTTCCTGCCTTGTTTATGACCGTGATATGTTCAACCTTCCTGCTCATTTCGCCAACAGCTTTGGCTTTGGGTGAGAGCCTGGCTTATACGGGCAGTGTCATCATTCTGGTGATAGCCTTGGTTTGGTTCCTGGGTTGGTATCGCAGTTATCAGAAGAAACAATAGATTTATATATAAGTATTAATCAATATACGTAAATTTATATGATACGAATGAAAAAATTAGCTGTTGCAGCATTGGCACTTGTCGTTTCGACAGCTGCCCATGCTCAGTTTGAAAGTGGAAAACAGTATATAGGTGCGTCGATGACGGGCTTAAACTTGAGTTATAATGGCTCTCAGGACCTCAATCTCGGTATTCAGGCTAAGGCTGGATACTTCGTAGAAGACGACTGGATGCTGTTGGGGCAGGTAGAATATAATCATTCTGGTCTTGAAGGCGTGAAGGATTATTTCTCTGTCGGTGCCCAGGCACGTTATTATATCGAGCAGAATGGTCTGTATCTGGGTGGCGGCGTAAAGTTGGCTCATTCCGGAGGTTATAATGATTTCATGCCAGGGGTAGAGGTAGGTTATGCTTTCTTCCTCGGCAAGTCGGTTACCATTGAGCCAGCTATCTACTACGATCAGAGTTTCAAGAAGCATGTAGATTATTCTACTGTAGGTTTGAAACTGGGTATTGGTATTTATCTCTAAACTGCTAAGATGCAACAACAGTTTTCTTCGACTTTGTTGGAAAAGGCAGTGGCGGAGTTTTCTAAATTGCCAGGTATAGGGCGCAAAACAGCTTTGCGCCTTGTACTTTTTATGCTCAAGCGTAAGAGTGAGGATGTGGAACTCTTTGCTGATACCATTTCCAGGATGCGGCGTGAAGTGAAATATTGCAGAGTTTGTCATAATATCAGCGATACTGATGTCTGTCCGATCTGTTCTGATTCCCGGCGCGATGCTTCTACCATCTGTGTTGTCGAGAATGTACAGGATGTACTGGCGATAGAAAACACGCAGCAGTTTCACGGACTTTATCATGTCTTGGGCGGCATCATTTCGCCGATGGATGGTATCGGTCCTTCGGATATAGAGATAGAATCGCTGGTTCAGCGTGTGGCTGAAGGTGGGGTGAAGGAGGTGATTTTTGCTCTCAGCAGTACGATGGAGGGTGATACTACCAACTTCTATATCTCCCGTAAACTTGCTGATTATCCTGTTAAACTCTCTGTTATCGCCCGTGGTATCTCGGTGGGTGATGAGTTGGAGTATACAGATGAGGTTACCCTCGGACGGAGTATTCTGAACAGAACTCCATTTGGACAATAACAAAAGACAATAAAATGAAAATCAAACAAGTACAACGAATATTGATGACCAATTTCCTCTTTGTCCTGTTGGTAGGATTCCTGCTGGTCTTGCTCTATGAGACAGAAATTCTGGAACCTACTAATCTGGCAGGGGATGTCACGGTGGTCTATGTAATTACCGTAGCGATGGAGTTTCTTACCATTGCCGTTATTCCTTTGGCGCTCAAACTCTTCAGTTTCAAGGCTATTCACCGTCAGTTGGTAACCCGTAAGGGAGATGCACTTCTTCCTCTGGGCACTGCCCGTCTGAATATGCTCTGCTTGCCAATGCTGATCAATACGTTTATGTATTATCAGACGATGGCGCCTGCTTTCGGATATATGGCTATCATCCTTTTTCTCTGTCTCTTCTTTGTTTATCCTTCTGTCGGAAGATGTGAGGATGAAACAACAGAGGCGGAAGGTTAAACTCTCAGTATCTAATATTTGATATTCGGTATGAAACTCAGTGTTGTCATAGTAAGCTATAATGTGAAGTACTATCTTGCCCAGTGTCTGCGTTCGGTAGAGAAAGCTATCGGCGTGTTGGAGTGTGGGCAGCAGGGTGATGCAAGTGGCGATACGGCAGAGATTATCGTGGTTGATAATCATTCTCAGGATGGAACGGTGGAATATCTCGAACAGTGTTTCCCGGCTTCCCGATATCCTAATCTCCATGTTGTAGCCTGTACGCATAATAACGGATTTGCCCGTGCCAACAATCTTGCTATCCGCAAGAGCGATAGTGATCTGGTTCTTTTGCTGAATCCGGATACCATTATCGGTGAGCATGTTCTCAAGGATGCTGTCAGTTTTATGCGTTCTCATCCTGATGCCGGTGCTCTGGGTGTAAGGATGTTGGGAGCCAATGGCAAACCAGCTCCTGAGAGTAGGAGAGGATTGCCTTCTCCGATGGTAGCTTTCTATAAGATGATGGGGTTGTGCAGCCGGTTTCCTCAGCATCGCAGTTTCGGTCATTATTACATGGGTTATCTTCCATGGGATAAGCCGGCAAAGATAGAGGTTGTGAGCGGTGCTTTCTGTATGATTCGTCGTGAAGCCTTGCTGAAGGTGGGGTTGCTGGATGAGGATTTCTTCATGTATGGCGAGGATATTGATCTTTCTTACCGTATCTTGAAGGGTGGTTATCAGAACTATTATCTGCCTGTAGATATCCTGCATTACAAAGGTGAAAGTACTCAGAAGTCGAGTTTCCGCTATGTTCATGTGTTTTACGAGGCGATGCTTATCTTCTTCCGTAAACATTATTCGGGTATGTCGCATCTCTTGAGTATACCTATCAAATTTGCCATCTATGCCCGTGCCTCTGTAGCCTTTACGCAGATGATGACTGCGAGAATCAGAAAGAGTCTGGGATTCTTTTCTCCTTCTCATGTCGACCTGTCAAACCAGGTATTGTTTGATGCTGACGAGATGAGCTATGAAGAGATGCTGCATCAGCTTGCGCAGCGGTCTGACGAGAATATCAAACTGGCTACCTATACGAAGGACATCGGTAAGGTGATTACGGATAGGGAGGTGATGGATAAGGATGAATTTGGTTATTTATAAGGATAGATTTATTTCTATATTATAAGGTACGCGCGTACATTATTAATAAGTGTAGTTTATGAAAGAACCGAATATTCGATTACGTGCTTTAGAGTTGGAAGATCTTGATTTTCTCTACCAGATAGAGAATGATGATCGGCTTTGGGAACTGGGTGTTTCCAATGTTCCATATTCGCGCCGGGTGCTGCTCGACTATATAACCAGTGCTTCGGCAGATATTTATGTAGACAATCAGGTGCGCCTGATAGTAGAGAATGAGCAGAATGAGCAGGTGGGCATCCTGGATCTTACAGATTTTGATCCCCGTCATCACCGTGCAGAACTCGGAATTGTCATCAAAAAGGAGTTTCAGGGGCAGGGTTACGCGAAGGCTTCTGTGTCACGCTTGTTGCAATATGCTCGCAATGTACTTCATCTTCAGCAGATTTATGCTATTGTAGGTATCAGAAACCAAAAAGCGTCTAAAATGCTGCAATCTGTTGGATTTGAGGGGAATAATGTCCTGAAACAATGGCTTTGTGGCCCAGTTGGATATGAGGATGCGATGTTTTTTCAATATTTTCTGTAAAAAAGTTGCATAAAAATTTGGTAGAACCAAAAAAAAGTAGTACCTTTGCACTCGCAAATGAAAAATGAGCGCTAAGCCATTCAATTTGATTTCATGATTGGTGCGTTAGTTCAGTTGGTTAGAATGCCTGCCTGTCACGCAGGAGGTCACGAGTTCGAGTCTCGTACGCACCGCAGAAACCTTCGAGAAAATATTCTCGGAGGTTTTTTGTTTATTATATCCTTATAAAGTTTTTCATTCTTTATTTTTTGTTCTTCGCTCTTCATTAATCATCTCTTATATGTTATTTCTTTGTTAAGGATGGAGAAAAATTTTGTTATTTCCTTAAAATGCTGTACCTTTGCAAAGTAGTTTTAGATATAAGAGAAAGAAATGATTATTATCATCACAATTTTGGCATACTTCTGCGTGTTGTTGCTCTTCAGCCACATCACTGCTCGACGAGCCAGCAGCAATGAAACGTTTTATAGGGCGAACCGCCGTTCGCCGTGGTATATGGTAGCCTTCGGAATGGTAGGCGCTTCCATCTCGGGTATCACCTTCGTCAGTGTACCGGGCATGGTAATGAAGACCGATATGACTTATCTCCAGATGTGTCTCGGTTTCATCGTGGGCTATTTCCTGGTTGGATTCCTGTTGTTGCCTATCTATTATCGGTATAACCTTACCACCATTTATAGCTATCTGCAGCAGCGACTGGGTGAGCGTTCGTATAAGACGGGAGCCTCGTTTTTCCTGCTGTCGAAGATGACGGGAGCAGCCGTCCGCTTCTTTGTGGTCTGTATCCTGCTGCAAAGGTTTGTGCTTGATGGGGTAGGTGTTCCGTTTTGGGTTACGGTGCCGGTGATGGTGATGCTCATCTGGCTCTATACCCGTAAAGGCGGCATCAAGACTTTGGTATGGACGGATTCCTTCCAGACCACCTGTATGTTTGCTGCGCTCATCCTCATTATCTATCAGGTGATGGGTGCTTTGGGGATGACGCCATTGGAGGCTGTCTCTGCTATCGCCCACGATAGTCATGCCCGCATCTTCGTTTTCGACGACTGGGTGTCTCGACAGAATTTCTGGAAGCAGTTCCTCAGTGGCGTGTTTGTGGTGATTGTGATGACGGGATTAGATCAGGATATGATGCAGAAGAACTTAACCTGCAAGTCGCTTCGTGAGGCACAGAAGGATGTTTGTACCTATGGCTTCGCCTTTGTGCCAGCCAATTTGCTCTTCTTGAGTTTGGGTGTATTGCTGATGATGCTGGCGCAGAAGCAGGGAGTGGCCTTGCCATCGGTTCCAGATGATTTGCTGCCAATGTTTGCGGCATCGGGAGCGATGGGAACCCTGGTGGTAATATTGTTCACAATCGGCATTGTGGCAGCTAGCTTTTCGAGTGCTGATTCGGCATTGACCGCCATAACTACGAGTCTCTGCGTGGATATCCTGGGTAAGAAGGATGATGTAAAGCTCCGTAAGCGTATGCATCTTCTAGTGGCATTCGTCTTTATGCTCTTCATCATCGTCTTCAAGGCTATCAATTCAACGAGCGTTATCGATGCCATCTATATCCTCTGCTCATACACCTACGGACCATTGCTGGGCTTGTTTGCCTTCAGTTTGCTTGCCAAGCGACAGGTGAATGACCGCTGGGTGCCATGGGTTTGTGTAGCCAGTCCGCTTATCTGCTTTGGCATCGATACCTTTACTTCGCAGCTTACGGGCTACAAGTTTGGCTACGAGCTCCTGATGTTGAATGGTGCCTTGACCTTTGTTGGTCTTGCCCTGATAAAAAAATAGAATATTCAATTCAATTAAACAATAATGAAAACAAAAGTGTTATTCGCAGCTTTGTTGCTCAGCGCAACAACAGCTTTCGCCCAGCAGGAAAAGTTGGGCTCTGGCATTGACAAGGCCAACATGGACTTGACCATCAAGCCGGGTAATGATTTCTATCGCTATGCTGCAGGCAACTGGATGAAGAACAATCCACTGGATGCCGAGCATACCGACAATGGTGCTTTCACCGACCTCTTCGAGCAGAATCAGAAGCGCATCCAGGACATCATCCTCGAATATGCTTCTAAGCCACAGCAGAAGGGTTCACTGGAGCAGAAGATTGGTTCACTCTACAACCTCCGTATGGATAGCGTTCGCCTGAACAAGGAGGGATGGGCACCTATCAAGCCAACACTCGATCGCATCGCTGCCATCAAGGACCGCAGAGAGTTTCAGTTGGTTACCGCTCAGCTCGACTTCCGTGGCGAGGGTACCATGATGTTCGGCATCGGCGTAGATGCAGACCTTCGTGATGCTGCCAACAACATAGTACAGGTGGGTCAGGGCGGTATCGGCTTGGGCGTTCGCGACTACTATGTAAACGATGATGCCCAGACCAAGAAGATTCGTGAGGCTTACAAGGCTTACATGAAGAAGCTCTTCCAGATGGTAGGCAATGATGAGGCTACCGCACAGAAGAAGATGGAGGCAGTGATGGCCATCGAGACCCGTATCGCCAAGGCTAGCTACAGCCAGGTGCAGCTCCGCGATATCGACAAGAACTATCATAAGATGACCTACAACCAGCTGGTTATCGACTATCCAGGCATCGACTGGGGTAACGTGTTCCTGGCATCCGGTTTCCCTGCTTTCAAGGAAATCTGTGTAGGTCAGCCTGAGCCTATCCATGAGGTGGAGAAGGTGCTTGCCGAAACATCTCTTGATGATTTGAAGACATACGCTGAAATTAAGGTTATCGCTGGTGCTACCAGTGTTTTGAGCGATGATTTCCGTGCTGTAGCTTTCGAATTGAGCAAGGTGATGAGCGGTGTTCAGCAGGACCGTCCTCGCTGGAAGCGTGCCGTAGGTACCGTGAGCGGCGTATTGGGCGAGGCTATCGGTAAGATTTATGTAGAGAAGTACTTCCCGGAGAGCAGCAAGAAGCGTATGCTCGACCTGGTTCACAATCTTCAGACAGCCCTGGCTCAACGCATCGACGAGGCTACTTGGATGAGTCCTGCAACCAAGGCACAGGCTAAGGACAAGCTGGAGAACTTCATCATCAAGATTGGTTATCCTGATAAGTGGAAGGACTATAGCGGTTTGCAGGTAAATGACAGTCTTTCTCTCTACGAGAACATGGGCAACATCTCTGAGTTCTTTGCCAAGGACGCTATCGCCCGCAAGGTGAACAAGCCAGTGGATAAGATGGAGTGGGGTATGACTCCTCAGACCATCAACGCCTACTACAATCCAACAACCAACGAGATTTGCTTCCCTGCAGCTATCCTCCAGCCACCATTCTTCGACCCAACAGCCGATGATGCGATGAACTATGGTGGTATCGGTGGTGTAATCGGTCATGAGATGAGCCATGGTTTTGATGACCAGGGTAGCCAGTTTGACAAGACCGGTAACCAGCACAACTGGTGGACTGCAGCAGACAAGAAGAACTTCGAGGCTCGCACCAAGATTCTGGTTGACCACTTCAATAAGATTGAGTTGGCAGGCAAGAAGGTAAATGGTCAGATGACTTTGGGTGAGAACATTGGTGATAACGGTGGTTTGAACATCGCATTCCGTGCACTTCAGAATGTAATGAAGACAGAGAAGTTGGGCGTAAAGGATGGTTTCACTCCTGAGCAGCGTTTCTTCCTGGCATGGGCTCGTGTATGGGCAGGCAACGCTCGTCCTGAGTACTTGCAGTATTTGATGACCGTGGATGTTCACTCACCAAATGAGGCTCGTGTGAATGGTGCCCTTCCAATGGTGGATGCATGGTATAAGGCATTCAACATCAAGAAGAGTGACAAGCTCTTTGTTCCAAAGAACAAGCGTGCACATATCTGGTAAAAACATAAAAAAAAGTCTTGCAGGCATCTTGCCTGCAAGACTTTTTTTTATGTTTTTTACTTTCTTGCTGATTACTTTGTTCCGAAATAGAGGAAGAGCATTCCGAGCAAGACAAGGAGAAGGTCAACGAACTTCGCCTTGAGATTCTTTTCGTGGAAGATGGCGGCTCCGAAGAGGAAGCTGACGATGACCGAACCACGACGGATCATGCTCACGATGCTGATCATGGCTCCCGGCAAACTCAATGCGTAGAAATATACGAAGTCGGCTGCCGAGAGGAAGATGCTGATAAAGATGATGCTCCAGTGCCAATGGAATGAGGTGGAATTCTTCTTGGTTGGCCACCATATCATCAGGAGCATCGCTCCCATCAGGAAGCACTGGTAGATGTTGTACCAGCTTTGTACTATCATTCTGTCTAAGCCTACACCACCATTCTCTGGTGGAGCCATCAGGTACTTATCGTAAAGACCGCTCACCGCACCAAGTACGGCAGCCAGTACGATGAAGTAGATCCACTTGTTGTGCTTGAAGTCGATGCCCTCCTTCTTGCCGCTGCGTGAAAGCATGGCAAAGGAGATAATGGCAAGAATAACACCAATCCACTGGTAGAGGTTAAGTACCTCACCATAAACCAGCAGGGCACCGACGAGCGTCATCACCGGGCGGGTGGCATTGATAGGACCCACAATGGTGAGCGGCAGATGCTTCATGCCGAAATAACCGAAAATCCAACTGCTCAATACGATAAAACTCTTGAGCACAATGTACTTGTGAACTTCCCATCCGCCTTCTGCAACATGGAACATGGTTCCATCCAGCGAATCTCCTGTATAGCTCAAGATGATGAACGGCAGGAAGATGAGTGATGAGAATAGCGTGTTCAGAAAGAGCACGGGAATCACTGCGTTACCTGAAAGTGCCTTTTTCTTGAAGGCATCATAGAATCCCAGCAGCGCTGCTGAGAGAAATGCTAATACTAACCACATTGTAGTGTTTAATCTTTAATGTTTGATGTTTAATGTTTATTGAGGCGTGTGCCTTTGTATTCTGATCTTTTATCTTTGTATTCTTAAATCTTTTAATCTTTGAAATGATATCCCACGTCTTCCAAGAACAGTGCGTTGCCTGGCATGCTTTCACCCGCATCGCTGCGGCTGCCATTATGAAGGATGTCGAGGAACTGCTCCATCGTAATCTTTCCTCTGCCCACATCGATGAGCGTGCCCACCACGGCTCTTACCATGTTTCTTAGGAAACGGTTGGCGGTGATTTCGAAATACCAGGTGGTAGGAGAGGTCTGTACCCATCGGGCTGCAGTAACATGACAGATAGTGGTCTTGTTGTCGCCGCCTGCCTTGCAGAATGCCGCATAATCTTCGTGCTGCAGGAAATACTGAGCCGCCTCATTCATCTTTTCGAAGTCGAGGGGATAGTTCATCTGCAGGGAATAGTGGCGTTCGAATGGGTCTTTTCTTGTATGTATATAATAATGATAGGTACGCGAGGTGGCAGAAAAGCGGGCGTGCTTCTCGGAATCTACCTCCCGCACTTCATAGACGGCGATGTCGCGTGGCAAGATCCGGTTTAGCCGATATACCAGTTGGTCGGGTGCTATCGGAAGTTGTCCTTTTGAAACTTTTGCCTCCGGAGAATCTTCTTCTGAATCCCAATCAAAGTGTGCCGCCATGTTCCGGGCGTGCACCCCCGTATCAGTTCTTCCAGCTCCCACCACTTCTATTTCCTTTCTGAGAAGGATGGAGAGGGCACGTTGCAATTCCTGCTGAACGGAATTGGCATTGGGCTGTATTTGCCAGCCATGATAGTTGGTTCCATCGTAACCAAAGAATATAAAATATCTCATGATGAATTCACTTAAAAACGGCTGCAAAGTTACTAAAAAAACGTGAAATATGGTATATTAATACAGAATATTTTCAAAAATGATACAATCTTGAAAGAAAATTGCGATTTTATTTTGCAATATGCTAATAATTGTGTACTTTTGCCGTTGATTTTGATATTATAGATTATGGCACAGAACATATTCAAGGGCTTAGGTGTTGCCCTCATTACTCCTTTTAAGGCCGATGGATCGGTAGATTATCAGTCTCTCAAGAGATTGGTAGAGTTTCAAATTGACAATGGTGCAGACTTCCTCTGCATCCTTGCAACAACTGGTGAGGCTCCATGCCTGACCCAGGAAGAGAAAGATAAAATCACAGAATTGGTTAAAGACGTGAACAAGGGTCGCGTCAAGATTTTGAAATATTGTGGTGGCAACAATACTGCTGCCGTGGTTGAGGAAATCAAGAATACCAACTGGAAGGGCATCGACGGTATTCTCAGTATCTGCCCTTATTACAACAAGCCATCTCAGGAAGGCTTGTATCAGCATTTCAAGGCAATTGCTCAGGTGAGTCCGCTGCCTATCGTTCTTTACAACGTTCCAGGCAGAACTGGTATCAACATGAAGCCTGAGACTACTTGCCGCATTGCTCGCGACTTCCCTAATGTGGTAGCCGTGAAGGAAGCTAGTGGCAGCTTGGAGCAGGTGGATGAGATTATCAAGAACAAGCCAGACAACTTTGATGTAATCAGCGGTGACGATGCACTTACCTTCTCTATGGTGGCAAGTGGCGCAGCTGGTGTTATCTCTGTAATAGGAAATGCACTGCCTAAGGCATTCAGTCGCATGATTCGCCTGGAGTTCCGTGGTGAGTACGAGCCAGCCCGCAAGATTCACCATTCATTCACCGAGCTTTACAGTCTCCTCTTCGTAGATGGAAACCCAGCCGGCGTGAAGGCACTCTTGAACGACATGGGCTTTATCGAGAATGAGCTTCGTTTGCCTCTGGTACCTACCCGTATCGCTACCAAGCAGAAGATGAGCGAGATTTTGAAGACACTGAACATTTAATATATTGATTAGTGATTGGTGATTAGTGATAGATACATTAATCACTAATCATTATCACTTTGCATTATGGCAGAAGACAGAAAAATTATTCATGAGATTACACCATTGATGGGAAAGGACGTGCTCTATATCGCCGACAGGCATAAGAAGGAGTTTACGTATCCTATCCACAACCACTCTGTATATGAACTTAACTTTGTGGAAAACGCTGCAGGCGTGAAGCGCATTGTGGGCGACTCGCAGGAGGTGATTGGTGATTTTGATCTTTGTCTTATTACTTCTGCCGACTTGGAGCATGTATGGGAACAGTATGAATGCCGCAGTGAGGATATTCGTGAGATTACAATCCAGTTTGACTTCAATATGGGTGAGGAGACTCTTTTCGCAAACTTCATACGGGAAGAAATATTTCAGAATATATTATCTATCTCCGCTTGGGGTATGCTGCCCGAATGCTCGTGGATACAGCCAAGAGCATCAGTGAGATAGGTTTCGACTGCGGATTCAACAACCTAAGTAACTTCAACCGCATCTTCAAGAAGAAAAAGGGATGCTCGCCAAGTGAGTTCAGAGAGAACTATCACAAGACGAGAATCATTATTTAAGTATGGGAGTAAAGAGTGGTTTGTATGTAGGTTAGAAGTTATAAGTTGTTATCTAACGTAATCGTTTAAGTAAATATATCGTAAATCTTTTCAAGTTTTCACGCTTCTTTCAGAAAAAAGATGTATATTTGCAACACGAAAGGAAATAATAGTTAGTAACAAAGTAATTCAACATTTAAAACTACTATAACGATTATGAAACAATTCATGGATGAAAATTTCCTGCTCGACACAAAGACTGCGCAGGACCTCTTTCACAATCATGCGGCTAAAATGCCTATCATCGATTATCACTGCCACCTCATCCCAGAGATGGTAGCTAATGATCACAAGTTCAAGAGCATTACAGAGCTTTGGCTCGGTGGTGACCACTACAAGTGGCGTGCTATGCGTACCAACGGTGTAGATGAGCGCTTCTGCACAGGTACTGACACTAGCGACTGGGAGAAGTTCGAGAAATGGGCAGAGACTGTACCATATACATTCCGCAATCCTCTGTATCACTGGACTCACTTGGAGCTTAAGACAGCCTTCGGTATCGACAAGCAGTTGAGCCCAAAGACAGCCCGTGAGATTTACGACGAGTGTAACGAGAAGTTGCAGCAGCCTGAGTTCAGCGCTCGCGGCTTAATGCGTCACTATAACGTGGAATGCGTTTGTACAACAGACGATCCAATCGACGACCTGCGCTACCACAAGCAGACTCGCGAGAGCGGTTTCGAAATCAAGATGATTCCAGCTTGGCGTCCTGACAAGGCTATGAATATCGAGAAGCCAGACTTCGCTGAGTATATGAACAAGTTGGGTGAGGTAGCTGGTGTTACCCTCACTACATTCCAGGATATGATAGATGCTTTGCAGAAGCGTCACGACTTCTTCACAGAGAATGGTTGCAAGTTGAGCGACCACGGTATCGAGGAGTTCTATGATGATCCATATACAAATTCTCAGATTGAGACTATCTTCGCCAAGGCTATGCGTGGCCAGCAGCTCTCTGCTCTCGAAATCCGCCAGTACAAGCATGCCTTCCTGAAGGTTTGTGCTGAGATGGATCACGCAGCAGACTGGACTCAGCAGTTCCATTATGGTGCTATCCGCGATAACAATACATTGATGTACAATAAGTTGGGTGCTGATACAGGTTTCGACTCTATCGGTGAGTTCACCACAGCCAAGGCTATGAGCAACTTCCTGAACGAGTTGAACATGGAGGGCAAGTTGACACGTACTATCCTCTATACATTGAACCCATGCGCCAACGAGGTAATCGCTACTATGCTGGGTAACTTCCAGGATGGTTCTTGCCCAGGCAAGATTCAGTTCGGTTCTGGTTGGTGGTTCAATGATCAGCTCGATGGTATGACTCGCCAGATGAACGCACTCTCTGTATTGGGTCTCTTGAGCCGTTTCGTAGGTATGTTGACAGACTCACGTTCATTCCTCAGTTACCCACGTCACGAGTACTTCCGTCGTTTGCTTTGTAACCTCCTCGGCAATGATGTAGAGAAGGGCTTGCTTCCTAACGATATGGAGAGCCTCTCTCGCATGGTAGAGGATATCTCTTACAACAACGCTCGCAACTACTTCAAGTTTTACTAATAGATAGTGGATCTTAAGCAAAATACTAAGGCAAATCCCTTCATGGCATCAGAATGGTGTTGTGAGGGGATTTGTTGCTTGATGACAATGAAAACCGATAGCTAAATGGTATTGATAGATAGAATCATAGACTTTTACAAGGATATCAGGGAGTTTAACTCTTCCAATATCCAGGATTTCCGAGGCAAATTAAAGTCTTGGATTAAGATGGGTATGCTTGCTGGTCGCATCTTCTATGTCAAGGATATGTGGGCTAGAGATGTGGCGGCTTTGACTTTTGCCTCGTTTATGGCTCTGATCCCGTTTATGGCGATGATGTTTGTCATCGCCCGTGGCTTCGGATATACTGCGCTGCTCGAATCGTGGATATCAAGTACTTTCGAGGCGCAACCCGTTGTGGCTCAGACCATCGTGAACTTCGTTCATAATTACATTGAGAACACGCAGAGTAACTATATCATCGGTACGGGTATCGTGATGTTTCTTTATACCATTATCTCCCTGATGCAGAAGATAGAGTTGACCTTTGACGACATCTGGCATACGGGTGAACGTTCTTGGAAACAGATAGTTACCCAGTATCCAACTATCCTCTTCGGTTTGGGCATGTTGATTCTCTTTGCCTCGTTTATCAATGTATGGACGGTGAATGTGATAGATGACGTGGATAAGATAGCCAATATGGGTGAGGCTATTCCATCATTTCTCCTGCATCTGGCGGCATTCGTTCCGATGTTCTTCTTCTTCGTATTCTGCTATTGTGTGATTCCGAACACCTATATCCGGTTTCGAAGCACCCTGGTGCCATCGTTCCTGGCAGGTGTCAGCATGACGGCATTGCAGTATGGCTACATCTATCTGCAGGTGTTCCTTTCCAGCTACAACGTCATCTACGGTTCGCTGGCAGCGATTCCGCTTTTCCTGCTGTGGCTTCAGATTTTGTGGGCGATTGTGGTATTCGGGGCCTTGCTCTGCTATACCAATCAGAATCTGCATCATTACGATCTGGATTTGAAGTACGACCAGGTGAAGCTAGAGCATCGCATCAAGGTATGTGCCGTGGTGATGCATCTGGTTTGCAATCGGTTCAACGAGGGTGAGCCGGCATGTTCGCCTAAGCAGATTCATGAGTTGACGAAGATTCCACAGCAGCTCATTAATCGGGCGGTGCGAGAACTCCTGAAGGCGAAGTTGCTGGTGGAAATAAGAATGGAGAAGCGAGGCAGCTTCGAGGAATCCATCGTCTTGCATCCGATAGAGAGGATAGATCATCTTACCTACGGCGTGATGATAGAGCGGCTTTTTACCTATGGTGAAGATGTGGCGGGACTTGCCGAACAGGAAAAAGGCTTGGCATTGTGGAAGAACATCGACCTTGTGAACTCTACCTTGGTGGAGAGCGGTAAGAAAATCACCTTTATTTAAAGATAATTCATTTATTTAATAACCTTTAAAACCATTTTTTATGAGAAAAATTGTTTCTTTTGCAGTAATGGCATTATTGGCTTCTTCCATGTCGGCACAAACCATTGCCAATATGAAAGACTTGAATGCCGAGAAAAAATCTGCCGCTGTTAACCTGAAGTTGACAGGAACGTTAACTACGACGAGAAATTCAGATTTCCGACAACTCCGTGATCTCTGCTGGCAACTTCGAGATCTTGACTTGAGTGAAGCAACTTGCCCGGTCCTTCCTAAGAATGCCTTTCATTCTCGTCATCATTTGCAGCATATCCTCCTGCCAAGCCAACTGCAGGAGATTGGCTCACAGGCATTCTTTGCTTGTGACCATTTGCAGGAAGTGGTGATTCCTCAGTCGGTAACTAAAATAGGTGCTGCTGCTTTTTCGGGATGTAAAGCCTTGAAGACTGTTACAATAGATGGTGCGCCAGAGTTGGGCGAGTTTGCTTTTGCCAACCTTGAAGGAGTACAGGTTATCAAGGTAAATTCCAAGATACCTCCAAAGGCAGCTGCTACAGCATTTTCGGGAATCAATATGCACCATGTGAAACTGGTGATGCCGAAGGGCAGTGAGAAACTTTATCGCAAAGCTTCCGGTTGGAACGCTTTTTTTGGCGAGGTGAAGCAGGCTAGGGAAGTATGTAATCCTGAGGCATGTCTGATACCAACCCCGATGGATTTGAAGGTGAATGCCAAGGCTGCTCCTTTGCAGGTGGCTGGTAACTGGAAGATTGTGGCTGCAGACGGATTATCCAACGAGCAAGAGCATGCTGAGAGAATCTTAAAGGAAAGAGTTGAACAGCAGAATGTTCACGCCAAGAGCATGAAGAAGGGCGCACAACTTACCATGACGCTTGCCTTGGATGCAAGTCTTCCAGACAATGAGGCTTATACCTTGGAAGTTCAGCAGAAAGGCGTGGTAATCAAGGGCAAGACCGCAGCCGGTGTGTTCTATGGCTTGATGACTTTTGACCAGTTGCTTCGTGGTGATGCTTCGAAGATAGGTTGTGATGCCATCCCGCAACTGGTGGTGAAAGATCAGCCTCGTACCCATGTAAGAGAATTGATGGTGGATCCTTGCCGTATCTTTGTGCCTTACGAGCAGTTGAAGGCTTTTGTTCCAGAGATGGCTCGCTATAAGCTTAATATGATTCATCTTCACCTGGTAGATGACCAGGCGTGGACCATTGAAATCAAGAAATATCCCCGACTTACAGCCGAGGCGAGCAGCCGATGGGGTATGGATGATATGCTGATGCCTATCAAGGGGTATTATACTCAGGAGCAGATGCGTGATTTTGTGGCTTATTGTGCTAAGTATCATATTCAGGTAGTTCCCGAGATAGAGATGCCGGGTCATGAGGTGGCAGCCTTCAGCGTTTATCCGGAGTTGACCTGTAAGGGAGTAAGAAAGCCTATCCGCACTACTTGCGGTGTATCGGATGAGTTGCTCTGTGCCGGTAATGAGTTTACTTACGAGTTCTTGGAAAATGTGTTCAAGGAGTTGGCTGATGTCTTCCCATCAGAATATATTCATCTGGGTGGTGATGAAGCTGGTAATCCTGCACTCGATTGTTGGACTACCTGTCCTAAATGCCAGGCTTTGAAGAAGAAGCTCGGCATCACATCTACCGACCGTTCGGAAAATTGGAAGTTGCAGGGATATCTTTTCGACCGCGTTATCGATTTGCTTCGTACTAAGTATCATAAGACACCGATGTTCTGGTATGAGACTGATTTCAAAAAGATACAGCCTGGTTGCGTAACCTTCGCATGGCGTGCCGGTTTGACCAAGGAAGCATTGGTGGCAGCCGTAAAGAACAATGCCCGCATCTTGCTTTGTCCTGGAGAGCATTGTTATTTCGACTATCCGATGGCAAAGGGTGATATGCCGGAAGTAAATTGGGGTATGCCTGTTACTTCCTTGAAAGCATCTTATGACCTGGATCCTGCATGGGGAATGGGTGAGGATTTCGAGAAGAACAATCTCTTTGGAGTTGCCGGAACATTGTGGAGTGAGTGCATCAATTCACCGGAACGTATTTACTATCAGGCTTATCCTCGTTCCTTGGCTTTGGCAGAGGCTGGATGGAGTTTCCAGAAGAATCGTTCTTGGGAGGGATTCCTGACCAGATTGAAACCAACCGTGAAGGATATGATGCGAAGAGGCATCACCTTCTCGATGGAATATTAAGCAAGAGGGGCGAGTTCCGTAAAAGGAACCCGCCCCATCTTTATATAAATCTCTCTCTATTTCTAAAGTGATTCAGATATATATATTATGTATATCGTAGTGTTCTATTCTTACTTGCTCAAGCTAACAGAATGGCTCATGTTAGTCATTTCTGGAATTGAGTTTACTACGTGTTTCAAGAACATGCCCATGCAAAGAACCATACCTGAAAACATAACTGCGGCGAAAGCCATTGTAAAAATAGTCATCATAATCTTTAAAACTTTTTAATATTATTATTTGTTATTCCTTAAATACGAGTGCAAAGTTAACACTTTTTTATCGAATAACAGCATCTTTTGCTAAAAAATATAAATACAACATGTTTTTCTTGATATGGGTCAAGCTGTTAAAAATAGCCTAAGAGATGACAGTTTGCCAGCGAATTTGCGATATTGATTGCAATAATTTATTCAACTCTTTATTTCCACATTGTAATGTCTGCAGTTGGAGAGTACTCCCTATCAGATTATAAGAAAAGGGCGTTTCGTCCAAAAGGATGAAACGCCCCCTGCTTTATGCTGAATTTATGAATTCATGGAAATCAGGAACTCCTCGTTGTTGCGAGTAGTCTGCATGCTCTTGTGGATGGTGTTCATTGCCTCGATAGGGTTCATGTCTGAAATGAACTTGCGGAGGATCCACATACGATCGAGCGTTGTCTTGTCTTGCAAGAGATCGTCGCGACGAGTAGAAGATGCCACGAGGTTGACTGCAGGGAAGAGACGCTTGTTGCTGAGTGAGCGGTCGAGTTGCAACTCCATGTTACCGGTACCCTTGAATTCCTCGAAGATAACCTCATCCATCTTACTACCTGTATCAATCAACGCTGTAGCGATGATGGTGAGTGAGCCGCCACCTTCGATGTTGCGGGCTGCACCGAAGAAGCGCTTTGGCTTCTGCAATGCATTGGCATCCACACCACCCGTCAACACCTTACCAGATGCTGGAGCTACTGTGTTGTAAGCACGGGCCAAACGAGTGATGGAGTCGAGGAAGATAACTACATCATGTCCGCATTCTACCATGCGCTTAGCCTTTTCCAATACGATGCCTGCAATCTTTACGTGGCGCTCGGCTGGCTCATCGAATGTAGAGGCGATAACCTCGGCATTTACGGTACGAGCCATATCGGTAACCTCCTCAGGACGCTCATCGATGAGCAACATCATAAGGTAAGCTTCAGGATGGTTGGCTGCGATGGCATTGGCGATATCCTTCATGAGGATGGTCTTACCCGTCTTAGGCTGAGCCACGATGAGTGCACGCTGTCCCTTACCGATAGGTGAGAAGAGATCTACGATACGAGTACTCAGATTGGTGGTGCGGCGATCGCCACAGAGCTCAAACTTCTCGTTAGGAAAGAGTGGAGTGAGGTGCTCGAATGGCACACGGTCGCGTACTTCTGATGGGTCACGGCCGTTGATCTTGTCGATGCTGGTAAGTGGGAAGTACTTCTCGCCCTCGTGAGGAGGACGAACATGGCACTGAATCACATCACCAGTTTTCAAGCCATATCGCTTCACGAAATTGGTAGCCACATATACATCATCTGGAGAAGAGAGGTAGTTGAAGTCGCTGCTGCGGAGGAATCCGTAGCCATCTGAGAGAACTTCAAGAACGCCATTGGCAGTGATGATATTTGAGAAATCGTATTCCGGTTCCTTGTTTGCTGCCTGAGGTGCTGTAGCCTGAGGAGCTGCAGCTGCAGCAACAGGATTTGTCGGGCGATCGAAGATGTCGTAAGTAAGCAAGGCTGCCTGGTCTTCGATAGGGATGTCAACAACAGTTATGAAATCTGTACCATCGCCTGGGTCGCCACTCCAAACACCATCTGGAGTAGTCTCGGCTGTGGTTTCTGCAGGCTTGTTGCTCTGTTGCTTGCTGTCGTTGTTTGCTGCTGTATTTTCTTCTGCAGGAGCATCTGCCTTATCGTTATGTGAATTGAGTTTGGCCTGTAACATTGCCATCAGCTCGCTGTTGTTGCTGTTGTCGTTGCTAGACTCACCAATGGCAAACTGCTCTTCTGGAATGAAGTGATTCTCATTTTCAGTGTTGGCATCAGGTTGTCCTGCATCGGCATCAGATTGCTCAGCACTGGCATTGGCTTGTACTGGCTGTTCATTCTCTTCCTGTACTGTTGGTTCTTCCTGATTGGCATTGTTGTCAAAAAGGCTACCTTCATTATTATTGTCTTCTTGCTGTTGCTGTGCCTCCTGTTGCATTCTGAGTGCAGCAGCCTTGGCCGCAGCAATGGCTTCGAGTTCAGCCTTGCTCTTGCGCCCTCTGTGTTTTGGGAAGGCTGCCAATGGATCAATCACTGCAGGTGCATCCGTTGAGGGTGCTGCAGCTTGAGGTTGTGAGGCTGACTCTGGTTGGGCACCTGGACCTGTAACTTGGTTTTTCATCACGTCGTAGTTCTCGCCATCAGTTCCATTGACAGAATAAACTCGATCTTCTTTCTTGCTGGCTATGCGTGTACGTTTACGCTTTGGCGCAGCATCGTCTCCGATTGAACCTTCAGCCTGGGCATCAAGGATGGTATAGATAATAGTCTCCTTGTTGTCACCAGATTTAATCTTGGCTCCAATCTCTTTAGCAATGTCTTTCAGTTGAACGACACTTTTTGCTGATAATTCGTCTTTGCTATACATTATTATATTGTATATTATATGATTTTTCTATGAAATGTAGCGTTTCTAGAATGGAAACACTAGATGTTTTGACTAAATTCGGTGCAAAGATAACTAAAAAAATTGTTTCTGCCAAATAAGATAACTAAAAAATTTGTTTCTGCCAATTTTTTTCCGTAACTTTGCACAAAAATAACGAAAATGGCTAGTCAAATACCGTATTTAGACGTTCAAAACCTCACCAAACGATTTGGAGCTGAGGTTCTTTTTGATAATATTTCCTTCTCTATCGCTGAAGGACAGAAAGTGGGACTCGTGGCGCGCAACGGCACGGGCAAATCTACTTTGATGTCGGTACTCATGGATAAGGAGGGACATGAGAGTGGTGACATCATTTATAGACGCGATCTGAAGGTGGGCTATCTGGAGCAATCTCCGAAGTTCGATCCAGAGGAGAGTGTGCTGGAAGCTTGCTTTAATCATGAGGATGATCCCGAGAAGGTGCTGAAGGCAAAGCAGATTCTCACCCAGTTGCATATCACCAATATGGACCAGCCGATGGGACAGTTGAGTGGTGGACAGCAGAAGCGTGTGGCACTTGCCAATGTGCTGATTGATGAGCCTGATTTTCTGATGCTAGATGAGCCTACCAACCACCTCGACCTGGAGATGATTGAATGGCTGGAAGGCTATCTGAATCGTGGCAACAAGACTATCTTCATGGTAACGCACGACCGCTTCTTTCTTGACAAGGTTTGTAATACCATCTTGGAACTCGATGATAAGACCATTTACACTTATCGTGGCAATTATGCTTACTATCTGGAAAAGCGCCAGGAGCGTATGGACAATCTTCGTGCTGAGATTCAGCATTCCAAGAACCTATATCGCCGAGAGTTAGACTGGATGCGACGCCAGCCTCAGGCCCGTGGTCATAAGGCGAAGTATCGTGAGGACGCTTTCTACGAGTTGGAGAAAGTGGCGAAACAGCGCATTGAAGACCGACAGGTTCGCCTGAAGGCTTCTACCGTGTATATCGGTTCGAAGATTTTCGAATGCCAGTATGTGAGTAAGGCTTTCGATGACAGGGGAAAGAAGAAGGTGATTCTCGACAATTTCTACTATAACTTTGCCCGATTCGAGAAGATGGGCATCGTGGGTAACAATGGTACGGGTAAATCTACCTTTATCAAGATGCTTTTGGGCGAGGTGCAGCCGGATAGTGGAAAGTTTGACATTGGTGAGACTGTACGCTTCGGATATTTCTCGCAGGAGGGCTTGAAGTTCCGTGAAGACCAGAAGGTTATCGATGTTATCACAGAGATAGCCGACTATATCGATTTGGGAAACGGCAAGCACATGACGGCTTCACAATTCCTTCAGTTCTTCCTCTTTACACCCGAGGAGCAGCACAACTACGTATATAAGTTGAGTGGTGGCGAGAAGCGCAAGCTTTATCTCTGCACGGTGCTGATGAGAAATCCTAACTTTCTGGTACTCGATGAGCCTACCAACGATCTTGATATCCAAACCCTCCAGGTGTTGGAGGAATATTTGCAGGATTTTGCAGGTTGCGTCATCGTGGTAAGTCACGACCGTTACTTCATGGATAAGGTGGTGGATCATCTCCTGGTGTTCAAAGGGGAAGGTGAAATTCAGGATTTCCCTGGCAATTATACTCAATACCGAGAGTGGAGCAGATTGCAGGAAAAGGATGAGGCTGAAAAGGCTGCAGCTGCAGCAAAAAGCATAGCAAATAACAGTGCCAGTACAAATGATGGAGCCGGCACAGCCAAGCGTGATGCCAACTTCGAAAACAAGCGCAAGATGAGCTACAAGGAGAAGCGGGAATATGAACAATTGACCCAGGAAATTGATAAACTCACAGAAGAGCAGAAAAAGTTGGAAGAAGCCCTTTGCAGCGGTACCCTGTCGGTAGAAGAGTTGACGGAAAAGAGTAAGCGTCTGCCTGAAATCAAGGATGAACTTGATGAGAAGGAAATGAGATGGCTGGAATTGGCAGAGATGCTCTAGACTTTGAACTTTGAGCGTTGAACATTGAACTTTATGATAAGTTGATGTGCTGCTTTTAATAATGAACATTTATAAAAGAAAATAGAAAAATGGAAATAAAGAAATCAGAATTTACACTGTCTGCTCCCCGAGTGAGCATGTGTCCTAAGGATAATAAGTTGGAGTATGCCTTCATCGGCCGAAGCAATGTGGGCAAGTCTAGCCTCATCAATATGCTTTGCAATCATAAAGGTTTGGCCAAGACTTCTGCAACTCCGGGTAAGACTTTGCTTATCAACCACTTTATTATCAATAATGAATGGTACTTGGTTGACCTTCCTGGTTATGGCTTCGCCAAGCGCTCGAAGACTGTACAGAAGCAGTTGGAGCAGATGATCAGCAGTTATATCCTTCAGCGTCCACAGTTGGCAAACGTCTTCGTTCTGATTGATGTGCGCCACGACCAGCAGAAAATCGACCGTGAGTTCGTGGATTGGTTGGGTGAGAGCAATGTGCCTTTCTGCATCGTCTTTACCAAGGCAGATAAGTTGGGACCCGTGAAGGCTCGCATGAATGCAGAAAAATGGATGCACGCTCTTGAAGACCGTTGGGAGGCACTTCCTCCTTATTTCATTACCAGCAGCGAGAAGAAGATGGGACGTGATGAGGTGCTCGATTACATTGACGAGATCAATAAGTCTTTGGCTGGCGAGTAACTATTAAAAATTAGAAGAAGAGGATGAAACAGATTAACTGGGGATTTATCGGCTGCGGAGAAGTAACCGAAAAGAAGAGTGGTCCTGCCTTCAACGAGGTAGAGGGGTCGCAGGTTGTTGCGGTGATGAGCCGTAGCGAGCAGAAGGCGCGTAGCTATGCCGAGCGCCATCATGTAAGGAAATGGTACACTGATGCACAGGAGCTCATAGATGACCCTGATGTGAATGCTATCTACATTGCCACGCCACCATCATCGCATGCCACTTTTGCCATCATGGCAATGCATGCAGGCAAGCCTGTGTATATCGAAAAACCTTTGGCGGCAAGCTATAACGACTGCATCCGTATCAATCGAATCAGTGAGCAGACTGGTGTGCCTTGCTTCGTGGCATATTATCGTCGCTATCTTCCTTATTTTAAGAAAGTAAAGGAGATCATCAATAGCGGAACCATTGGCGAAATCATCAATGTGCAGGTTCGATTCTCAGTGCCACCTCGTGACTTGGATTATAAAAGTGGTAAGGAGATGCCTTGGCGTGTGCAGCCGGATATTGCTGGTGGTGGCTATTTCTATGATTTGGCGCCTCACCAGATAGACTTACTGCAGGATTTTTTTGGTGTGATTACTCGTGCTCATGGATATCCTGCCAATCGTGCGAATCTCTATGAGGCTGAAGATACCGTATCGGCATGCTTCTTCTTCGAGAGTGGTATAACGGGCAGTGGAAGTTGGTGTTTCGTTGGACATGAGAGTGCCAAGGAAGACTGCATCGAAATCATCGGTGATAAGGGATCTCTTTCATTTTCTGTATTTACCTATCAGCCTATCATGCTGATTACGAGTGAGGGTAGAACCAGCATCACGGTACCTAATCCCCCGTATGTACAGTTGCCTATCATTAAGAATGTGATAGAGCATTTGCAGGGTATCAGCACCTGTACATGTACCAGCATCTCGGCTACCCCTGTTAACTGGGTGCTCGACCGTGTGCTTTGGAAAAACTAAATAGTTGAATCTATAAGAATCAATGAGAAGGTGAAAAGAAGAATTTTGTCTTTAGTAGGAGTCTGGTTGCTCGTTCTGCTGCCTATGATGGCAGCGGAGCGGGAAACTCTTCATTTGTCTGGTGACCGGAAAGTGGCTTCCTTCGATTCTTCTTTGGTGAAGACGCTTTTCAATTCCTCAATGTTCAAGGGCAATTCAGAGGATAGTCTGATTCGTGCCCGTCATGAGAAAACCTTCTTCCATCGTTTGGGAAAGACTTTTACGAATTTCTTCCGCGAGTTTTCTAATGTAGATACATCATATATCGAACCTCAGCACTTCAATTATACGGTGATGCTCCAAAACACCAATACATACGAAGTATATACGCTTTATGGTGAGGAGGGGCAGCGTATCTCGTTTGCGCCAGACCCGTCATGGCGATTAGGACCTTATGTGGGATGGCGATGGGTGTTCTTGGGTTATACCCTCGATCTTAAACATATCAATGCCAAAAGTAATCATAGCAGCAAGAAGGAGTTTAACTTAAGTCTCTATAGCAGTATGCTGGGAGTGGATCTGTTTTGGCGGCAGACGGGTAACGACTACCATATTCAGCGTATGAACCTTGAAGAGAACGTGAATACGGATGCTCTTAAAAAAGTATCTTTTGATGGTTTTAAAGGTAGTATCAAAGGATTAAACCTTTACTATATATTTAATCATCGGAAGTTCTCATACCCAGCAGCTTACTCTCAAAGTACAAGACAAAAGGCGAGCGCAGGGTCATGGATGGTGGGGTTGGGATATACCCAGCATCAACTGGAAGTGGATTGGGATAAACTCTCTACGATAGTGGATGAACGGCTCAACCAGAATGCCAAAGACCAGCTGAAAGCGAAGATAGATAGCTGCCTGATGTTCTCGAAGGTGAGATATAGCGATTATTCTGCCACGGTGGGATATGGATACAATTGGGTTTTCGCCAAAAACTGGCTCTTCAATGCCTCCCTTTCTGTGGGACTGGCATACAATCATTCCAGGTCAGACGACCCTGAATTGGATAAGTTTAACTTGAAGAATTTCAACTTCAAGAATTTCAACTTTGATGGAGTTGGCCGTTTTGGCGTGGTATGGAATAACGATAGATGGTATGCGGGGCTTAGCACCGTTATCCATTCATACAATTATCATAAGGATCACTTCTCGACCAACAATTCCTTTGGCTCTCTTAATATTTATGTGGGTGTGAATTTTGGTAAGAAGCGGGAATATAAAACAGTAAAATAATGAAAGTAAAGCATAGTTTTTTAGTTTTAGTGGCAGCATCCTTGATGGCGATGCCTGCTTTGGCTAAGTCGGGCGTTGTGTATCATCGTCAGGACAGTATGCGTATTGTTTCTTTGCTCCAACAGGCAAAGGCGATGAAGAAGAAGCCTGTCAATTGGATGATGTGGTTCGGAAAGCAGTTTGTGGGCATACCATACGTGGGTGGTACCCTGGATAGAACCCGGGAGGAACAACTTGTGGTGAATACCCGAGAGTTGGATTGCACCACCTATGTGGAAATTGTTACAGCCCTGACGATGTGTGCCAAGAATCAGGAGACCAGTTTTGCTGCCTTCTGTAATCATCTGAAGCATGTGCGCTACATTGGCGGCGATGTGGAGTATGTGAAGCGTCAGCATTATTTCACGATTTGGGTGAATGACAACGTAAAGGAAGGTATCGTGAAGGATATTCAGAATAATCCTCCTTTCACGGCTGTTCAGACCATCCGTGTCAACTGGATGTCCACCCATCCTTCAAGTTATAAGATGCTTTCTGTTCATCCCCAATGGATGTCGGGCATCAAGGCATTGGAGCAGAGTATCAATGGCAAGCGTTATCGCTATATTCCTAAAGGGGAGATTCGTAACAGTCAGCTATTCAGAAATACTATCAAGGATGGCGACATACTTCTTATGATTACCAAGAAGAAGGGGCTGGATACTACTCATATAGGTATAGCCTCTTGGCACAAAGATGGATTGCATCTGCTCAATGCCAGCAGCATTCACAAGAAAGTGATTGATGAACCAATGACACTTTATACTTATATGCAGAAACACCCATCACAAATAGGTATCCGGGCCTGCAGAGTATTATAATATTTCCGATAATATAGGCCTTTCTTTAATTTTGGCACGCTATTTGTAAATGCCAATAGCAAACAAAATAAAGTAAAACATATAAAATATTATAATTATGGCACAGAAAGGTAATATCGGTGTAACGACAGAGAATATATTCCCTGTCATCAAGAAATTCTTATATTCAGATCATGACATCTTCCTCCGTGAGATGGTTTCCAACGCTGTGGATGCTACACAGAAGTTGAAGACTTTGGCAGCTCAGGGCGACTTCAAGGGTGAGATAGGTGACACTACCGTCCGTATCTCTCTCGACGAGAAGGCTGGTACCCTGACTATCAGCGACCGTGGTATCGGTATGACAGAGGAGGAAATCGATAAATATATCAACCAGATTGCATTCTCTGGCGTAACAGACTTCCTTGATAAGTATAAGGAGAATGCCAATGCCATCATCGGTCACTTCGGACTCGGTTTCTATTCTTCTTTCATGGTAGCCAGCAAGGTGGAAATCATCACCAAGAGCTACAAAGAGGGTAGCAAGGCTGTGAAGTGGAGCTGCGATGGTTCACCTGCTTTTGAAATTGAGGATGCTGATAAGGCAGAGCGTGGTTCTGATATCATCCTCCATATCGCTGACGACTGCAAGGAATTCCTCCAGAAGAACAAGATTGAGGAGCTCCTGAACAAGTACTGCAAGTTTATGGCAGTGCCTGTGGCTTTCGGTAAGAAGACAGAGTGGAAGGATGGTAAGAATGTAGAGACAGATGAGGATAACATTATTAATAATGTGGAGCCTCTCTGGACCAAGACTCCTAGCACCTTGAAGGATGAGGACTACAAGAAGTTCTATCATACTCTCTATCCAATGCAGGACGACCCATTGTTCTGGATTCACCTGAACGTAGATTTCCCATTCAACCTGACGGGTATTCTCTACTTCCCACGTATCAAGAACAGCATCGACATGCAGCGTAACAAGATTCAGCTGTATTGCAACCAGGTATTCGTAACAGACCAGGTAGAAGGCATCGTTCCTGAGTTCCTGACCTTGCTGCATGGTGTTATCGACTCACCAGACATTCCATTGAACGTGAGCCGTAGCTACTTGCAGAGCGATAGTAATGTGAAGAAGATTTCAACTTACATCACTAAGAAGGTAGCTGATCGTTTGAACTCTATCTTCAAGGAGAACCGTAAGGAATTCGAGGAGAAGTGGGATGATCTCAAACTCTTCATCAACTATGGTATGCTTTCTCAGGATGACTTCTATGATCGCGCCAAGGACTTCGCTCTTTTGAAGGATGTAGAGGGCAAGTACTTCACTTACGAGGAGTATAAGACGCTGATCAAGGACAACCAGACCGATAAGGATGGCAACCTGGTATATCTCTATGCTAACAACAAGGAGGAGCAGTATTCTTACATTGAGGCTGCCAAGCAGAAGGGGTACTCTGTGCTCCTGATGGAAGGTCAGTTGGATACTCCAATGGTCAATATGTTGGAGCAGAAGTTGGAAAAGAGCCGCTTCACCCGTGTGGATGCGGATATCATCGACCGTCTCATCGTAAAGGAAGATGCCAAGAAGACAGATTTGACAAAAGACCAGTCTGACAACTTGACAGAAGTATTCCGTTCTCAGATGCCTAAGCTTGACAAGGCAGAGTTCTTTGTAGAGATTCAGGCTTTGGGCGAGCAGAATCAGCCAGTGCTCATCACTCAGAACGAGTACATGCGCCGTATGAAGGCGATGAGCCAGTTCCAGGCAGGTATGAACTTCTATGGTCAGATGCCAGACAGCTACAACATCGTGTTGAACTCAGACCATGCTTTGGTGAAGAAGGTATTGGAAGATGCTGAAGCTAATACCGCTGATGCATTGAAGCCAATTCTCGCAGAAATCAAGGGACAGGAAGCTCGTCTCGCCGTGCTTCATCAGGAGCAGGGCAAGAAGAAGCCAGAGGAGATTACTCAGGAAGAGAAGGATGATGTACATAATACAGAGAAGGCTATCAGCGACGAGAAAGCTAAGCGCAATGATATCATCTCTGGTTATGCCAAGAACAACAACATTGTTCATCAGCTCATCGACCTCGCCTTGTTGCAGAATGGTATGCTGAAGGGTGCTTCTCTTGATGCTTTCTTGAAGAGAAGTGTGGATATGATTAAGTAATATGATCTTTATAAGACGTATATAACTTTGCGAGATGTAACATGAATGTTACAAATTGGTTCTAGATATGTGCTAAATGTTTCAAAACCAACATTTAGCACATTTTTTTGTCCCTTTTCTTTGGTGGTGTTATTCATTTTTAGTATCTTTGCATTGCTTGATTGAACAAACATAAATAATCAGAACCACCATTATGAAACGAAACAAAGAATCTGAACGCAGCTTAATAGCTGATTATTACACAAAGCATTTCGAGGATTTGAAGGCGTTTGTGTATTCCCGTCTGCCGATAGCGGATGAGGCTGAGGACATAGCGCAGAACATTTTCCTGAAACTGTTGGAGTCGAAGAAGATGATTACGCCTATCACCTTACCTTGTTTTGTCTATACCATGGCGAGAAACTTGATTGCTGACTACTGGCGCCGCAAACAGCGAGGTGAGATATACGAGCATTTCATCAAGACAAGCAATTGGAGGCCGAGAAGTACCGAGAGCGTCGAGTCGTTGTTCTCGGCTCAGGAAGTGAACGAAATGTTAGAGCGTGGTATTGCACAACTTTCCGATAAGCAAAGCTATGTTTATCGTTTGAATATTTATGAGAATATGCCGGTGAAAGAAATCGCTACTACACTCAACTTGAGTTACAAGAATACCGAAAATCGCCTGAGTTTTGCCCGCAAGAGAGTTCGTGACTTTGTGACGAAGGCGTTGGCTAGTTAGGGTAGTTATGGGTGATGTCTATCTGATAGATATTTTGGTAGGTGGTATAATGATTTTATGGTATTGTGATATAATGTGATAAAAAAGGCTGCATTCCTCATGTTTCAGGAATGCAGCCTTTATGGTTGTTATGTCTTAGTTCTCCTTGAAGGCGATGACTCGGGTCAATGCCTTGTCCAGATAGAATGTTTGGGTGATTTCCTGCTTTTTGCCATCATGATTGGTCAACTGATAGGTGGCCCTTATATATAATAAGGTGTCTGGGAACGTGCCATCGTTATAGTTGATGTTCTTCTTGATGTATGGAAGCTTGCTCATCTCCTGTCTCATCGACTTCACTTTGTTGAAGTCGATCATTGCCGTCTGATTGAGCTGGCTGAAATGCTCATAGCTGCAATCTTCGTTCTCAAGGTTCTCGTTGAGGAAATCCTTGACGAGCGACTTGGCTTTGTGCCGGTCGCCACAGGATGTGAAGACCAGCGACAAAACTAATGTGAGTAAGAAAATAATCTTCTTCATTACTTCACACTACGGAGAATATCCAACAAGTGATCCCATACCATCTCAACGGTAGGAATCAGAAGTGCTTCCTCTGGGGTATGTACGTTGCGAAGGGTAGGACCGAAACTTACCATGTCGAGGTCTGGGTAACGCTCTGAGAAGAGACCGCACTCCAGGCCGGCGTGGATGCCTTTGACCAATGGTTCCTTGCCAAAGAGCTTTTCGTAACTCTTCACGGTGATGTCGGTCAACTTGCTGTTGGCACGCATCTTCCATGCTGGATACTTGCCGCCCACATTTACTTCTGCACCAGCCAGAAGGAAGGCTGCCTTCACGGTGTTGGTCATGTTATCCAAATTGCTCATCACATTACTGCGCTGCGAAGCCACGATGTGGATGCTGTTTTCATCGGTGATAACGCTAGCCACATTGCTTGAAGTCTCAACCATTTCGGCAAGCGCCTCGTCCTGGCAAGTGGTAAGCGGACCGTTGTCAACAGCCTGCAAAGCCATGATGAACTTATCGGCCACAGCCTTTTCGATGACAGGAGCTGCATCGGCAGAACCCATATTGAACAACATAGCCTGCTCTGTAACGTGGAACTCATCCTCTACCTCTGAAGCGAAGATATTCCAGTCGGCACGTACCTGCTCCTTAGCTTCGTTCTTGACAGCAAATACTATCTTACCATCACGAGGGATGGCATTGTGCATCTTGCCGCTGTTGAAGCTAACCAGACGGAGTTCTCCGTTCAGCTTTTCGTTCTCCAGGAAGAGGAAACGGGCGAGTACCTTGATGGCGTTGGCACGCTTCTTATTGATGTCATCGCCAGAGTGGCCACCGTTGAGTCCCTTCAAGGATGCTTCCAGGAAGAAATAGCCAGCAGGAGCTTCTTCACGATTGAAGTGGAAGGTTGCCTTGGTGGTCTGACCGCCTGCGCATGATACGAAAATCTGTCCCTCATCCTCAGAATCGAGGTTGATGAGCATCTTGCCTGTCATGAAGCCGGCCTTCATACCTACAGCACCAGTCAAGCCTGTCTCTTCATCGCGAGTAAATACGCACTCGATAGGACCATGCTCGATGTCGTTGGCTGCAAGGATGGCAAGTTCAATGGCACAACCTATACCGTCGTCAGCACCGAGGGTAGTACCCTTCGCTTTCATCCATTCGCCATCTACATAGGTCTGGATGGCATCCTTGTGGAAGTCGAATTCCACATCTACCAATTTATCGCAAACCATATCCATGTGGCTCTGAAGGATGATAGTGTCAGCGTTCTCATATCCTGGGGTGGCAGCCTTGCGAATCAAGACATTGCCAGTCTCATCAACTACAGTCTCAAGGTTATGCCTCTTGCCAAATTCCTTCAAGAACTCAATCATGTTCTCCTCGTGCTTGGATGGACGAGGTATCTCGTTGATTTTAGCGAACTGCTCGAACACGAGAGCAGGTTTTAATTCATTTTTTTCCATTTATAATGTTATTTTGTATATATAATTCTCTTTATTTGTTATTTTTGCTTCAAGAAAGTCATTTATTTATGAAATTTCCTTTGCTTTTTGACCGAAAAGTCGTACCTTTGCAACGCGAAGTGCACTAAGGCACTGCAAAGATAATAAAAATGATAAAATTATTGCTATTTAGTCTGTTAATAATTGCTATAGCTATGGCATTATTCAGTGTAAAACTGATTTTTAAGAAGAACGGCAAGTTCTCTTCGCAGCATGTACACGACAATCCTGGTCTTCGCAAGATGGGTATCCATTGCGTGGTTGATCAAGACCGTGAGGCGCGCGAGGCAAACAAGGCGTATTAATAATCAGGCGTGTTAATAATTAAAAGAGAAAGTATAAATAAAAAGATTATAAGGAAATGAAAAAGAACATTTTGAGTTCAGTGGCTATCGCTGCTGTTGCTGCCTTGTCTTTGGCATCATGCAACAAGTCACAGCCTCAGGTTGAGGCTAAGTCTGAGAGCAAGGCTCCTGCAGATTTGAAGATTGCATACGTAGAGGTTGATTCTATCATGACTCAGTACACCTTCGCAAAGGAGTATGCTTCGGTGTTGGAGAAGAAGGGTCAGAATATCCAAGCTACTATTGCGCAGAAGGGTCAGCAGTTGCAGGCTGCTGCTGCTAACTTCCAGCAGAAGATTCAGCAGAATGCTTACACACGTGAGCAGGCTGAGGCTATCCAGGCTGGTTTGCAGAAGCAGAACAATGATCTTCAGGGTTTGCAGCAGCGTTTGAGCAACGAGTTTGCTGCTGAGCAGGAAAAGTATAACAAGGCTCTTCATGACAGCATCGCCAACTACTTGGCTCAGTATAACAAGGATAAGAAGTATAGCATCATCTTCTCTAAGAGTGGTGACAACCTGCTTTATGCTGATAAGGCATACGATATTACCAACGAGGTAATTGCTGGCTTGAACAAGGCTTACAAGGGTAAGGTAAAGGGCGCAGAGGCTGCTGCTCCTGCTAAGAAGAAGTAATATTCTTAGAAAATCATAGCATTGAAATTATGCTTCGTAACGAAAGATACGAATACATATTAAACCATTTCAGAGATGCGTTGCCGCATGTAACCACCGAGTTGCAGTTTGGCAGCGCATTTCAGCTGTTGGTGGCTACCTTGCTTTCTGCACAATGTACCGATAAGCGTATCAATATGGTAACTCCTGCTCTTTTTGCACGTTATCCGGATGTCCGTCACATGGCGCAGGCTAGTGAGGAGGATATCTTCGAATTGATTAGCTCGGTGAGTTATCCTAATGCCAAGGCAAAACATCTGGCACAGATGTCTAGACAATTGGTAGAACTGTTTGGGGGTGAAGTGCCGGAAGCAACTGATGATTTGGTAAAACTGGCTGGAGTGGGGCGCAAGACGGCGAATGTAATTCGTGCCGTCTGGTTTGGGCATGCCACGATGGCTGTGGATACCCATGTCTATCGCGTGAGCCATCGTATGGGCTTGGTTCCTCGCACTGCCGATACGCCTCGCAAGGTGGAGGATTATCTGATGAAACATATTCCGACAGAGGATATTCCGAAAGCGCATCATTGGATATTGCTGCATGGAAGGTATATCTGCAAGAGTGCTAAACCGCTTTGTGATAAATGTTTCTTTAATGAATATTGTCCTAAACTATTGAAAGACAGTAAACTTTAGATAGTGATTAGTTATTAGTGATTAGTTTGTTAATCACTAATAATTAATCACTAATCACTACTAACTAATCACTAATTAAAGTTTTATGGTTTTATTCAAAAGATAGTTATCCAGGATAACCATCGCTGCCATGGCTTCTACCACGGGCACGGCTCTTGGCAATACGCATGGATCGTGGCGACCACGGGCTGTCAGTTTGGTAGGATTTCCTTCCAAATCAACAGTATCCTGCTCCATCAGGAGGGTAGCCACAGGTTTGAAGGCTACTCGGAAGTAGATATCCTGACCATTACTCAAGCCTCCCTGAATACCACCGCTATGATTGCTTTTTGTGGTGATACGGGATGCAACTTTCTGATTGATAGCACTATCCTGATTCTCGCTTGAATTTTCTGATGCCTTAGCTGCATCAGTTTTAGGAATGAACACATCATTCTGTTCGCTTCCACGGGCAGTAACGCCGGCAAATCCCTCGCCATATTCAAATCCCTTTACGGCGTTGATGCCAAGCATGGCTGCACCGAGTTGAGCATGGAGCTTGTCGAATTCCGGTTCTCCCAATCCTACTGGACATCCCTTGATGACGCATGTGATGATTCCGCCAATGGTGTCGCCATCGGCCTTTACCTGGGCGATGAGGTCTTCCATCTCTTTCGCCTTTACCTGGTCTGGGCAGCGAACTGGGTTATCTTCTATGGTATTGAGATTATACTGATGGTAATCTTTCTCCAAAGCGATTCTTCCCACTTGAGATGTATAGGCTGTGATGCTGATGCCCAACTGGCGTAGTGCCAGTTTAGCCAAAGCGCCACCCACGCAGCGGGCGATGGTGATTCGCGCAGAAGAGCGGCCGCCACCTCGATGGTCGCGGATGCCATATTTCTCGTTGTAAGTGAAGTCGGCGTGAGAAGGGCGGAACAGGCAGCGCATATTCTCATAATCCTGAGAATGCTGGTTCTGGTTGCGCACCTCAAAGCCGATAGGAGTTCCCGTAGATTTACCTTCGAACACACCACTTAGAAATTCCACCTTGTCAGCTTCCTTTCGTGCAGTGGTGATGTGACTTTGTCCAGGGCGACGACGATTGAGTTCGCTCTGGATAAAGTCCATGTCGATATCGATGCCTGCAGGGAATCCGTCGATGACGCCTCCTACTGCTATGCCATGACTCTCGCCAAAGGTGGTGAGAGTGAAAAGATTGCCAAATGTATTCCTCATTGCCAAATTCTTTAGTTGATATGAAAAGGCGGCTATCCCAAATTGATATTGAGACAGCCGCTATTATTTATTCTCAAATATTACTTGTTGCAATCGCAGCCGCCCTCGCAGTTGCCGTCCTTGCAGTCGCCACCACAGTTGTCGCAACCGCCACCGCAACCGCCAGCCTCACCGCTGATGATCTGAGCCATCTTGGCGATTTCGTCTGCAGTTGCCTCACGGCTCTCCAAAATCTGACCGCAGAAGTTGAGCTTCAAGCCAGCCAATGGGTGGTTGAGGTCGCAAGTAACCTTATCATCTGTGATGTTCTTTACTACAGCGTTGAAGTGGTTGCCATCCTCGTTCTGCAATGGGATGATGGCACCTACCTGTACGTGCTGAGCATCAAACTGACCATTGATAGTAAAGATCTGCTTGTCAAGGTCGAGTACGCGCTCGTCATAGTGCAAACCGTAAGCCTGCTCTGGCTCCAACTCGAAGTCGAACTCCTCACCCTCAGCCAAGTCAACTACCTTCTCCTCAAATGCTGGCAAAGTAACACCCATGCCGCTGATGAAGAAGAAAGGACGCTCGTCTGTAGTGCGCTCGATAAGCATCTCTTCGCCGTTATTACCCTTTGTTACATCATAGAGTGCGTATGACACTCTAATAAACTTGTTTTTGTTGTTTGATTCCATTTTATATTTATTTTTATTGTTTCAGACAATTACTTGATATATCATATTCTCCTTCCTATATTATATTAATGTATGCGCGTACATTAATATATTTTATAGTAGTTTGCCGTATATGATGATATGAAGTTATTTCTTTTGTGTACGTTTGCGTTTAGCCATCTTTACGCTTTTCACCATTTCCATTCGTTCCAAGTAGATTGGACGCCATTTGTCGATGATGTCCTGCAATCCTTTGCTCTTGGTAGAGAGGTCAGCGTATTCTTCGCTATCTGTTTTGCCTGATTTCTTGAGTTCAAGCATACGGGCAATCAGATGTTTCTGGTTCTCCTCGGCAGCTTTCAGCTGAGTGCCCAGTTTTTCCAGGCTTTCGAGGAAGGCGAGTGCCTTGTCTATATGATTCTGTTCTTCCATTGTCTATGTGTATTTGCTGCAAAACTTGCTTTCAAAACTGCCGAGTGCAGTTTATTGTTTGCAAAGATACAAATAATTATTGGGATATGGAAAAGATTTAGCGGAAATGTTTGCTTTTTCTGTAAAAAAGATGCAGAACAATGGGATAGGGAGCTTGAAGATGTGCTATGTGGCAGTGGTTGAGGTATAGAAGTAAACTGGTGAAACCTATTTGTTAATGATATTACGTTTCTGCTTACTTTTTGAATCATAAAATATGTAATAGTTGACGTTGTGGTGCTGATTTTGGGAAATTCGTTTTGATGTATATCAATAAAAGAATAGAAAAATGCATTTTTTAGCCTAATTGTTTGCGTACACAACAGAAAGTTTGTATCTTTGCAGTGTCTTAAAGAAAAAGACTATAGGATAATGTTTAATGAGAGTCCTTCGGATGACTATCAGAAGTTGTGAAGATGACTCGTAAAGAAAAGAAAGGTAAAAAGATTATGAAGAAGATTATGATTATGGCAGTAGCAATGTTCGCAATGGCAACAACTACTTTCGCTGCAGAGGAGAACACAAATGCAACAGCAGCGTACAACATGAACATCAAGATGGGTAGCTTGGCAAGCGCTTTGTCACTCAACATTGATCAGGCAGAGGCTGTAGCTGATGTACACAAGAACTTCACTGCAGATATGATGAATGCAGCAACAGCATCAGCTGAGGATCGTGCTGCAATGATTGACAAGGCTGTCATCAAGGATTTGAAGTATATGCACAGCATCCTCAACGATGCGCAGTATCGTAAGTACGTGATGCTCTTGAATGCAACACTTGTAAATCGTGGCTTGAAGTAATTCGATTTCGATAGAATTCAAAAGTTTATTATAAGAGAGAGATATTTTGGAACTGCAGGTTAGACTAGATGGTCTGACTTGCAGTTTTTCGTTTCTGCAGGTTTCTACTAGTTTCTTTAAGCTTCTGCGTGCTTCTTCCCGTATCAGCGGGGTAATGCTGATACTCATTACTTCTAGGTATTCGCTAAAACCCCCATTTTTAGGTATTGCAGGGTTGGGAAAAAAGTCGTACCTTTGCAACCGTAATCAAGAAGGATAAACTTTTAGATAGAATTAGATTATAGATACTGAATGAAACGAATCTTGTTCGCTAATAGAAATAATTCATAATGTTTTTGTATAATAAGCAAAGGGGTGCTCGTGAGAGTACCCCTTCTGTTTGCGTATCTGATGAATGGTGTTTCTTCTATTCTTCCTTCAGCAAGTCGTCCAGGAAGTTGTCTAGGTCACTGTCCAGGTTTTCCATCAAGTCTCCTCCCACAATGATGGTGTCGTCATCAGCAAGATAAAGTTCGCCAAGGTTTTCCTTGTCGTCATCTTCCAGCACAAAGCTATATGGTTTCAGAATGCCAAGATTGTCGATAGTCTCAGAATTCTTGCGCATGATATCACGCAAGGTCTTGGCAACTTCATCGTAGAAATTCTCATTCTTGTTGTCGATCCATTGTTCAACTACGCAGCGAGTAATCTCGTTATCTTCGTCGTCAAAAGCCAAGAGCTCGCCACTATCTTGCGATACTCTCACGTGGATGTCGGTCAGCACGGTGTTGTCTTCTTCTGAAGGTTGTGCTGGAAACTTTTGAGCCACTTTTCTGATGAAGCGCTCAACTTGTTGAATTGTCTGCTCTATTTCCATAATCTCAGTATTAATGTGCCTCGGCACTCAAGGTGTCGTTAGCATTCTTGTTTTCTGCAAAGGTAACAAAAAAAATGATATAAACAAAGAAGATAGAGTGAAAAATGCAAAAAACCTATTTTTTCTTGATTTTTCCTCTATTTTGATTGTTTTCTACCCCGAAAATGTAATAGAGAAAACGTTTACGTTTCTTTTAGCAAAATAAGTTGGGATTTTTGTTTGTCGTTTGTGAATAATGTGTTATCTTTGCAAACAAATTAGATTTGCTAACTCTACTTTGCAATTATAAGGGTTATGGAATGATTCTTGGCATGGTGGGGAAGCAAAGGAAAATAATTAACTGTTGAGTAATAAATGAGTAACAAGATAAAGCATGCTGGAGTTGTTGATGCAGTGGAAGAGGGATGTGTGCGAGTACGTATCTTGCAATCTTCTGCCTGTAGTGCCTGCAAGGTGGCTGCACATTGCAATGCTTCAGAAACAAAAGAAAAACTTATCGAAGTGATGGATGCTCATGCTTCCTGCTTTCAGAAGGGCGATCATGTGATGGTGGTGGCAGATACGGCTGTTGGCTTTCGTGCCAGCCTGTATGGATACCTCTTACCTCTCATTTTAATGGTCGTCACCTTGGTGGGGGTATTAAACTTCAGTCATTCCGAGGGCTTGGCGGCATTGTCGGCTTTGGGAATCCTGGTACCTTATTATGCCCTCCTCTTTTTATTGAGAAACAAACTGCGAAATAGGTTGAGCTTTAGTCTGGAACGATGAAGGGCATGGAGCTTGCTTCAAACAAAATCTTAAAGTATTAATAAAACAATAAAACATTATGGAATTAATTTTGATTGCTGTCTTGGTACTCGGAGCCATTGCGCTGGTAGCGGCGCTGGTGCTCTTCGGAGTTTCCAAGAAGTTTGCCGTCGAAGAAGACCCTCGATTGGGACAGGTGGGTGAACTCCTTCCGGGTGCCAACTGCGGTGGTTGCGGTTTTGCCGGATGTTCCGGTATGGCGGCTGCGCTGGTCAAGGGTGCTGATGCCGGTAGCATCGATGGACTGATGTGTCCTGTGGGTGGTGCCGACGTGATGGGCAAGGTGGCTGATCTCCTTGGCCTGGCTGTGGCTAACACAGAGGCTAAGGTGGCAGTGGTTCGTTGTAATGGTTCTTGCGAGCATCGTCCTCGCATTGCTGAGTATGATGGTTTGCACACTTGTGCCGCTATGAACTCCTGTGGCGCTGGTGAAACTGGCTGCGGATTCGGTTGCTTGGGTTGTGGTGATTGCGTGGCTGCCTGCCAGTTTGGCGCCATCTCTATCAATCCAGAGACGGGTCTCCCAGAGGTTGATGAGGAGAAGTGTACGGGGTGTGGTGCTTGTGCCAAGGCTTGTCCACGTCACATCATCGAGCTTCGCAAGAAGGGTCCTAAGGGTCGCCGTGTTTACGTTCAGTGTGTGAACCACGACAAGGGTGCTGTGGCAAAGAAGACTTGTAGCGTTGCTTGCATCGGATGCGGTAAGTGTCAGAAAGTCTGCAAGTTTGATGCCATTACAATTGAGACCAATGTGGCTTATGTCGATTTCAACAAGTGCCGCATGTGTACCAAGTGTGTTGACGAATGCCCAACCGGTGCTCTCGTAAAAGTTAATTTCCCAGTTAAGAAAAAGGAGGAATAATCATGAATTTGAGAACTTTTAGAATTGGTGGAGTTCACCCAGAAGAGAATAAGATTACTGCCGAGATGGCTACTCAGGTAGCTCCTCTCCCTAAGCAGGCTATTTTCCCACTTGGTCAGCACATTGGTGCTCCTGCCAAGCCTGTTGTTGCCAAGGGCGACAAGGTGAAGGTGGGTACACTCATCGCTGAGGCGGGTGGCTTTGTGAGTGCTCCTATTTACAGTTCCGTATCAGGAACTGTGTTCAAGGTAGATACATCTATTGATGCTACCGGTTATCGCAAGCCTTGCATCATTATTAATGTAGAAGGCGATGAGTGGGAGGAGAGTATCGACCGCTCTGATAAACTCGAGACGCTTGAGGCTCATACTGAGCTTACTCCAGAGGAAATCGTAAACCGCATCAAGATAGCAGGTGTCACTGGTATGGGTGGTGCCGGTTTCCCTACCTTCATCAAGCTTTGTCCTCCTCCAGGAGCCAAGGCTGAGTGCGTCATCATCAACGGTGTAGAGTGTGAGCCTTATATCACAGCCGACTATCGCCTGATGATGGAGCATGCCGATGAGATTCTCGTTGGCTTGAACCTCCTGATGAAGGCGGCTAAGGTAGAGAAAGGCTACATCGGTATCGAGGATAACAAACCTGCTGCCATCAAACTCTTCGAGGAGAAGACAGCCAATGATTCTCGTATCGAGATTGTTCCTCTTGCCAAGAAATATCCGCAGGGAGGTGAGAAGCAGCTGGTGGATGCCGTTATCCGCCGTCAGGTTCCTGCTCCTCCTGCTATCCCTGTCAACGTTGGAGCAATTGTTCAGAATGTAGGTACTGCCTTTGCTGTTTATCAGGCAGTTATGAAGAATAAACCTCTCTTCGAACGCTATACTACCGTTACCGGTAAGCAGGTGAAGAAACCGGGCAACTTCCTCGTACGTATGGGTACTCCATTCTCTCAGATGATTGAGAACTGCGGAGGTTTGCCTGAGGGCGACAACAAGGTGCTGGCTGGTGGTCCGATGATGGGTAAGGCTGTAATCAGCCTTGATGTACCGGTAACCAAGGGTACCAACTCCATCACCGTATTGACCGATGCTGATGCTCATCGCAAGAAGGCTCAGCCATGTATCCGCTGTGCCAAGTGTGTGGATGCCTGCCCAATGGGCCTGGAGCCATACTTGCTCGCTACCCTGAGCGTAGTGAAGGATTATGAGCGCTTGGAGGCAGAGGAGGTAACATCCTGCATTGCCTGCGGTTCATGCCAGTTCACCTGTCCTTCACATCGTCCTATCCTCGATAATATTATCAACGGTAAGGCAGCGGTAATGGGCATCATCAGAGCTCGCAACGCCAAGAAGTAAGCTTTCACGTCAAGAATGAATTTCATTTAAGAAAGAATTTAAAAGATAAAATGGGAAAATTAATCGTTTCATTATCGCCACACGCTCATGGAAATGAGAGCGTAGAGAAGAACATGTACGGAGTGATTATCGCTCTCGTGCCTGCCATCCTCGCATCTTTCTATTTCTTCGGCTTGGGTTCAGCAGTCGTACTGCTCTCCTCTGTGGCAGCCTGCGTCTTCTTTGAGTGGGCAATTACAAAATATCTCCTGAAGGAGGAGACCAGCTTGCTCGATGGTTCTGCCATCATCACCGGTCTCTTGCTCGGCATGAACTTGCCAAGTAACCTTCCTCTCTGGATCATCATCATCGGTGCCTTGTTTGCCATCGGTGTAGGTAAGATGAGCTTCGGCGGTCTGGGTAACAATCCTTTCAATCCTGCGCTAGTTGGACGTTGCTTCCTGCTGGTCAGCTTCCCAGCCCAGATGACTTCATGGCCTGTTGCCGGACAGATGCTCAGCTATACTGATGCAACAACAGGTGCTACTCCGCTGGCTATCATGAAGACAGCCATCAAGACGGGCGATGCTTCTGTTCTCAACCAGTTGCCTGATGCGATGAGCCTGCTCTTCGGTGCCACTGGCGATACCTTTGGTGCCGGTACTACCGGTGAGGTTTGTGCATTCGCCCTCTTGCTCGGTTTGGCTTACATGCTCTGGAAGAAGGTCATTACCTGGCATATTCCTGTCAGCATCATCGCTACCGTATTCGTTTTCAGCGGTTTGATGCATTTGGCTAATCCTGTTTATGCCAATCCTCTGGCTGTCATCTTCAGTGGTGGTCTGATGCTCGGTGCCATCTTCATGGCTACTGATTATGTAACCTCTCCGATGACCCACAAGGGCATGCTTATCTACGGTGTATGCATCGGTCTGCTGACCGTCATCATCCGTAACTGGGGTAGCTATCCAGAAGGTATGTCGTTCGCCATTCTTATCATGAATGCGTTCACACCTCTTATTAACACATACGTTAAACCAAAGCGCTTCGGTGAGAAGCCTGTTAAGAAATAAGGAGGACAGAGACATGCAGAAATTAGAATCATCATTAAAGAACATGGTGCTTGTGCTGGTGGGCGTAGCGCTCATCGTAGGTGCCGTGCTTGCATATATCAATCATCTTACATCAGGTCCTATCGCCGAGAAGGCTGCACAGAGTCTGGCTGCCGGTATCAAGAACGTGATGGGTACAGAAGAACTCCAGGTGGCTGAGCCTGAAGAGGTAAAGCAGGAGTTTGGCGGTAAGGAATTCTCTTTCACCATCCACAAGTGCTCAGACAAGAGCGGCAAGCAGCTGGGTGCTGCCGTAGAGAGTACTACCGGTGGTTTCGGTGGCGATCTGAAGGTGCTCGTAGGCTTCGATACCGAGGGCAAGATTATGGGTTATACCGTGCTTCAGGCTTCAGAGACTCCGGGTCTGGGTGCCAAGGCTGCTACCTGGTTCCAGAAGGACGGAAAGGGTAGCATCATCGGTAAGACTCCAAAGGATGGCGACCTCCACGTATCTAAGGACGATAAGAGTGGCAATGCAGTAGATGCCATTACCGCTTCTACCATTACCAGCCGCGCCTTCCTCAAGGCTATCAACCAGGCTTATGCCGTTTATGCCAAGAAGGATGTTGATGGCGAGAGCGGTGCATCTCAGAAAGCAGATGCAGAGAGTGTTGCATCTAAAGTTGAACATAACGAAAAGAAAGGATAAACCGATATGAGTAATGTTAAGATTTTGATGAACGGACTCATCAAGGAGAATCCAACCTTCGTGTTGCTTCTCGGTATGTGTCCTACTTTGGCTACAACAACCAGCGCCATCAACGGTCTCTCTATGGGATTGGCTACCATGGCGGTGCTGATTTGTACCAACTTTGTTATTTCCTGTATCAAGAAGATTACCCCGGATATGGTTCGCATCCCTGTTTTCATCGTAGTGATTGCAGCCTTCGTAACCATCCTTCAGATGTTGATGAGCGCTTATGCTCCCGACAGCATCAATCAGGCGCTGGGTATTTATATTCCGCTGATTGTAGTAAACTGTATCATCCTGGGTAGAGCAGAGAGCTTTGCTGCCAAGAATTCGCCTATTGCCAGCCTCTTCGATGGCATTGGTTGCGGTTTGGGTTTCACCCTCGGTTTGACCATCCTGGGTAGTGCCCGCGAGATACTCGGTGCAGGTAGTGTATTCGGTATCACGCTGTTGCCGGAGACTACCAACATTCTGATGTTCATCCTGCCTCCTGGAGCATTCCTCACCTTGGGTTACATCATTGCTATATTTAATAAGGTAAAGAAGTAAGCGTAGGCATCGCTTCAAATCAATGAAATAAAATAGAAATTATGGAATATTTATTGATATTTATCTCTGCGATATTCGTCAACAACATCGTCTTGTCGCAGTTTCTCGGTATCTGTCCATTCCTGGGCGTATCGAAGAAAGTTGATACAGCCATCGGTATGGGTGGTGCCATCGCTTTTGTCTTGACCCTGGCAACCATCATTACCTGGTGTGTTCAGAAGTATGTACTTGATCCATTCGGATTGCAATATCTCCAGACCCTGGCGTTCATCCTCGTGATTGCAGCCTTGGTTCAGATGGTAGAGATTATCCTGAAGAAGGTTTCTCCTGCACTTTATCAGGCGCTCGGTATCTTCCTGCCTCTGATTACTACCAACTGTGCCGTGCTGGGTGTAGCCATCCTGGTTATCCAGAAGGATTACAATCTGCTTGAGAGCGTGGTTTACGCCTTCTCTACAGCTCTCGGCTTTGCCCTGGCTCTCATTGTCTTTGCCGGCATTCGTGAGCAGCAGGCTTTGGTCCGTATTCCTAAGGGCATGCAGGGCGTAGCTATCGTCATGGTAACTGCAGCGCTCCTCAGCCTCGCCTTCATGGGATTCTCGGGCGTAGATGGCGGTTTGAAATCGCTCTTCGGATTGGAGTAAAACTTTTACTGAAAGTTGATAAAATAATAATGGGAATTTGCGAATGGTATGAACCGATGCAAATTCCCATTTTTTGTACTTGATTTTTCTTACTCTCTTGCTTGAGGTCTTGATTTTTCTTAACTCTCTGTCTTTATAAACTTGAAATTTTAACTCTTTCTCTTTTCTTATCTTCTGTGTCCGAAGCTTCCACCGCCATTGTTCTTGCTTGGTGTAGAAGAGCGAGGGGTGAATCCGCCGCCGCGGTTGCCAGACCCGCTGCTGAATGAACGGCTCATGCTGCTGCGGTTGCCCCCGAAGATATTACTTCTTCCGCTTCCGAAGCTGCTGTTTCCGAACCCACGGCTGCTGTTTCCGAAACCACGGCTGTTGTTTCCGAACCCGCGGTTGTTGCTGGTGCTGCTGTTGCTGCTGCCGAAACCGCGGTTAGGGCGACTGTTGCTATTGCCGAAGCCCCGGTTGCTGCTGTTGCCGAAGCCTCCGTTGTTATTTCCGAAGCCTCCGTTCTGAGGGCGGCTGCTGTTTCCGAAGCCAGCGTTGTTGTTAGGGCGGCTTGCATTACCGAAACCACGGTTTGGGTTCATCTGAGGTCTGTTCTCGCGGTTCAGATTTCCGAAAGATCTTCCTCTGCCGTAATCACCACGGTTGAATCCGTCTCTCATACCTACTCTAGGATATCCACCAGGGTGAGGGCCGCCGAATCTTCTTCCGTGATACCAGCTTCTGTTTCCGTTTACTCGCCAGCTATGACCTCCACGGTAAGATACGTAGAAGTGAGGGCGACCGAAGTAGAAATAGTCGCGGCGCGGATAGCGGGCGTAGATGCCGAAGTGCCAGTAGCCTGCATTCCAGTAGAGCGGACGGTAGAAATAGGTGGCATTGAGATATGTTCTATACTGCCAGTCGAGCAGGATATAGCTCAAATCCATATTGCGCTGGCGCCAGTAAGCACCATATAGGTCATCGTATGTATCTACACTCATCAGGTAGTCGAGGTTCACCTCGTAAGCTGCCTCATACTGGTCTTCCGTAAGATTGAGCTCGTAAGCCATCTTGTCTGTCAGGAAGAGAGCCTGCTGTCTTGCCTGCTCATAACTCATTGCAGAAGCGGTAGTGAATGTCATCATGAACATGGCTACCAGAGCTATTATCATTCGTTTCATAATCGTATATCTTTAAATTGTTATACTTCATGTTTCTTTTTCTGGTGCAAAGATACGATGTTTTTTGCTTCCACGGTCGGGATTTCCCCTAAAGGGGTGGGGGAAAATCCCTACTTCTTTATTTTGTGCCTGCGCAGTTCTATATATAATAAGGTATAGAACCGGAGTGGAGCGTAAAGGTTTGCGTGAAGTTTTTCGCTGTTTTTGGAACAATCAAACGAAATATTTACTACCTTTGCACTCAGAAAAAAACAATCTGATGAATAGATTGGAATTTAAAACGGAAAGTAAAAATAATAAAAACAAAATAAACAAATCATGAAAGAGCTAAAAGCATTAAACAAGCGCACTGCTCCTAAGAGCGTCGCTCCAGAGAAAATCATTCAGTTTGGTGAAGGTAACTTCCTCCGTGCATTCGTAGATTGGATTGTATGGAATATGAATAAGAAGACCGACTTCAACGGTTCTGTCGTTGTAGTTCAGCCATTGGCTGGTGGTATGGTTGACTGGCTGAACGGTCAGGACTGCCTCTATCACGTAAACCTTCAGGGTAAGGAGAACGGCCAGGCTATCAACACATTGGAGCGTATCGACGTTATCAGCCGTGCACTGAATCCATATTCTCAGAACCAGGCTTTCATGGCTTTGGCTGAGCAGCCAGAGATGCGTTTCATCATCTCTAACACTACAGAGGCTGGTATCGCATTCGATGACTCTTGCAAGTTTACAGATGCTCCTGCAGCTTCTTATCCAGGCAAGTTGGTTCAGCTTTTGTTCCACCGCTACAAGTTCTTCGAGGGCGACCCAACCAAGGGTATGATCCTGATGCCATGTGAGCTGATCTTCCTCAACGGTCACCACCTCAAGGAGTGCATCTATCAGTATATCGAGCTCTGGAAGGGCGATATGGGTGCTGATTACGAGGGCTTCAAGGAGTGGTTCACCAACCACTGCTACGTTTGCGCTACATTGGTAGACCGCATCGTTCCTGGTTTCCCACGCGATACCATCAAGGAGATCCAGCAGAAGATTTGCTACAAGGACAACCTCGTAGTTAAGGCAGAAAGCTTCCACCTCTGGGTTATTGAGAAGGCTGAGAATATGACAGTAGAGCAGATGCAGGAGGAGTTCCCAGCTCATAAGGCAGGTCTCCACGTGCTTATCACAGATAATGAGAAGCCATACCACGAGCGTAAGGTTACCCTGCTGAATGGTCCTCACACCGTATTGAGCCCTGTTACATACCTCAGCGGTGTAAACATTGTTCGCGATGCCTGCGAGCACCCGGTATTGGGCAAGTACATCCACAAGGTACAGTTCGAGGAGTTGATGCAGACGCTGAACCTTCCAATGGATGAGCTGCAGAAGTTCGCTTCTGACGTATTGGAGCGTTTCGAGAATCCATTCGTAGATCATCAGGTAACCAGCATCATGCTCAACTCATTCCCTAAGTTTGAGACTCGCGACCTGCCTGGTGTCAAGATTTATCTTGAGCGTAAGGGCGAGTTGCCACAGGGTTTGGTATTCGGTCTCGCTGCTATCATCACTTACTATAAGGGTGGTGTTCGCGAGGATGGTGCCCCTATCCAGCCAAACGATGACCAGAAGATTATGGACAAGCTCACCGAGCTTTGGGCTACCGGCGATACTCAGAAGGTAGCTGAGGGCGTATTGGGCTTCGACTATATCTGGCACGAGGATTTGAACAAGACAGTTCCTGGCCTTACCGAGTTGGTTAAGAAGGATCTTGACCTTATTCAGGAGAAGGGCATGCTGGAGGCTGTTAAGACTATCCTCTAATAAAAAAAAATGTTCGTTCATAGGTTCAAATAACGATTTAGATTTGAAAAATAGTTATAAGGTTTTGTGTTAGTTGTTAGCTATAATCTTCTAGCTAATAGGTTAAAGGCGGGGAGCTTGTGAAAGCGCCTCGCCTTTTTGCTTATTGTCAGCTTTGTGATGTTTCAGAATCCTTAATGACCTTAATGACCTTGTCCTTAACGACCGGATGGTTGATGATGAGCGGCACTCTTTCTACCACTACCATGGAAGTGTCGAGGCCCAATGCCTTAGGCTCGTCAATACCTATCTTGCTGATAAGAGCGTAGATACTCATCAGCAGGTTCTGTTGGCGATTATCTGAACTCTCCGGGTAATATACGCGGTGAATGATGATGAATCGGAAATCGCCCGGAATTCCGTATTTGCGCAGCGAAGGATAGGTGCTTTGCAAATCTACCTTTCCGTCTGTTACCAGATCTTCCACTACTTGTCGCAGATAGAGACTCACCCTAGGCTCTATGCGGAAACCAATGTGCATGGTTACGCTGTAGAGGGTGTCGGGAATTAGGGTCTCGCAGTTGTACTCCAGCGTGTCAGGTGTGTCAACAAACTCCATGTTGATAAGCCAGTAATGGTCAGCACGTTTCGGCTGCTTGTTGATGATGGAGTAGAGCAACTTGTCATCTACGGCACCTTCCTTGTTGGCGTGGTTCACATAAACCAGGTTGGAAGCGTACTTAGGGATGCTCTCGTCGGCCTTGATGTCGGAGATAATCTGATAATAATCATCCAGCGGTTTGGTGCTGATATAATGGCGGCGTATCTTCATGGCTTTCACCCACACGTACATCATCAGGAACAGGATTCCGCCAATGAGCATCGTACACCATCCACCTGCAAGAAACTTTGACAGATTGGCAGTCAGGAAGATGGCTTCGATGATGCAGTATGCGCCCATAAACAGCATCGTGAAAATCCGTGCCACTCCCTTGCTGTGCAGGTAGAAACCGAGCAGCAGGGTAGTCATCAGCATGGTGATGGTGATGGCGAGTCCGTAGGCTGCCTCCATGTGCGAGGAGTCGCGGAAGAGCAGGATGATGAGAACCACGCCGATGTACATGGCGAGGTTGATCATCGGGATATAGAGCTGCCCCTTAACATGGGTAGGATGCTTGATTCGCATGCGCGGCCAGAAGTGCAGGTTCATGGCTTCGCTCAATATGGAGAAGGTTCCGCTGATGAGTGCCTGGCTCGCAACGATTGCCGCACCCGTGGCCATGATGATGGCGAAGAACAGCATGCTCTGCGGCATGATGGCAAAGAACGGATTCGCTGCCAGTGCCGTATCAGCATGATTCAGCACCCATGCTCCCTGTCCCAGATAGTTGAGAATGAGCATGGTCTTTACGAAGCCCCAGCTGATGGCGATGTTCTTTCTGCCGCAATGTCCCAGGTCGGAATAGAGAGCCTCTGCACCGGTAGTACAGAGAAATACGGCACCCAGAATCAGAAACCATTCAGGCGATTTTGCCAGCAGCATGGCTGCATAATAGGGGTTGAAAGCCTTCAGTATCAATGGGTAAGACGTGATGCTGAAAGCTCCCACCACGCCCAGCAGCAGGAACCATAGCAGCATAAATACGCCAAATGATTTGCCAATACTCTCTGTGCCAAAACGCTGCACGAAGAAGATGATGGTGATGATGGCAAGGGTGATGGGGATAACTGGCAGGTTGGGACTGATACTTTCGAGTCCTTCGATGGCTGTGGTCACGGTGATGGCAGGGGTGATGATTCCGTCTGCCAGCAGGGTGCTTGCGCCAATGATGGCCAGTAGGTAAATCCACTTGTACTTGAGTCGGCGCAGCAAGGCATAGAGGGCGAGGATGCCTCCCTCGCCATTGTTGTCGGCACGCAGCGCTACGCATACATATTTGATGGTGGTCTGGAGGGTGAGTGTCCAGATGATGCATGACAGTGCGCCCAGGATGGTGCTCTCGCTGATGCTTTCACCCGTATGCAGGATAGCCTTCATCACATAGAGAGGTGATGTTCCGATGTCTCCGAATACAATGCCTAATGTAACGAGCAATCCCAGGAAGCCTACTTTGTGATGATTGCAGGCTACTGAACTTTCTGCTTTTTCTTTCATTTTTCTTCTCTTATTTAAATTAAATATTATCCTTTTTGGGACATGAAAATGTCCTTTGTGATTATAAATTTGCGTGCAAAGGTATAAACATAAAGAGGTAAGATAGAATTTATTTAACAAGATTTATCGGATTTAACCTTTATTCTTTGGCGATATGAAGAGACGAATAGAGGCGAACGCCGATAAGACTACTCCCGAGAAACTTCTGAACCTTGTGAAACTTGAATAATTAATAAAGGCGGGGAGCTTGTGGAAGCGCCTCGCCTTTTGCGTATGTTTTGTAAGTTTCTTTTCAAGTGACTGTTGTAAAGAAAAACAGTTATTCAATGATGTGGTTGATGACCATTCCTGCGATAGCCATTCCGAAGGTTGCGGTGATGTGACAGAGCGAACCGTTGATTTGTGCCTTAGTAGAGCACCATTCGTGTTCTACCAGTTGCTGGTCGCCCGGAGCATCATATACGGCAGTATCGGTACCCCTCTCTCCGCTAATGAGTTTGGCTTTCGGGCATAGGCATCCGCCCGTGCCGCAGGCTTTGTTCACCCCTTGGTTCTGCATCGGTTTTTCTTCACTGTATACGCACTGGAATTTTCGTCGTGGGAAGGTTTTGTTCTTCTTGAATTTCTTTCGCAGTGCTCTTGCCAGCGGGTCTCCATCCACCTTCCAGAATTCAGATTTTCTTACCATGAATGGGTCGGTGCGCAGGGCAGCTCCCATAGAAGATATAAAGGTGATTTCCTTAGGCAGGGCAGTGGCACGCAGAATGAGGTCAGCCTTATCCTTGAGCGAGTCGATGGCATCGATGATGAAGTCGTATTGCTCCATGTGGAATTCATCGGCAGTTTCTGCCTGATATATTTTCTGATAGGCTGTGATGTTGGCATCGGGGTTGATTTCGAGCAGTCGGTTGCGCAGCGCCTCTACCTTCACATCGCCTATGGTTCGGCTTGTAGCCATCAGCTGGCGGTTGCAGTTGGTTACGCATACCCTGTCGCTGTCTACGATAGTGATGTTTCTCACGCCGCTTCTCAGGAGTCCTTCAGCGCACCATGATCCTACTCCTCCGATACCGAAGATGAGCACTCTTGCCTTCTGAATTTTCTCAAGATTATCTTTTCCCAGGAGCAGTTCGGTGCGTCGCTGCATTCCCCGCTCCATTGTCGTTATTTTATTCTCCATTTTTATTGTTTGTAAAGAATTCTAATGTATATATCTGATGCAAAGTTAGTGAATAAAATCCGATGTCGGCTGATATGAATAAATGTTTATAATTCTTTAACTCATTCAACTTCTGAACTTGCGAAACTTGAATCAACTTTAAAAAATAAATATGATGAAATCCTTTTCCATATTTTTTTTGAATTTCTCTTCTTTACACAATAATTAAAGCCCGACAGGAGAGCGTTGCTGCTTCCTGTCGGGCTTGAATCAACTTAAAAAATAAATATGATGAACTCCTTTCCGAAAATTCGGCTAGATGTGGAAATCTACCAACTTCAGCCATCGCTTGACATCAAACGACG